>ENA-OQCP01000439-OQCP01000439.1-human-gut-metagenome-genome-assembly--contig:-NODE-439-length-18929-cov-2.059515_pt1 | contig 18929 bp, 24 predicted proteins | sample MGYA00242760_ERZ504583 | MGnify/ENA primary metagenome ERZ504583 (study PRJEB26092, sample SAMD00036308) | human gut metagenome | host: Homo sapiens | study: EMG produced TPA metagenomics assembly of...
CTTATCTGTGTGGTGGGATTATCTGTCTGTGGTACTGTAAAGATAGTAATGTCATGAGTGGGGAACTAATGATAAGACCACAATTCAGAAGTATTAAGTAGGCAGGGAAACTCTCACATTTCCCTGCTTCTTGTCAATCCTCCTTGTCATGTTCAAAACATAGGACTAAGTGTATAATTCCATTCTCATTCTTGAAAGCTATTCTTGGATTATTAACTTCCTTATATGTAATGGAAGTTATAATAATGGGGAACAGTTCATTCTCATTATAAAGTTTGAGGCTATTTGCAATATATTCATTAGAACTATATTCTGGGAGAATGAAACTGAACAGATAGAGCTTGACATCATTGTATTGCTGCATTTTAGCTCTTAGTATTTCTTGCTTAGCAATTATTGCTTCGTAGATAGTGCTTAGATATAAGCTGGATTGTATGATATATGGATTCATTGTTTTATTATTTAATTGGTTAAGAATTAAGCCCACCTGTCACATGGGCTTTGCTGTTAGTGGCTTATGCAGCCTGTTCTTCTTTAATCACTCCATGATTCTTTAGATATTGGGTGAGCATCTCAGAATAAATGATATTCACATGGTCTGACTTTACTTCATTTATAATTTTGATGCTACTCTCATTCAATGTCTTTATGGTACTTAAGTTTCATCCAACCCAATCTTCTTGTCTTCTCCGTTCGGTGCGTAATTGGCAAGTTGGGTAATTGCATCAATCATGTAGCGATGTCTGATAGTGTCCTTAGAAATCTTCATGTCATTTAAAGTCTTGATAATTGTATCTCCTATTGTCAAGTCATATTCTTCAAGTTTGGCTTCACAAACTCCCTGCATGGCACTATTCCAGACTTTCAAACTTAGTGTCTTACCAAAATTATAGTATTTGGTGATTACGCTGATGTTTGCTTTCAATTCCAATGCCTTTTGGAACACTCTGTTAAAGAACTCCTGTTGAGTGGCTAATGCTGCATTACCAGCCTTCTCCAATCCATTGAAACCTCTGCTCAACACATTGTTCACTCCTCTGTACTTGCCAAACTCCTGTAAAGAATCAAACTTTTTTAATTCTTACATTCTCTATGGTCAGTTTGGTGTCGTCCTTGACTATGGCATTAAGGTTGTGTTCATGGTAGCTTGCCCATTGCCAATATCCGTTTGCTGTATCAACAGGTACGTAAACATTGGGAGTGCCTTTAGGTACAATGTTTCCGTTAAGGTCTTTCAGCTCAATGTCTGCATTGTAAAACAGGGCGGCTTCTGTAATGTAGAGAGGAACTTTATCAAAATGTTCATTGGTTATCAAATCCTTACCACATTCAAGGTTTACCTTACTTACTGCCATGCTGTAAACAGATGTAGCGATGATGATTTCCTTTTCCTCTTTAGTAAAGACTACCTGCTTGTTTGTGTTCTTGCTTTCATTCCACAATTCTACTTTAGCAGTTGGTAGTTCTACCTTTTTAAGTGCTTCAAGATATGCAGTTTCAGCCTTGCCTACATTAACCAGTGCAGATTTCTTAATATTGGCTTCTGCATCCTTATTGGCTTCAAGCACGCTCTTGGCTTTCATCAAATTCTGACGGGCTTCTTCTACTGCTTGTAACTTAGTCTCTGCGGTTGTCATTTTTACTTCTTCCATGATTTCATTCTGATTTAAAGATTCAATTTCATTATTAATTTTCTCAGCTTTTACATTTACTAATTCGTTCATAGTTTTAATCTTTTAAGTTGTTGTTATTCATTTAGTGTAACCCTCAAACCTATGTACACTTGGTTATCTGATTACGTTGCAAAACTACTTGCTTCTGGGCTGATTAAAAGAGAGAAATTAATGAGTGGTTTTACTTTCCCTCTTAATTGGTAGCTCGTCCGCTATCGTTTTGACGGTGCAAAGATGGGATATAATGGCAGGATTAAAAGAGAGAAAAAAAGTCCTGCTTTCATGTACCCTCTTAATGGTATGAAGCAGGACTGTATTAATTATCAGATGTTTATTAGAAATATATGCTGTTCGCAGTATCAATTCTCTTGTCTTTATATTGCTTGATGTAGCCTTTTAAAACATCTTCATCATCTGAGAATTTACTATGTTTGGATAGTTTGGTGAAGTAGATAAGCTTTGATATGAGCAATGTCTTACTAAGTGATATGGTGCTTCCTTTCTTCTGTCTGACATTAAACTGCTTGTTATATGGAGATAGATTGAAGAAGTCATTGAACATCTTATAGAACAGCCATATCTGAACGGATTCCTTTTCTTCTGCATGGGTACTTATGCTGACTTGTTGGCTCTGCATCCAAGGGTGTTCCTCTATCTCTTTTAGGTTGTTGGCAATGATAGTAGCCAAGTAACCTATTGCATTGGCGTTGTCAATTACTATCTGATGCTTGCTTCAACCTTTACAGAGACTGTAATAGGCTTCTTAAAACTTACTCCAAATTGGTTAATCTCCTTATGGTTGTCAGCTATGGCTTTGGCGAATTTGGTGAGCTGTTCTATTCCAATGCCTGTAGCTTTCATTCCATCCAAACACGTTCCACAAGTATAGTCAAAGATGAACAGAAGTAGAAACCAGAACTTATCTATATCAACTCCTAAACCTTTCAGTGTATTCTGTATGTCCTCATTGGCTATATAATCTTCGTATGTGAAGTTGCCATATAAGTTCATTCTGATTGTATCTTCTTACAAATATGGGTAAGGCGGTAGTGCCACAGACGTATCTTTCTCCTGTGGCTGGGTCTATATCTACGTCTGGAACATATTTAACGGCTATGGCTTCCATGTATTCCAAACGGGTATCAATGCTTATGTAATCTTCCTTTAGCTTCTCCATAATTATTAGTTTAAGGCAAAATTAAAAAAATAATCCCCACTTGCATTGCTACAAGTGAGGAATTTGTGGATAGGATATGCTTTAGTAATCAGAATCTCCTGTAAACGTATCCATGAGTTTATCCATCTGCTCACCTATGCACTTGTCTATTAGCTTTGCATAGTGGGCAGTCATTCGTGTATTGGTATGTCCCAACATCTTAGAAACGACTTCCAGAGATATGTTATTGGCTAATGTAACGGTACTTGCAAACGTGTGCCTACTTGTGTGGAAGCAGATTCGTTTATTGATTCCACAAAGAATGGCAATATCCTTTAGATATTTGTTGATGTCCGCAGGGTCTTGAATAGGGAGTAACTTCTCTCCACCCTTGTACTTATCCAATATCAGCTTGGCAATGGGGAGTAGGGGGATGCGTGATAGAACTCCTGTTTTAACTCTACGCTTCTTTATCCATATTCTGCCCGCACTGTCTTTCTCAAAGTGTTCTGGTGTCAAGGTCTTAATGTCAATGTAACTAAGCCCAGTGAAGCATCCAAAGAGAAACATATCTTTAGCTCGTTCCAATCGTGGCAAGGGAGTATCAAAGTTAATAATCTTCCTCAATTCTTCTTCATCCAAGAAATCCACTTCTACGGGTTCGCGTTCTACTTATAAGCATTTACAGGATTGTAGGATATATAAGAGTTGGCGACAGCTAAATTCAGCAGCTTCTTTAAGAACTTTAAATGCTTAGTGCAGGAGTTTTGTCCCATCTTCTTCTCTCCTAAGAGGTAGGCATGAAATCCTTGGATAAAGCCCAAGTTTATCTCTCTTAAATATAAATCCTTACGCTCATATTTCTTCTGAATAAACTCTTTGAATAGTCTGCCTGTATATTCAAACACCCAATAAGTAGCAGGGGCAACAGTTTTACCTATCATTGCTTTGCGCTCTGTGTTATGTTCGTTCAGAACATCCAATAAAGTCTTCTCATTCAGAGCTTCCACCTTATCTGTGATAGCTTCTTTTAATAGTTCAGCAGTGATAAGATAACCCTTTTGGAGTAGCTCAATTTCTTTTTGATATATCTTATTCCGTAGTTGAATCAGATAACCGTTGATGAGCTGCGCTTCTTCACTCTTACCTTTTACAGCCTGCTTCTCTTTATTCCAATCAGCGGCAGATGCTTGTTTACCTGTACTAAAGTAGATTCTCTTTCCGTTAGTGGTAATTGAAACCTCAATAGGTGATAGACCTTTCTTGTTTTGCTTACTTTCTCTTAGTGAAAAGTAAACCATTGTACAATGTTTCTCCATTTTAAATTAAATGTTATATGGAGTGTATCGCATTGTGTTATAGTTGATTATGCCAATTCTTGCAGCCGTTTTTTAAGAATGGCAAATTCGGCTGCAAATCGGCTGCAAAAGTAATCTGCTTATGGCTGGATTTGAGAAGTAATTGGCTACTCTTTACATGAGCTGTTTGGACTTAAATAAGGTAGAGTTTATCTTGTTATCTCCTTACCGATTCACCATTCATTCACTCTAAATAGTGAGTGATGCAAGGTGCTTCAATCTGTTATCTAAGCCAAGTTACCACAAATAAAAAACTCCTGCAATCACAAGGATTACAGGAGTTTATCTATATGAAGTAACTTAAATTACTTACTCAAAGCCTGAGCCACATCCACAGCGCAAGCAACAGTACAACCTACCATCGGGTTGTTACCGATTCCTAAGAATCCCATCATTTCTACGTGAGCAGGAACTGAGGAAGAACCAGCGAACTGAGCGTCTGAGTGCATACGGCCCATCGTGTCCGTCATACCGTAAGAAGCCGGTCCGGCAGCCATGTTGTCCGGGTGCAGAGTACGACCAGTACCACCACCGGATGCCACTGAGAAGTACGGCTTGCCAGCCAATACGCGTTCTTTCTTATAAGTACCGGCAACCGGGTGCTGGAAGCGGGTCGGGTTCGTAGAGTTACCAGTGATGGATACATCCACACCCTCTTTCCACATAATAGCCACACCTTCGCGAACATCGTCTGCACCATAGCATTTTACTTTGGCACGAGGACCGTCGCTGTATGCAATTTCACGAACTACTTTCAGTTCACCTGTGTAGTAGTCGAATTGAGTCTGAACGTATGTAAAGCCGTTGATACGAGAGATAATCTGTGCAGCGTCCTTGCCGAGACCGTTCAGGATGCAACGCAGAGGTTCTTTACGTACCTTGTCAGCTTTAGCGGCAATCTTGATAGCACCTTCGGCAGCAGCGAATGACTCGTGACCTGCCAAGAAAGCGAAACATTTGGTTTCTTCACGCAGCAACATGGCTGCCAAGTTACCATGACCGATACCAACCTTGCGGTCGTCAGCTACAGAACCCGGAATACAAAATGCCTGCAGACCGATACCGATAGCTTCAGCAGCTTCAGCAGCGTTCTTGCAGCCCTTCTTAATGGCGATGGCGCAACCTACAACGTATGCCCATTTTGCATTTTCGAAACAGATGGCTGAGTTCTTCACAAGTCTTATAAGGATCGAGACCATGAGCTTCGCAGATAGCATTGGCTTCTTCGATGTCTTTGATACCGTTTGCGTTCAATGCAGCAAGAATCTGCTTGATACGACGGTCTTGGCTTTCAAATTTTACTTCTCTAATCATATGTCTTTCCTCCTTATATTATTCGTGACGTGGGTCAATGTGTTTAACTGCACCTTGCTCTTCAGTGAAGCGGCCGTATGTACCGGTAACTTTCTTCAATGCTTCATTGGCGTCTGTACCTTTCTTGATTTCATCCATAAACTTGCCCAGATGAACAAATTCGTAACCGCAGATTTCGTCGTTCTTGTCCAAAGCGATAGTCTTGATGTAACCTTCTGCCATTTCCAAGTAACGAGAACCCTTAGCCAACGTTCCGTATAATGTGCCTACCTGGCTGCGCAGACCTTTGCCCAAGTCTTCCAAGCCAGCTCCAATCATCAACCGCCTTCAGAGAAAGCAGACTGAGTACGACCGTAAACAATTTGCAGGAAGAGTTCGCGCATAGCTGTGTTGATAGCGTCGCAAACGAGGTCAGTATTCAATGCTTCGAGGATAGTCTTTCCCGGGAGGATTTCTGATGCCATAGCAGCAGAATGAGTCATACCGGAGCAACCGATAGTCTCAACCAAAGCTTCCTGGATAACGCCTTCCTTTACATTGAGGGTTAATTTACATGCACCTTGCTGAGGAGCACACCAGCCAATACCGTGTGTCAGACCAGAGATGTCAACAATTTCTTTAGCTTTTACCCATTTACCTTCTTCGGGAATAGGAGCCGGTCCGTGATTAGGACCTTTCTTCACAACACACATGTGTTCCACTTCGTGTGAATAAGTCATAATTAGCTCTTTTTTTTAAGTGATATAATTAAAAAACGTAGTCCACTTTTATTAGTCGGGTGCAAAGTTAGTTGTTTTCCCCGTTTCTGCCAACTGTTCAATTTGACTTTTTTATTAAAAAGAAGTAATAAGAAGCTGAATTTCTGCGGAATGTAAAGTGGAGTTTGCAGTTGACTGTTTTTTCTCGTCTCTGATAGGGTTTGTGAATCAATAAGGTATGTGCTTGTTAATCAGGAAGTAATTTTGCCAACCCCTTGCTTGCGTCTTGGCAACTTTTGCCATGCCCATGGCAAAGTCTTGCCAATGGTAAGGCAAAATCCTGCCAACTGGTTGGCAAGGCGAAGAAAATAAAGGGGAGTCCGTGTTTGACTATGGCTGCAAAGTCTTACCTTTGTGGCACATTAAATAAAATACAAACTATGATAGAAGTTACAGATGTGGCATTGCGCCAGGCTGCCGGTGAAGGGATGGATGCATTCATCGGCGTATTCACCGGTGCTTATAAGAAAGAAATAGGCGGAGAAATGACTGCCGGGACGATGCCTTTGCTTACCGGTGAACAGCATTCATTGTTGGCCTATCAGATATTCCGTGATGAAGTGATGGAAGGGGGCTTCTGCCAACTGATTCAAAATGGTTATGGCGGTTATATTTTCGACAATCCGTTTGCCAAAGTGATGCGTTTGTGGGGAGTGGGCGATTTGAGCAAGTTGGTTTATGCTGCCAAGAAAATATACGATAGCCATCGTGACGACTTGGAACGCGAACGCACAGACGAGGAATTTATGGCAATGTACGAGCAATATGAGGCTTTCGATGAACTGGAAGATGAATTTTTGGAAAAAGAGGAGGAATATACAGCTTTGGTTGCCGGCTATGTGGATGAGCATTTGGAGCTGTTTGCCAAGATTGTGTGATAGAGAGTAACGAGGAAAGGCATATTAGCCTATACCCATTCTTGCCTTTCGGTATTGGAGAGATGTGCTATCTGAAAGCTAAAATATGCGAGCTATGAATGCCGGGATGAAAAATGGAATTAATTTATTGATGATTCTTGTATTGTTTATCTCATGTGTACAAGAAAAAGAGGACAATAATGTCTTAAGACGTGTGGAAGCGTGTATGGAATTATTTCTTGATAGTGCCTTGTCGCTTCTGAGTCAAATTGAATGTCCCGAATGTATGAGAGGACAACAGAGAGCAGATTATGCTTTGCTTTTAACGCAGGCTTTGGATAAAAACCATTTGGATAATTTGCAGTCAGACTCATTGATAATGATAGCGGTAGAATATTATAAACAGGAAGGTGATAAATTGAAGGCAGGGAAGGCTTACTTTTATTATGGAAAAGTGATGTTGTTAAAGGAGCGCTTCTCAGATGCTATGCAGGCTTATCTGGAAGCATCGAGTCTCTTGGAAGAAACTAGGGATTATAAAGTACAAGGGATGGTCTGGGAATATATAGGGTATTTGAACTCGGTTCAAGGATTGTATGAAAATTCTATTGACAATTTTAAACATTCTATCAGGTACTATGAACTGGCGAGTGACAGACGTCGTATTTTATATGGTTATAGGAATATGGCAAGAGGCTATTTTTCGGTACATCATAATGATAGTGCAGGTTGGTATGCTGAAAAAGGGCTTGTGTTGAGTGACACTGTTAGTGGTATGAAGGCATCTTTTCTACATTTATTAGGACTTATTGCCAATAATGAAAAACGATATCCACAAGCAATAGAGTATTTTTCAAATGCAATGGAAGTTTGTGATAATTTAAATGATAAATATCGTTATAGTTTGTCTTTGGGACGTGTTTATTCTGAAGTAGGTCAAAAGAAAAAAGCTGAAGATTGTTTTGTTTCTTGTATCAATGCAACTAATATTTTTGTGTCTTCGGGTGCATATTACTATTTGGCTGATATGCATAAAAAAGATGGTAATTATTTGAAAGCGTTTTTGTATAAAGAGAAGTCTGATTCATTATTAGAGGTGACTCGTAATGCTGAACTGCAAAAGCAGTTGTTGGATTTGCAGAATAAGTATGAAAATGATAAGCTTATTTTGGAAAATAAACAGATAAGGCTGGAAAATGAGAAACAGACTTATTTTTATTTGTTTTTATTTGTATTCATATTAGGGTTGGGCATCATCGCTTTCTTTCTGGTTAGGAAAAGGTATCGAACAAAATTGTTGCGTAATGTCGAGATTATTGGAAATAATAATGCAATTATTAATAGATATGCTTGTAGAATTGCAGAATTGGAGAATGTGAGCTTACAAGAACGTCAGGCTAAAAAAGAGGAAATAGGAATCCTGAATAGAAAAATCCTTTGTTTAATAGCAGAAAATAAGCGAGTATGTGAGAATTCGAGTGTTGACGCCTTGTTTGTATTAGAGGAATTGAAGCAAGGAAATTTGATTATTAGTAATATGACTATTGCTGAACGGCAACATATATTTGACTTCTGGATTTGGTTCATGCGAATTTTATTACTCGACTTAAACAAGAGTTTGATTTAACAAAAAATGAATTATTGTTGGCTGCGTTGCTGAAAGTGGGATTCTCTAACAAGCAATTAATGATTGTTTTTGATTGTGAAATGAAATCCATATATAAAAACAGACAAAGACTAAAAGCAGATTTAGGACTTACTAAGAATGATTCTTTAGAGCAAATGATAATGATGTATTGAGAAAAAAAACGTTTTTGTCCTATATGTTTCTTTGTAGTGTGTTGATATATAATTTATTACCTACCCTATTTTTGTCCGCATAGTTATTGCTGAATTATTGTTGAATAGTCCCTAATTTTGTATAAATAAAAAATGAAAGACTATGAAACTGAAAATTATCTTATCTGTATTGTTGTTATTTTCTTTATTAAAGGTCGATGCTAATCCTTTGGTCGACATAAGTATTGCTTCTGGAAAAGAAGAAGTCTTTTTGCATTCAAATGATATTCCTTTTGAAATTCTGACTACGGGAAAAGAAGATGGAAGCCGTTCCGTTATACCATTAGTGCCATTTGTTGTATTCGTTGAAGATTCTAATTATTCCGTGGAATTGGATTTTATGGAAGGAATCGGGGTAGTGGAAATTGCCATTTCCCAAAATGGTTCTGTGATTTATTCTTCTTCCGAGAATATTCTATCTCCCCTTCGGAAATATTTGCAACTTCCTTTCGGAGTATCAGGGGAGTATTGTATAGAAATTAAAGGAGATAATGGGGCATATGCATATGGCTGTTTTGAATTATGATATATTGTTAACTAAAAAATGTAATGCTTATGAAAAAGATTAGTTTATTATTGGTAGGAGTGTTAGCTCTATTTTCTTGTGAGCAAGAGGAATTGGATAACTTTGTGGAAAGTAGTGGTGTGTGGCAGGTGATGACAAGGGCGATTAGGTTCTAGGTGCGGATTTTGATCCGATAAGTGAGCTTGCCGAAATTCCAGTGAATATTTTGAATATTGGAAACTCTAAACAAAAGTATCTTACTTGTAAAGAGAAAGGTACTGAAATTTGTTTAACAGATAAAGATGATGGATCTTTGAGGCAGAGATGGTATCTGAAGTATGGAAGAACTATTGTTGTTGCTGGGGGAAATAATAGAGTGACATCCGATACATATGGAGTTGTTACTCCTAATAACTATTTATCTTCAGAATACCTGATAATCTTCGTTTGAGTTATTGGAAATAAATCAACTTTTGATTCACCTTTGGCTGGACCTGGCTTAAGCTTTAATTGTTTGGCTGATGCTAATTGTATGATATATACGATGTATGGAAACTTTAATACTGGTTTGTCTTCTTATTATTTGCAATCAGAATCTTCAACGTCTTCCTCTGTAAAGTTTAAAACGAATAATTCCTCAAGCCTCGCTTTATGGGAAATAGTTCCTGTTGGTGAATATGAACTTGTTGGTTTAGAGTATGTACGGACTACGGTTGATAGCTTTGAACCTACAGAAGTGATTTGTGACCATGATGAATATACAAATGAACATTTAAGCGTTGATACATGGAACTATTCTTTATCTACAAGCTATACAGAAGAATCCAATTTTTCAAAAACAGAAGGGGTAAGTGTCACTATATCAGGAGGATTGAGCGTGGGTATACCTAATGTGTTAGGAGATGATTCTTCGCTTGGAATTAATGTTTCTGTACAGCAACAGACAAATAAATCTTGGACTTATGGTACACGTGATAGTAAAACGGTAACAAAAACAAGAACTGGACAAATCCCGATTCAACCAGGTGAAACTGTAAAACTTGATGCGGTGTTAATCATGTACAAAGGTAGTTTGACTTACGTTGCTACATTAAGGAAAATAGGGGATACTAAAACGTTTAGAGTTAAAGGAAAATGGAGTGGAGACTGCTTTTCTTCTTTTGAAGCTAGAACATATAATCCAACAACAGGGAAATTGGTAGGAGAATATGTTTTAGAATAATGTGATTATCTAAATTATGGTTGTTTATAAATGTTAAATAGATATTGGGGCTTGCAGTATTTAGATTAATCTTTCATTTAATCTTAAAAACAATGAAAAAACGAGGAGAGTACTATATTACTCAATTCTTTTATCTAAATTTGCAAACTCTAATATTTATAGGAAAGATGAAACAATTAAAATTCTTGATGGTTGCCTTGACATTGTTGATGGGCATTTCGTTTACTTCGTGTCTGAATTCAGATAATGATTATGCTCCTACCGTAGGAGGCTTTGTAAAGGTCGGCGGTGGTATGTTTGGTACTACATTTACAATGCTTGATGGTGCAACAACAATTAGTCCGACGGCAGCATCTTTGACACAGGCAGAGAGTAATATGGGATTTAAATATTCAAACACTAATATTGCTTATGTAATAGGAACTTATGATGAAACTTTGAATCCGGACCCGATAAACAATAAAGAATATAAGTCGGTTTCTTTGACATATGCCGTTAGTTTGGATGATAAGGTTTTAATTACTGAACGTGGAGCATCTAATGATTCTGTCAATAAGGCTCCGATTATAGATATTGATAATTCTGAGAAAGTTAGTTATAATAAAGAATTATTCAAACCGTGGTTCTTTTATGATAAAACAACTTTGGTATTGCCAATAAATTATTATCTCTATAAAGCAGGCGTACATAAATTTACCTTAGTTTATTACCCGTCAGAAAACAATAGTACGAATAAGACTTTGAAGTTGTATCTTCGTCATTATAACGCAGATGATAAAGCCACTTCATCTACTTCTTTGCAAAATTCGGACATTCCTTCCATTTTTTATTATGCATATGATTTGCGTGATGTCTTCACCCGATATGCAATGGCTGTGGGAAGTTCTGAATATCCATCTTCAATAGTGGTGGAGTATGTTGTAAATCCTAATGGCTTGGATTTGGAAAAAGCAGAAACCAAGACAGTTGTAGTAGAGCGTAAATCTATTGTAGAAACAACGACTGACTAAGATTTGAATTACAAAGATTTATTTCATATAGCAATACTACTGATTTCCTCTCCGGCTCGTGCTGGGAGGAAATTAGTTTAGAGGATAGACGAAAAGTATTTACTACTTTTGTCTATCCTATGATTGGTTTATGCGGGTTGTCCGTTTTCATCGGCTCTTTGATGAAGATGGGATGGGATGGGCCGCAAAGCTTTCAATATGCCATGACACAATGCTGTGCGGTGGCTGTATCCTTGTTTGGAGGATATTTTTTGGCAGCCTATCTCATCAATGGGTTGCGTGTCCGCATGTTTATGCTGGACAGTGATATTCCTTTGGCGCAACAGTTTGCAGGTTATGCACTGGTAGTGGTGTTCATGCTGCGGATTGTTATCGCATATTGCCTGATTTTGGTATTATGGCTCTGTTGCTCCAATTCTATATCGTGTATGTTGTGTGGGAAGGAAGCAAAAAGGTGATGCAGATAGCGGAAAAAGACCGTTTGCGTTTCACCATTCTTTCTTCTATTTTGTTAATAGCTTGTCCGGTGGCCATTGAATGGATATTCAATAAGCTGACGGTAGTGCTAAACTGATAAATGTTATGAAACAAGCTCCTGTAAATATAAAGAATAAGCGTGCTACGTTCGATTACGAACTGACGGACACCTATACGGCTGGCATTGTGCTTACGGGCACAGAAATCAAGTCCATCCGGTTGGGGAAAGCAAGCTTAGTCGATACGTTCTGTTACTTTGCCAACGGCGAATTGTGGTGAAGAACATGCATGTGGCCGAATACTTCTATGGTTCGTACAACAATCACAATGCACGTAGGGAGCGCAAGCTTTTGTTGAATAAGAAGGAACTTGAAAAACTGATGCGCGGCACGAAAGATCCGGGTTTCACCATTGTTCCCGTGCGCTTGTTTATCAATGAAAAAGGCTGGCCAAACTTGTGGTGGCACTTGCCAAAGGTAAGAAGCAATATGATAAGCGCGAATCACTGAAGGAAAAAGATGACAAACGCGATATGGCGCGTATGTTTAAAAGATAATATGAGTAAACTTGGTAGTTTGGTGCGTGAGCGCATCCTTATTCTGGATGGTGCAATGGGCACCATGATACAGCAATACAACTTGACAGAGGAAGATTTTCGGGGTGAACGCTTCTCGCAGATTCCCGGACAGATGAAAGGTAACAATGACCTGCTTTGTCTGACACGCCCCGATGTGATACAAGACATTCACCGCAAGTATCTGGCGGCAGGTGCGGATATTATCGAAACAAATACATTCAGTTCCACCCGCGTCAGTATGGCCGATTATCATGTGCAGGACTATGTGCGTGAGATGAATCTTGCCGCAGTGCGCCTGGCACGCAAAGTGGCAGATGAGTTTACTTCTCTTACTCCCGACAAATCCCGTTTTGTGGCAGGCTCCGTAGGACCGACGAACAAGACCTGCTCCATGAGTCCCGATGTGAACAATCCGGCCTTTCGTGCTTGAGCTACGATGAACTGGCCGATGCCTACCGTGAGCAGATGGAAGCATTGCTCGAAGGTGGTGTGGATGCTTTGCTGATAGAAACCATTTTTGATACGCTGAATGCCAAGCTGCTATTTTTGCCGCCGGGCAGGCGATGGAACTGTAGGAGTTCATGTACTTGATGCTCTCTGTGACTGTTTCTGATATTGGAGGCGTACTCTGTCGGGACAAACTTTGGATGCTTTTCTCGCCTCCGTGCAACATGCCGATATTTTTTCAGTTGGGTTGAACTGCTCCTTTGGCGCCCGCCAGCTGAAACCTTTCCTGGAGCAGCTTGCTGCCCGTGCACCTTATTATATCAGTGCTTATCCCAACGCCGGACTGCCCAACAGTTTGGGCACATACGACCAGACTCCTGCCGATATGGCACATGAAGTAAAAGAGTATATCCATGAGGGATTGGTGAATATTATCGGTGGTTGTTGCGGAACGACAGATGCCTACATTGCCGAGTACTCCTCGCTGATTGCCGGTGCAACGCCCCATCAGCGGTTCCCAGACCGGAAAATCTTTGGCTCTCCGGGCTTGAACTTCTGGAAGTGAAGCCGGAAAATAACTTCGTGAATGTGGGTGAACGCTGTAATGTTGCGGGTTCGCGCAAATTCTTGCGTCTGATTAATGAAAAGAAATATGACGAGGCGCTCAGCATTGCCCGCCAGCAGGTGGAAGACGGTGCGCAGGTCATCGATATAAATATGGACGACGGGCTGCTGGACGCTCAAGTGGAGATGACGACTTTCCTCCATCTGATAGCTTCGGAACCGGAGATTGCCCGTGTTCCCGTCATGATAGACTCCTCTAAGTGGGAAGTGATTGTGGCCGGATTGAAATGCTTGCAAGGCAAGTCCATCGTCAACTCCATCTCCTTGAAGGAGGGGGAAGATAAATTCCTGGAACATGCGCGTACCATAAAGCAATATGGTGCGGCGACCGTGGTGATGGCTTTTGATGAAAAAGGGCAGGCAGACACGTACGAACGTAAGATTGAGGTCTGCGAACGGGCATACCGTCTTTTGGTGGACAAGATAGGTTTCAATCCCCATGATATAATTTTCGACCCGAATGTACTTGCCGTGGCAACTGGTATGGACGAGCACAACAATTATGCTGTAGACTTTATCCGTGCCACCGGATGGATACGCAAGAATCTGCCCGGTGCGCATGTCAGTGGAGGAGTGAGTAACCTTTCCTTCTCTTTCCGCGGCAATAATTACATTCGCGAGGCGATGCATGCCGTATTCCTTTACTATGCCATCCGCGAGGGCATGGATATGGGTATCGTCAATCCGGCTACCTCCGTTCTTTACACCGATATTCCCGCTGATATATTGGAGCGCATAGAGGATGTGGTCTTGAACCGTCGTCCCGATGCTGCCGAGCGCCTGATAGAAACTGCCGAACGCTTGAAAGCGGAAGCAGAGACGGCAAAAACTTCCGGAGGAGAGCGGCAGGCTGCCGCCCATTCCCAACTTGCCTGGAGAGAGGAGACTTCTGTGGAAGAGCGGTTGAAGTACGCCTTGACAAAGGGTATCGGCGATTATCTGGAAGAAGACCTTGCCGAAGCGTTGAAGCTGTATCCCAAAGCTGTTTCTATCATTGAAGGTCCGTTGATGGCGGGCATGAATCATGTAGGCGATTTGTTTGGGGCAGGCAAAATGTTCCTGCCGCAAGTAGTGAAGACGGCACGCACCATGAAGAAAGCGGTTGCCATCCTCCAGCCATAATCGAGTCGGAGAAAGAAGAAGGTGCGACTGCTGCCGGGAAGGTACTGCTGGCTACGGTGAAAGGTGATGTGCACGACATTGGCAAAAATATAGTCTCGGTAGTAATGGCCTGCAACGGGTACGATATAGTGGACCTTGGCGTCATGGTGCCTGCCGAAACCATTGTACAGCATGCCATAGAGGAAAAGGTAGACATGATAGGATTGAGTGGTCTGATAACCCCTCGCTGGATGAATGGTGCATGTAGCCATTGAGCTGGAAAAGGCAGGTCTGGACGTTCCTCTGCTGATAGGTGGTGCCACGACTTCACCGCTTCACACAGCTCTGAAAATTGCTCCGGTCTATCATGCTCCCGTAATCCATCTGAAGGACGCTTCACAGAATGCTACAGTAGCAGCCAAACTGATGAATCCTGAGACAAAGGAGGAACTGGAAGAAGAACTGCATGAGAAGTATCGGCAGTTGTGCGAGAAGAACCGGGAGAAACAAGTAACAACCGTTTCCCTGGAAGAAGCGAGAAAGAACAAACTGAATCTGTTTTAAGAAGGAAGGAAAATAAGGATTAGGGATTAGGAATAAGGGATTAACATTCCTGCGGCATATATTCCTAATATTATGCGCAATTCGTTAACCCCTAATCCTTATTCTTTATCTTCTTCTTGTATTGCTCGAAGCGTGACGTAATATCCCTTACGAAGTTATAAGTTTCGATGCCACGGAAATAACCGTTTTTGCAGACGGGGTCGGTGAAGTATTCCTCATTGCTTTTTAGCAGAATGAAGTTTTCTACATTATCACGCCAGACATATTTGTTTTTGCCGTATTTTTCGGCCAGTGCCATGCATCCAGCACATGGCCGATACCGGAATTATAAGATGCCAGCACAAAGTTGATGCGTTCTTCCTGGGGTATCTTGGAAAAACTTTTGGCTGTGGCGCCTATGTATTTCACGGCAGCCTTTATGCTCTCTTCAGGGTTCTGTTCCTTTCCTTCGGGTAGCCCCATAGCCCTGGCTGTGGCAGGCATCAGTTGCATCAGCCCCCTGGCACCGGCCCAAGATACGGCAGTGGAGTCGAAGTTGGACTCAGTATATGCCAGAGACGCCAGCAGGCGCCAGTCCCAGTCTATCTCGGGAGCATATTTCTTGAACAAATCATCGTAATGGGAAATTTTTCCTTCGCGCAGGGAGAGGATAGGAGAGTGGGGAATGGCCTTGCCGATTTCAAAATATCGTTTCATACTTGCCGTATAGGCAGGTGAAGTCATATTCTCCTCATGCCATTTGTTAGCGGCGGCTGCCAGTTGCGGACAGTCTTTCCGGACTGCCCACGATGCACGCTGGTCAAAGCTGATGGAGAGTCCGATATTCAGGTTGGGGTAATAGGTGGTATTAAGCTGTGCCACATCATTGTCTGCTACGGTATAGGGGATTTTTCCTTGTGCCACCTGGGTGATGAGGTCTTCTGCACTGATACTGTCGTTGGTCACTTTATGGATGTGGATACCTCCTCCGAGCTCTTCGTCCAGATTGACCAGCCGTTCATAATATTTTCCGGGCTTCACATATACATCTTTCCCGATGAGTTCCGTCACGTCTTTCAGTGGTTTGGTGCGTCCGCCGTTACGTTGCACGATGACTTGGTGCGTGATGACCTCCTCACCGCAATATATCAGGCTGTCTTTCCATTCTTTAGTGATAGGCAGGTTGTAGGCAATGAGGTCTCCCTTGCCTGCCAATAACTTCTCTATGAGTTCGTGCACATTCCGGGCTACCTCTATTCTCAGCTTTACTCCCAGACTCTTGGCAAACTGCTCGCTTAGCTCATACTGGAATCCCATGTCCTGGCCACGGTAGATGAAGTAGGAAGTGGAGCTGTACAGTGTCAATACAACCAGTTCTCCGCTATCCTTTATCTGTTGCAGGTCATCCGTTTCTTTATTTTCAGCACGGTGATTTCCCCGGCATCCTGCCATGCAGCACAACAACAGTAAGATAATTGAGACGGGAGAATTGATAATGGATGATTTATGTTTAGCGAGAGAAAATAAACTGTTCATATCTCATAGATTTAGTGTGTTCTTATCCTCTATTATCAATTCTCCGTTACAAATTAACTTCCAAGTGCTTCTTGATATACATGGTCAATATATCGATGGCTACCTGATTGTTTCCGCCTTCCGGTACAATGAGGTCTGCATATCGTTTGCAGGGCTCTATGAATTGCTGGTGCATGGGTTTTAGTATGCGTGTATAGCGCTCCATGACGGCTTCGGCGGTACGCCCGCGTTCCACCACGTCACGCTGGATTACACGAATTAGGCGTTCGTCGGGGTCAGCGTCTACAAATATCTTGAGGTCCATCATGCTTCGCAGTTTCTTGTCGCACAAGGCAAGGATACCTTCGATGATGATGACTTCCCGGGGGGCGATATGGATGGTTTCGGGCTGGCGTGTACACGTCAGGTATGAGTAGGTGGGCTGTTCTATGCTTTTTCCTTCGCGCAGCATGGCGACATGTCTGGAAAGAAGACTCCACTCAAAAGCGTCGGGATGGTCGAAGTTGATGTTCTGCCGTTCTTCCACAGGCACATGGCTGCTGTCTTTGTAGTAAGAGTCTTGTGGCAATAATACCACTTCACCAGCCGGTAGGCTTTCGATGATTTTACGTACGACGGTGGTCTTTCCCGAGCCGGTTCCGCCTGCAATTCCTATTATTAACATCTGTTTAAGTGTATATTTGAAACATGCTTTAAGCTGAATGCAACAAAGATATAAATTCTTTTGTATCCAAAAACATTTTCTCCCATACTTTTCACAAATCTCACAGATAAATAGTGACAAAAATAAAAGAAAAGAGGCAAGCTTGCATACTTGCCTCTTTGTCTTACTTAGGTTCTATATCTCGTGTAAAGGGATGTCTCATTTCTTCTTGTATCCGCATTTCGGGCATACCCCTTCTTCATTCAACGAGATTCCGCAGAGAGGACAGCGTTCGATATTATTCTTAGTGTCGAATTCGGCAGAACCGGCATTTACTCCGCTGGTAAATGTAATCTTGGCAATGTTCAACTTATCTTTCAGCAGTTCATATACGATTTTAATCATGCCTTCTACGGTCATGGTCTCTTTCGTTACTACCAAGCGGCAATCCGGATACGCTGTGGCGAGTGTTGTCTTGAATGCCTCACCCTTCATCTTGTTCTGGGGATGTCCGTTCTTGATTCCCTGCTTCTCATAAACGTCGAGAATAGCCGGAAGCAATGGGTCGTCTTCTCTAAGAACCAGAGCATGGTCGAAGTTTTTCAATACGTCCCATGCCACTTTCTGGATTTCGTTACACGGATATACCATGTTTACGCCGTCATTAATGCTGTCTTCTACTTCGATAGTAAGGACACCGGTATGTCCATGCAGATACTGTGCTTCACCTTGGAAACCATAAAATCTGTGTGCATACTGCAAATCAAAAGTTGTAATGCTTCTCATGTTGTTGTTGTTTTAATGAGTGAATGAATTAATTTGTCGTTGGCAAATCTACAGCATCTTTTGTTTTGTTACAAACGATAATTTCTATTAGGTTATAGATTCTATCTATCTTAGAAAATATACCGGAACAAAACTTTCCACTTTCGAACAAAACAAGTACTTTTGCAGTTGTAAATAGCAGCTTAGGCTGACAAATATAATGATAAATCATTTAAATAGTAAAGTTATGGTAAAGCACATTGTATTATTTAAGTTAAAAGATGAGGCACCGGCTGACGAAAAGTTAGCTGCAATGAACAGTTTCAAGGCAGCTATCGAAGCGCTTCCGGCTAAAATATCCGTTATCCGCAAGATTGAAGTCGGATTGAACATCAATCCTGCCGAGGCTTGGAACATCGCTCTTTACAGTGAGTTCGATACGTTGGATGACGTGAAATACTATGCTACCCATCCCGACCATGTAGCTGCCGGCAAGCTTATCGCTGCTGTGAAAGAGAGCCGTG
>ENA-OQCP01000440-OQCP01000440.1-human-gut-metagenome-genome-assembly--contig:-NODE-440-length-18917-cov-2.362693_pt1 | contig 18917 bp, 22 predicted proteins | sample MGYA00242760_ERZ504583 | MGnify/ENA primary metagenome ERZ504583 (study PRJEB26092, sample SAMD00036308) | human gut metagenome | host: Homo sapiens | study: EMG produced TPA metagenomics assembly of...
AGATAAATGACAAAATCTTTATACATTGCGGAAAAACCGAGCGTTGCTCAGGAGTTCGCAAAAGCGTTAAAACAGAATATGCAGCGCAGGGATGGATACTTAGAGTCGGATCAGTCCGTCGTAACCTGGTGCGTCGGTCACCTGGTTACGATGAGCTATCCGGAAAAATATGATCCTGCGTTAAAAAGGTGGAGTCTCGAGACCCTGCCTTTTTTGCCTGAAAACTTCAAATATGAAATTATCCCGGAAGTAAAAAAGCAGTTCACCATTGTGAGTAACCTGCTCCACCGGGAGGATATTGAAACCATTTATGTCTGTACCGACTCCGGGCGTGAGGGAGAATACATCTATCGTCTCGTCGCGCAGATGGCCGGTATCAAAGACAAGAAACAGAAGCGTGTCTGGATCGACTCGCAGACAGAAGAAGAAATCCTGCGCGGTATCCGCGAAGCGAAGGACGAAAGTGAATACGACAATCTTTCGGCATCCGCTTATCTCCGCGCCAAAGAAGATTACCTGATGGGCATTAACTTTTCCCGTCTTCTCTCGCTCAAATACGGAAGCGCTGTCGCATCGTATCTCGCACTAAATATCAGTCTATTTCCGTCGGCCGTGTTATGACATGTGTGCTCGGCATGGTCGTACGCCGGGAGCGCGAAATCCGCAGCTTTGTGAAAACACCATTCTACCGTGTCATCGCCGGTCTTTCCTTAAATGGACGCAATTTTGAGGGGGAATGGCGCGCCGTAAAAGGCAGCCGCTACTTCAACTCTCCGCTTCTCTATAAGGAGAACGGCTTCCAGAAAAAAGAGGACGCACAGAAACTGATCGAGGAATTAAGCATGCAGAATCCTCTGATCCCGCATGTCCTGAAAATGGAGCGAAAAAAGGAAAATAAAAATGCGCCACTGCTTTACAACCTTGCGGAGCTGCAAAACGACTGTGCCCGCTTTTTCAAAATCAGTCCGGATGAAACGCTGAAAGTTGTTCAGGAGCTTTACGAGAAAAAGCTGGTTACCTATCCGCGAACCGATGCCCGTGTGCTTTCTTCTGCCGTTGCCAGGGAAATCAGCAAAAACCTGCGCGGCCTGCAGCAGTACGGTATCTGCAGCGGCCTTGCAAATGAAATTTCGCAGGGCGAAAGCTGGAAAAAGATTGGTTCCACCCGCTATACAAACGATAAACAGATTACCGATCACTATGCGATCATTCCGACCGGACAGGGCCTTAACAATCTGCGGAACCTCTCGGAACTCTCCGCAAAAGTTTATGAGACGATTGTCCGCCGTTTTCTCGGTATCTTCTATCCGCCGGCGGTCTATCAGAAAGTTGCTCTTGTCACCGAAATCGGCGGCGAGCAGTTTTTCTCCAACTTCCGTGTTCTCGTGCAGGAGGGCTATTTAAAAGTCATGCAGTATTCTTTCTTCCGTAAGAAAGAGGAGGACGACGAGGGCAGAAAGGAGGACGAGACGACTTGCGATCCCTCTTTTCTTGCAGCGCTGTCCCAGCTGCAGAAAGGCAGCGAGCTGAATCTTCTCGGCCTTTCTATCAAAGAAGGAGAAACCTCTCCGCCAAAACGCTACACCTCCGGTTCGATGATCCTTGCAATGGAAAATGCCGGACAGCTCATTGAAGACGAGGAGCTGCGCGAACAGATTAAGGGAAGCGGCATCGGAACGAGTGCGACGCGTGCTGAGATTCTGAAAAAGCTTGTCTTTATCAAATATCTTGCTCTGAACAAAAAGACGCAGGTTATCACCCCGACACAGCTTGGCGAAATGATCTACGACGTCGTACACCAGTCGATCCGCCCGCTTCTGAATCCGGAGCTGACGGCAAGCTGGGAAAAGGGACTTACCTATGTAGCGGAAGGCTCCATTACCTCCGAGGAATATATGGGAAAACTGGAAAACTTTGTGACACGCCACACGGTAAATGTGAAGCAGATGCGGAATCAGTTCCAGCTAAAGAGCAGCTTTGATGCGTCCGCGCCGTATTACAAAAAAGCCTCTTCCACGCGCTCCCGTACCGGGAAACGTACCGCTGCAGAAGATTCCTCTGCAAAGTCCTATTCCACCGCCAGAAAAAAGGGCACACAGAACTCCTGAAATGTGGTAAGATAAACAGGAACTAAAACAAGAAAGGATGAATCACGCATGAAAGATGCAACCATTTCTGAACTTTATGATTTAACCCAGACCATTGCCGCAAAAATCTTTGAAGGCAAAACGTATCCATGGGAAGTGCTTCCGCTCATTAAAGATTTTATTCTTGAACTCGGCGAAACACTCGATCCGGCAGAATACGAAAACCGCGGCGAAAATGTCTGGATCGCAAAAGATGCCGTGATCGCACCGACCGCTTCCATTAACGGCCCATGCATCATTGGAAAAGGCGCTGAGATCCGTCAGTGTGCCTTTATCCGCGGAAACGCCATCGTCGGCGAAGGCGCTGTCGTTGGAAACTCCACCGAACTGAAAAATGTCATTCTCTTTAATAAAGTACAGGTTCCGCATTACAACTATGTCGGCGACTCTGTTCTTGGATACAAAGCCCATATGGGTGCCGGTTCCATTACTTCCAATGTAAAATCCGATAAGAAGCTCGTTGTTGTCAAAGGCGCAGATGAACAGATCGAAACCGGACTGAAAAAATTCGGTGCGATGCTCGGCGATGAAGTTGAGGTCGGCTGTAACAGCGTATTGAACCCGGGAACGGTTGTCGGAAGAAATTCCAACATTTATCCACTCTCCTGTGTTCGCGGTGTGATCCCGTCAGGTCATATTTTTAAGAATGCGAAAGAAATTGTCAAAAAAATCTGATAATTAAAAAAATTCTCTTTTATCGAGAGAAAACCAAACCGATTGATTTAAAAGACCCGCCGGAAATTTTATCGTTTTCCGGTGGTCTTTGCAATTTTTTATCAAAATATGCTGGACGAATGACCAATTTTGTGAGACAATAACCATAGGTCTGTGAACAGGCTGGAAACAGTCCGTTCGAAAGACAAAAGCTCAAATAAGTACATATTTGAAAGGAGTTTAACAATGACTTATTCACACGAAGTAGAATGATGTGTCCGGTTGCCCAGGGCGTGCATCACGGTGCAGCTCCGATTCCGGAGGAAGCAAAATGGGTAAAAGCAAAAGAAATCAAAGACATTTCCGGATTCACTCACGGTATTGGCTGGTGCGCACCGCAGCAGGTACCTGCAAGCTGACTCTGAACGTAAAAGAGGGCGTTATCCAGGAAGCTCTCGTTGAGACCATCGGATGTTCAGGAATGACTCATTCTGCAGCTATGGCATCTGAGATTCTGCCAGGACTTACCATCCTTGAGGCACTGAATACTGACCTTGTGTGTGATGCTATCAATACTGCTATGAGAGAGCTCTTCCTGCAGATCGTTTACGGAAGAAGCCAGAGTGCATTCTCCGAGGACGGACTGGTTGTAGGCGCAGGCCTGGAAGACCTTGGCAAAGGACTTCGTTCCCAGGTTGGTACCATGTACGGAACTCTTGCAAAAGGACCTCGTTATCTGGAGATGACCGACGGTTATGTAACAGGTATCGCTCTGGATGCAGATGATGAGATTATCGGTTACAAATTCATCAACTTCGGAAAGATGATGGACTTCATCAAAGCCGGCGATGATGCAAACACAGCTTTCGAAAAAGCAAGCGGACAGTACGGACGTGTTGCTGATGCTGTTAAGATCGTTGACCCGAGAAAAGAGTAATCAGATAATTTAGGAGGATAGGAAAATGGCTTTATTTGAATCATATGAAAGAAGAGAGAAACAGATTCTGGCTAAGCTTGCTGAGTACGGAATCAACTCCATCGAAGAAGCTGCAGAAGTTACAAAAGCTGCTGGCCTTGATGTATACAAAATGATCGAAGGCATTCAGCCAATCTGCTTCGAGAATGCAAAATGGGCTTACACTGTAGGCGCAGCAATCGCAATCAAAAAAGGATGCCGCAAAGCTTCTGAAGCTGCTGCAGCAATCGGTGAGGGACTTCAGTCCTTCTGTATCCCGGGTTCTGTAGCAGATCAGCGTAAAGTAGGTCTTGGACATGGTAACCTTGGTAAAATGCTTCTGGAAGAGGACACCGAGTGCTTCGCATTCCTGGCTGGACATGAGTCCTTCGCAGCTGCTGAGGGTGCTATCGGTATCGCTGAAAAAGCAAACAAAGTACGTCAGAAACCTCTGCGTGTTATCCTGAACGGTCTTGGAAAAGACGCTGCTCAGATCATCGCTCGTATCAACGGCTTTACTTATGTAGAGACTGAGTATGACTACTACACCGGAGAACTGAAAGAAGTATTCAGAAAAGCATACTCCGATGGACCGCGTGCGAAAGTTAACTGCTACGGCGCTAACGACGTTCGTGAAGGCGTTGCTATCATGTGGAAAGAGAACGTTGACGTTTCCATCACCGGAAACTCCACCAACCGACTCGTTTCCAGCATCCAGTTGCAGGTACCTACAAAAAAGAGCGTATCGAAGCTGGTAAAAAATACTTCTCCGTTGCTTCCGGCGGTGGTACAGGACGTACACTTCACCCGGACAACATGGCAGCAGGTCCTGCTTCCTACGGTATGACCGATACAATGGGACGTATGCATTCTGACGCTCAGTTCGCTGGTTCTTCTTCTGTACCGGCTCACGTAGAGATGATGGGTCTGATCGGCGCAGGAAACAACCCGATGGTTGGTATGACTGTTGCTGTTGCTGTAGCTGTTGAAGAGGCAGCAAAAGCTGGCAAATTCTAAGATTAGCCAAACTTTGCGTAAATAAAATTATTTGAGCAAAAAGAAGCGCCGCGGGAATTTTCCCGTATGGCGCTTCTTTTTTGCTGCTTTCGATATCCTGCAAGTTGGGCGTGCAGATTGCAGGAACGATGTTTCAAACACATGCTATATTCTTTTGATCCATGCACAAAAACGCTCTGAACCCAAAACGTTTCAGAGGCGTTTTTTATATCATTCTAAGCATTATTTTGCAGCGATAAACTTCTTTGCAACCAGTGTCTCTGCACAAAGTACTGCTCCGCCTGCTGCGCCGCGGACCGTGTTGTGGGACAGACCTACGAATTTCCAGTCGTAGATGGAATCCTCTCTTAAACGGCCTACGTTGATTCCCATGCCGTTCTCGTAGTTGACATCCAGTGTTACCTGCGGACGGTTATCTTCTGTCATGTAACGGATGAACTGTTTCGGTGCGCTTGGCAGATTCAGCTCCTGCGGAAGGCCTTTGAAGTTCTCCAGTTTTTCGATCAGCTGCTCTTTCGTCGGTTTCTTGCGGAATTTTACGAAAACAGCTGCGGTGTGTCCGTTTAATACCGGAACACGGATACACTGACAGGTGATCTTCGGCTCAGTTGCTTTTACGATCACGCCGTTTTCAATTTTACCCCAGATACGAAGCGGCTCCTGCTCGCTCTTCTCTTCTTCTCCGCCGATGAACGGATGATGTTTCCTTCCATCTCCGGCCAGTCTTTGAAGGTTTTCCTGCTCCGGAAATTGCCTGGTATGTGGTTGCAACACTTCATATGGTCGAACTCTTTCCATGCCGTTAATACCGGTGCATAGCTCTGGATTGAGCAGTTCGGTTTTACAGCGATAAAGCCTCTCTTGGTTCCCAGACGTTTTTTCTGAAACTCGATAACATCGAAGTGCTCCGGGTTGATTTCCGGAACTACCATCGGAACATCCGGTGTCCAGCGGTGTGCGCTGTTGTTGGAAACAACCGGTGTCTCGGTCTTTGCATATGCTTCTTCAATCGCTTTGATCTCATCTTTCGACATATCAACAGCGGAAAATACAAAATCTACGGTAGATGCCACATGCTCTACATCATTTACATTCATCACAACGAGCTTTTTCACTGCTTCCGGCATTGGAGTATCCATTTTCCAGCGTCCGCCGACTGCTTCCTCGTATGTTTTTCCGGCACTTCTCGGACTTGCTGCCAGGGTCACAACTTCAAACCACGGATGGTTCTCCAGCAGAGAAATAAATCTCTGACCTACCATACCGGTTGCTCCTAAAATTCCTACTCTCAATTTCTGCTCCATTGGTTTCATCTCCTTGTTCTTCTGTGGCGTACATTTGTGCGTCTCATGTCATACTATACCAATTTTTTCAAAATTGCAACTGTTTTTTCAATTTTCCTGTAAATATTTTTTATTCTGCTCGATGACAGCCAGCATCGCATCTGCTCCCGGCGCACCGATCGTGTTGCGTCGTTCTACGCAGTTCTTCATGCTGATGGCATCATAAATATCATCCTCGAAGACCGGGCTGATCGCTTTGTACTCTTCGAGTTTCATATCATCAAGGGAGATTCCTTTGTCAATGCAGTACAGAACGAGACGGCCGACAATGCCATGTGCATCGCGGAACGGAACGCCTTTTCCAACAAGGTAATCAGCTGCGTCCGTTGCATTCGTGAAACCGTTCTTTGCACTGTTCTCCATGCGGTCTTTTTTTGAAGCGCATGGTAGAAAGCATGCCATTGAACAGAGCCAGGCAGCCTTTTACGGTGTCGATGGCATCGAAGGTCAGCTCTTTATCCTCCTGCATATCTTTGTTGTACGCCAGCGGGATTCCCTTCATAGTGGTGAGCATTGACATCAGAGCTGCGTAAACGCGGCCTGTTTTTCCTCGAACAAGCTCTGCGATATCCGGATTCTTTTTCTGCGGCATGATACTGCTTCCGGTGCTGTATGCGTCGTCGATGTCCACAAACTGATACTCATTGGTATTCCAGATGATGATCTCCTCGGAGAAGCGGGAAAGATGCATCATAATCGTAGAAAGAGCACTGAGGAGCTCAATGACATAGTCACGGTCGGATACGGAATCCATGCTGTTTAAGGTCGGGCCGTCAAAGCCGAGCAGCTCTGCGGTGTAAGCGCGGTCCAACGGATACGTCGTTCCAGCCAGCGCACCGGAACCGAGCGGACAGTAATTCATTCTCTTGTAGATGTCTGCAAGGCGGCCTCTGTCGCGGCGGAACATTTCAAAATATGCGCCCATGTGATGTGCCAGTGTGATCGGCTGTGCTTTCTGCAGATGGGTGAATCCCGGCATATAGGTGTGAATGTTCTCTTCCATGATTTTTTCGAGTGTTACCAGCACCTCTTTGACGAGTGCATCAATCTCGGTGATCTCATCGCGGACATAAAGTTTCATATCGAGGGCTACCTGGTCATTGCGGCTTCTTCCGGTGTGCAGCTTCTTTCCGGCATCTCCGATGCGGTCAATCAGGTTTGCCTCCACGAAGCTGTGGATATCCTCATACTCGCTGGTGATTTTCAGTTTTCCGCTCTCTACGTCGGCAAGAATGCCTTCCAGTCCTTCCAGAATCTGATCTCTTTCGTCTTCTGTCAGAATGCCCTGTTTTGCCAGCATCTTTACGTGTGCCATGCTGCCTTTGATGTCCTGTTTATAGAATTTCTGATCAAAGCTGATGGATGCATTAAAATTATACACTAACTTGTCGGTCTCTTTTGTAAACCGTCCGCCCCATAACTGTGCCATTTTCATTCCTCTTTTCCTGTAAGTTTTTTAAATTATCATGTATTATTATACAAGACTCCCCTCTTCCTTTGCAAGTCAAATCACCTACTTCCCGAATTTCGGCGTTTTGTGTAGTTTTTCTCCAGCCAGCCAAGATGCCGTACAATCCTGCCGCAACGAGGCAGAGGATCAGGATGGACAGGATTACCCAGTCAAGTCTGAACAGATTTGCCCACCTTTTGCGGCAGAGACGCTCGTCAGCCGCCCGATTTGCCGCTATCCAGAGCTCTTCAGAGACGATAGCAGGAATTTTCCCCGCATAGACGTACTGCCCGCCCGGCGGTGTAGGGAGCGTTTTTCCGGTGTTAAAATCGTAATGCTTCCTGTTCATGACTACGGTGCCTTTATTCATGGGATTCCGCACCATGCGGATAATGTCTGTTCCAGAGAATGGTTTTCCGGCGCGGCTGCGGACGCCCTCTGCTGCCAGAACCGCCGCAATTTTCCGTCCGCCGAGACCGTCTGCACAGAGTTCGTACATACGGCGCTTCACTGCGGCCTCCTCCGGGATGATCTCAATCGCTCCGTCTGCCGTCCGCCGGTAACCATAACTTTTTGAGGTCAGCACCGGCTTTCCATTATTCTGCTGCCGTTTCTGGTGCGCCAGATTCATCTTCTTGCTCAGCTCCCGGCTGTACTCCTCCGCCAGAATCGCCTTAATGCCGGTCAGAAGCGCGTCTTCCGGCGAATAGAATGTGTTCTCCAGATAAAAATACAGCCGCTTTCCGGCGCAGTTTAAGCGGTCTGCGAACAGATACCAGTCCCGCGTGTTCCGCATCAGGCGGTCCTGCGACTTGATTACGACGACATCAAACCGGTTCTGCTCGAGATCCTCGTACAGGCGGTTATATTCCCGTCTGCCTTCCGGCTCGTACCGGAGCGGCTCTCCACGTAGGCATCCACAAGCTCCATCCTCTTGCCCGGATTGCCTCTTCCGCCTCCGCCGCCTGCCTTACCAGCGCATCCTTCTGGTTTTCCTCCTCGGTGCTGCACCTTGCATAATAAACCGCACGCAGCTTCTCCTCTTCCATCTCCTGTCTCACTTTCCAGATGCTTCTCTTTACTATATAGAAAAAAGGACCGGAAAGTTCCGACCCTCTTTTTGTAATTTCTTTTTACGGATTGCACCGTCCGCACGGCTCATAGCCTTCGGCGATCAGGTCCTCGCGCGGTCCCTGATATGTCGCCTTGTTTTCATCCTTAATCGAGCTGACGCTGGAGCATGACGGCAGGTGGAATTTCATGCTGGATGTGTTCATGACATATTCCTGCTGATCCGTCATCGTTCCGCTGCTTTCGCTTAACGTGCTGTCTCCCGTTGCATAATTAATCGAGATGCCCGGCTGATTATTGTATGCGAAGATATGGAAGGAAATGCCCTCGCCGTCATCTTCCATGGAAAGTGCCTCCATCTCCACACCGTCCGCTACAAGGTCGTCCCCGGTAAAAATTGGTGTAACGCGGTACAGCACATGGTTTCCGGTCTCTTTGACGTAGTCGGCAACCATGTTTTCAAACGGCAGCATGCCCTCGACGTTCAGATAACGTGTTCCAGTGATCAGATTCTTCTCGTTTGCATTCTCACCGGTCAGCTGGTATCCGATCAGATGGCAGCGGTTGTACAGATATTTACCTTCCACCTGATCGTATTTTACCGTATGCCAGCCCGTCGGCTTTACCTGGCCGATCGCGCCGCGCTTCTCCGTCGGCATCAGATCCTGGCCGATATTCGCCTCTGCCACGCCGCACCGTCCCAGGCTGTCCGGATCGCTGTAATGCTCGTACGACTCGGTCGTCTTTTCCTCATCGGTAAAATCCGGCTCATTTCCGTTTAAAACGACATACGGTTCACCGGAAAACTCCGGAACATCAAGAACTGAAACGGCCGTCGGTGCCTGATCGGTAATCTGGGATTCCGTCATCGTATAAGCGGCCGTAACCTCCGAACCGGAATCTGCTCTCTCCGTCGAGAGAAGATCCTGCGCCTCACAGCCGGTCAGTGTCAGAACAAGAAGCGCCGCCAGCAGCAGAAGCTGTTTTCTTAGTTTTTTCATTTCTCATATACCTCTTTCGTTATTTTCTCATGGGAATAGCCTGCAAACTCCTCCTCGGACACTTTATTCCATTTGGAAAGATCCAGGTCGAATTTCCGGTCAGACGGATAATGCCGGTTCCACCAGAAAACGATGATTTTCTCTATCTTCGCTTCCACAACCTGCAGTCCCGTATTCTCCACAAAGCAGTATTCTCCTTCGCCTGCCTGCTCCAGAAAATCTGCCGCCGCCTGAAGTGTTACCTTCCCACTCTCCTTCTGCTCCGCGAACAGCTTTTCCGAAGCCGGATTCATCCAGAGCGTTTTCCCCTCACACAGTTCGCAGATTTTTTCCGTTACCACGCGGTCCCGCGAAACGCGTCGTCCGCCAAACTGCATTCCTTTTCGTTCTTCCAGACATACGATTCCAATCATCTGTCATCCTCCCTTCTCTTGCGTGTGCATATCTGAACACCTGACTGCCGTAGATAATCAGATAGCCAAGCCCCTCTCTTGCCCCGATAAACTCTCCGATTACAACACCGACAAGGCACAGGCCGATGTTGACCTTCCACACGGCGAGCAGCCCCGGAAACGACCACGGCAGCACGACGCGGAACAGCATATCCTTCTTCGTTCCGCCGAGTGTTGCAATCAGGCGGAGCATATCCGGCTCCACACTCTGAAAGCTGCTGTAAATGCTGATCACCGAGCCGAATATCGCAACGGAAATGCCGGCCGTGATGATCGTTTTCACGTTTGCCCCCATCCACACAATGAGAAGCGGGGCGAGCGCCGATTTCGGCAGGCTGTTCAGGACTACCAGGTACGGCTCCATCACGCAGAAAAGCGCGGAAAGAGCCACAAAAGCACAGCGAACGCCATGCCAAGTGCCGAGACGAGCAGAAAGCTGATTCCCGTCTCATACACCGTGATCCCGATATGGCGCAGAAGGTTCTGCTCCGTCAGCAGGGTCACGAACGTTTTTCCCACCCGCACAGGGCTGGAAAAGATAAACGGATCGATCCATCTCAGATCCGCCGCCACCTCCCATAATACCAGAAAACTGACGAGAAGCAAAGCCCGAAACACCCGCACCTGCTCCCGTTCTCTTTTTTTCTGCCGGAGATACGCCCTCTGAAAGCTGCTCTCCGGCGTTTTTGCCTGCTCACGCATTTTCATTCAGCTCCTTCCAGATGGCATTGAAATACGTTTTAAATTCCGGCGCACTGCGCGCTTTCATCGGCGTGCGCTCCTCCATCGCAAACCGGATCGGAATCTTTTTTTTCACATATGCCGGCCGTGCCGCCAGAACAATCACACGGTCCGCCATGCTGATGGCCTCCGAAATATCGTGTGTCACGAGAATTGCTGTCTTTCCCTCTTTTTTGATGATCTTTCCGATATCATCACAGACGTTCAGCCTCGTCTGGTAGTCGAGAGCGGAGAACGGCTCGTCAAGCAGCAGAAGATCCGGCTCCATCGCCAGTGTACGGATCAGTGCCGCCCTCTGCCGCATACCGCCGGAAAGTTCGGACGGACGGGCATTGGAAAAGGATTTCAGGCCGTATGTCTCCATCATCTCCCCGACTTTTTCTTTCCGCTCGGGTGTCAGCGTGCGCGAAATCTCAAGGCCCAGCAGAACGTTGCTGTAGATGGTCCGCCATTCAAACAGGTGGTCTCTCTGCAGCATGTAGCCGATATGGAGATCCGCCTCCGTGATCGGCCGTCCGCGGCTCAGCAGAGTTCCCGCCTCCGGCTTTAAAAGACCGGAAATCAAGTTCAGGATCGTGCTCTTTCCGCAGCCGCTCGGTCCGACAAGAGCAACAAATTCCCCCGTTTTTACCGAAAAGGTCAGATCGCACAGCGCCGGTGTTTCTCCTTTCATGGTGTGATAGGACAGTGATATATGCTCTAATGACAGGATTTGATCATCCATTTTTTTGCATCCTCCTCTATCTATAAGATATCATATGCAGCTTGCATCCCAGCCGCGCTGAGGCTATAATAGAAAGGATTGAAAGATACCAGGAGGTTTGAAGATACATTATGGCCAATAAAAGAAATTACCAGAAGGAGCTGGATGCGAAGATTGCAGGACTTCACGGTGAAGTTCCGACCTTGCTGCTGCACAGCTGCTGTGCGCCGTGCAGCAGTTACGTGCTGGAATATCTGTCGCAGTATTTTTCCATTACGCTCTTTTACTATAATCCCAACATCTATCCGCCGACGGAGTACGAGCACCGCGTGGAGGAACAGCAGCGTCTGATCCATTCTCTTCCCGCCGTGCATCCGATTTCCTTCTGCCCCGGCCCGTACGATTCTGACCGGTTCTATGAGCTGACACGCGGGATGGAAAATGTGCCGGAGGGCGGCGAGCGCTGTTTTGTCTGCTATGAAATACGGCTCCGCGAAGCGGCCGAAATGGCAAAGCAGCTCAAACTCGACTATTTTACAACAACCCTCTCCATCAGCCGCTGAAAAACGCGGAAAAGCTGAATGAAATCGGAGAACGGCTTGCCGCCGAATACGGGATCCCATATCTCAATTCAGATTTCAAGAAACGGGGCGGCTACCAGCGTTCCATCGAACTTTCCCACGAATACGGCCTCTACCGCCAGGACTACTGCGGCTGCGTCTTTTCCCGCCGGGAACGCGACGCACGGGTGGCAGCACAGGAAAATGGCAACAGCTGATGTGCTCTTTGAAGTGTCCGGCCAAAAGCTCCGTCAGGATATGCTGTACGAACTGATTTTCCTGAAACTTGTAACAGCAAACGCCCTTTGCAGCAGATCTTTTTCCTGCAAAGGCGTTCGTATTTCTGTCATATTTCTCATGATACCAGAAAACCCGCAGAACCTTACGTCCTGCGGGTTTCTAAAGAATAAGCCGAAAATCAGATTCGAACTGACGACCCCTTCATTACGAGTGAAGTGCTCTACCGGCTGAGCTATTTCGGCCTGTGAAATTCATTTCCTGAATGACACAATCATTATTATACCGTATTTTTTTGAAATTGCAAGCATTTTTTTGAAATTTATGAATCTTTTTCTAAAATTTGTTCCGCCCCACTGATTTCCCGCCGTTTCCATCCCTGTTGTTTTCACCTCCCTGGCGCAAATTTTATGCATAAACTTTGTCCTTACTTTCAAAAATTAAGGAAAACCATCCCTTTTCCTTATAAAAATTAATGTATTTTGAAAGAAAAGCATTGACAACCGCCAAAAAAGTAAGTATAGTTTTTAACTAAAGGAAGAAAGGGGCTGTTGTCATGACCATGCAATACGATAATCTGGAAGACAAGCTCAGTCAGCTTGTAGAGTATACGAAAGATTCCGGAAAGATTGATTTATCTTTATACACTGAGTACGATGTAAAACGGGGACTGCGTGATTCCACTGGTAAAGGTGTTCTCACCGGCCTGACCGAAATTTCCGATGTTATCGGCTTCGATATTGATGAGCGCACCGGCGAAAAAGTTCCGACCGATGGCCGTCTCTATTTTCAGGGCTATAACGTCGCAGATCTGATCAAAGGTATGGAAGGACGACGCTTCGGTTTTGAAGAGATTACCTATCTTCTTCTGTTCGGTTCTCTTCCGACAGAACCGCAGTTAAATGATTTCAACGAAATTTTAAGTATCTACCGCGAGCTGCCGGACACTTTTGTCCGCGACGTTGTCATGAAGGCAACCAGCAAAAACATGATGAATACTCTGCAGCGCTGTGTGCTGACCCTGTATTCCTACGACGAAAAGCCGGATGACATTTCCATTCCGAACGTCCTCCGCCAGGCTTTGAGTCTGATCGCCAAAATGCCGCTGATCGCCGTTTACGGTACCATGCATACCGCCACTACCACGAAAACCAGAACCTGATCATCCGAAATCCGAAACCGGAGCTGTCGATCGCTGAAAACATTCTGCAGATGCTTCACCCGGATGGAGATTACACTGCTCTGGAGGCAAAGGTTCTCGATGTTGCGTTAATTCTTCACGCAGACCACGGCGGCGGAAATAACTCAACATTTACGACACACGTTGTCTCCTCCTCCGGAACCGATACCTACTCTGCTGTTGCGGCTTCTTTAAGTTCCTTAAAAGGACCGCGCCACGGCGGTGCCAACTTGAAGGTTATGGAGATGTTTGAAAATATTGAAGAGAATGTTACAAACTGGGAAGACGAAAACGAACTGCGCACCTACCTGACCAAAATACTTGATCGTGAAGCATTCGATGGAACTGGTCTTATCTATGGTATGGGCCATGCTGTTTATACCCTGTCCGATCCACGTTGTGTGATTCTGAAAGAATATGCAAAGAAGCTTTCCGCTGAGAAGCACCGCGAGAAAGAATTTGCTCGCTATGAGTCTGTAGAACGCATTGCCGGCGAGTGTATCGCCAAAAAGCGCCGTCTGCTCAAACCAGTCTGTGCAAATGTTGATTTCTACAGCGGTTTCGTCTACACAATGCTTGGCCTTCCAAAAGAGCTCTACACCCCGATCTTTGCTATCTCCCGTATCTCCGGCTGGTCCGCACACCGGATCGAAGAGCTTGTCAACGAAGGAAAGATCATCCGTCCGGCTTATAAATATGTCGGTCATCATCGTCCGTACGTTGCCATTGAAAGAAGAACCCCAAGAAAGACTTCCCACAGTTTTTCAAATAACTAAAAAATTATGCAAAAAGGACATCTGCCCGTACCGTTCTGGTATCGGGCAGGTGTCCTTTTATTGCCAAGTGATCTCTCGAAAAACCCGCGGAGCGTGCTTCTCATGGTTATAAACAAAACTCTGCGTTATACCCGGATCTTTGTTCCCTTGGTATCTCGTTTTGCCAGCTTAATCTTCGCTGTCAGAGAAATCTCTTTGTCGTGATACGTGATCGTGTAATCCATCCGGCTTGCCAGCAGATACGCATGCTCTACCGCGTCGTCCTCTGCCATACGGATACCACGCACACCAACGGCTGCTTTTTTCTTCTCCGGCACTTCACTCGTAAGGAAGCGCAGGAAGACACCGTTTTTCGTCTGCAGAACCACATACTCCTGCTCCTGGCAGACCTCGGCAAGAATCAGACGGTCCTCCTCGGATGAAAGCTTCGTCGCCGCGATCGTTCGTTTTACGACATCAAACTCGGATCCATCGACAAGCTTTACCATACCGGCCGCGCTGACGAACAGCAGCTTATTGTTCTTGATATTTTCCAGTGCATCGACGTAAATCATCTGCTCCTTCTGGCTGCTGTAATTTCCAAGGTTGTCGATCGGCGTTCCCTTGTCACGGAATCTTCCATACGGGATGTCCATTACTTTGATGCTGTGCATCATGCCAAGATCCGTAAAGACGCAGATCTTATCGGTGTTTTTGCACTGGAACACATATTTGTTCTCGTTGTGCACAGCCTCTTTGTTCCGCTCGTAAGCAGACGTATCGATCGTCTTCGCATAACCGAAGCGGTCCATCAGGAAGACAACATCCATCTCCTCGACCTTCGGCTCCTCAAGAACAATCGCCTCAGCATTCTCAATCGCCGTTTTCCGCTTGTGGCCGTACTCTTTTTTTATCTGCGTCAGATCTTCCATAATAACTTCCGACATCGAGTCGTAATGATTTAAGATATCCTCATACTTCGTAATCTTCGCCACAGTCGCCTCATGATCTTTTAAGAGTGCTTCCACTTCCAGTCCGATCAGTTTCTGCAGACGCATCTCCAGAATCGCCGTTGCCTGGCGTTCCGTAAAGCAGAGCTGTGCTGCCATACGCTCACTTGACTTTGATTTGAAGCGGATACCATCGGTCACACCCATAATCAGACACTCTTTGACCTGCTTCTGTGTCTTGCTTCCGCGCAGGATCTCAATGATCAGATCGATCACATCGCATGCCTTGATCAGACCTTCCTGCACCTCGCGGCGCTCCATCTCTTTGCGGAGAAGGTTCTGGTATTTGCGGGTTGCCACTTCAAACTGGAAATCAACGTGATGCTCGATCACCTGTTTAAGGCTTAACGTCTCCGGTCTTCCATCTGCCACGGCGAGCATGTTGACACCGAACGTATCTTCCAGACGTGTTTTCTTGTACAGCAGATTCGTGATCCGCTCCACATCCGCGCCTTTTTTCAATTCGAGCACGATGCGTGTTCCTTCTTTCGAGGACTGGTTGGAAATGTCGACAATTTCCGGCGCTTTCTTGCTCTCCACAAGCCCCGCCACATCGTTCAGGAACTTTCCGATGTTCGCACCGATCATCGGGTACGGAATTTCGGTGATCACAAGATACTGCTTTCCGTTTCTGCCTTTCTCCACTTCCACTTTTCCGCGGATTTTAATCTTTCCGACACCTTTTTCGTAGATCGACAGCAGGTCATCCTGATTGACGACAATACCGCCGGTCGGGAAATCCGGTCCTTTGATGTATTTCATCAGACCTTTGACGGTGATGTCGTTGTTTTTCATGTAGGCCTTGACCGCATCCACAATCTCACACAGGTTGTGCGGCGGAATGCTTGTTGCCATACCGACAGCGATACCGTCTGCGCCATTCAACAGAAGGTTCGGCACGCGCACCGGCAGAACAGACGGCTCTTTTTCCGTCTCGTCGAAGTTCGGTACGAAATCGACAACGTCTTTGTCGAGATCCTTTAAATAGACCTCCTGTGTAATTTTCTGCAGTCTCGCCTCGGTGTATCGCATTGCAGCGGCACCGTCACCCTCAATCGACCCGAAGTTTCCGTGACCGTCCACAAGCGGCTGCCCTTTTTTGAAATCCTGTGCCATTACGACAAGAGCATCGTAAATGGAACTGTCGCCGTGCGGATGGTATTTACCCATCGTATCGCCGACGATACGCGCGCACTTTCGGAACGGCTTGTCGTACTGGATGCCGAGCTCATACATGTCATACAGAGTACGGCGCTGTACCGGCTTTAAACCGTCCCGCACGTCCGGAAGCGCTCGGGAAATGATGACGCTCATCGCATAATCAATATAAGATTTCTGCATGACCTCAGAATATTCGGTCCGTATAATCTGATCTTCTGATTTTTCTTTCATCTTCCTTTGTCCTTCCTGTTAAATATCCAGCTCTGCATCGGTTGCATGCTCATAAATAAATGCTTTCCGCGGCGGAACCTCGGTTCCCATCAGTACTTCCGTCACATCGGAGGCCATACGGGCATCCTCGATCTCCACACGCTTCAAAAGTCTCGTCTCCGGATTCAGTGTCGTCTCCCAGAGCTGCTCCGGGTCCATCTCGCCAAGACCTTTGTAGCGCTGCAGCGCAAATTTTTCTTTGTGTGTCTTTCTGTATTTTTCCAGTGCTTTGTCGTCGTACAGATACTCTTCTTTTCCGCGGGACGGCATTGCCTTGTAAAGAGGCGGCATCGCGATATAGACATGTCCCTCGTAGATCAGCTCCGGCATGAAACGGTAGAACAGTGTCAGCAGCAGCGTTGAAATATGCGCACCGTCGACATCGGCATCTGCATGATGATAATTTTATCGTAACGGAGCTTTGTGATATCGAAGTCGTTGCCGTAACCCTCGGAAAAGCCGCAGCCGAATGCATTGATCATGGATTTGATCTCGGCATTTGCCAGAACTTTATCAATAGAAGCCTTCTCTACGTTCAGAATCTTACCGCGGATCGGCAGAATCGCCTGGAAATTACGGTCACGCGCCGTCTTTGCGGAACCGCCCGCAGAATCTCCCTCGACGATAAAGATCTCGCACAGCGACGGATCCTTTTTCTCGCAGTTTGCCAGTTTGCCGTTCGTATCAAACGAATATTTCTGCTTGGTCAGCATATTCGTCTTGGCTTTTTCTTCGCTTCTGCGGATTTTAGCAGATCGCTCAGCGCAGGCAAGAACATTTTTCAGCACTTCGAGATTGCGGTCGAAATACAGCGGAATCTCCTCGCCCGTTACTTTTCCGGCGGCCTTTGCCGCATCCGGGTTGTCCAGCTTCGTTTTTGTCTGGCCCTCGAACCGCGGATCCGGGTGCTTGATCGAAATAACAGCGGTCATACCGTTTCGGATATCGATCCCGTAAAGTTATTGTCTTTTTCTTTTAAGACACCGATCTCTCTGGCATAGCTGTTCATAATCGTCGTAAAGGTCGATTTGAAACCGGAAATATGGGTACCGCCCTCAGCGTTGTAGATATTATTACAGAAGCCGAGCACGTTTTCCTGGAATTCGTTGATATACTGGAACGCACATTCTACGGTAATGCCCTCAGATTCCCCTTTGAAATAAATCGGATCGTGGATTGCCTCTTTATTCTTATTCAGATCGCGCACAAAACCAACAATGCCGTCCGGCTCGTGATACGTCAGGTGCTCCTCTTTTCCATCGCGCAGATCGGAAAAATAAATGGTAAGCGCCGGGTTCAGATATGCAGTCTCATGAAGACGGCTTTTGACCTCTGTTGCGGAAAAACGTGTTTTCTCAAAGATTTCCGGATCCGGCAGGAAGTTGATGCGGGTTCCGCTGTTCTTCGTTTTTCCGATCTTCGGCAGCAGCCCATCCTCATCGAGTTCCTGTACGGCAACACCTCGTTCGTAGCGGTCGTGATAAACCCAGCCGCCGAGGCTGACCTGTACGTCAAGATAGGTGGAAAGCGCATTGACAACCGAAGAACCGACACCGTGCAGACCGCCGCTTGTCTTGTACGCATTGTTGTCGAATTTACCGCCGGCGTGCAGGGTTGTAAAAACGAGACGCTCCGCCGGAACGCCTTTTTCATGCATGCCGACCGGGATTCCGCGGCCGTTGTCGGTCACGGTCGCCGAGCCGTCTGCTTCAAGTGTTACGTGAATGGTGTCGCAGTAGCCCGCAAGATGCTCGTCCACCGCATTGTCTACAATTTCATAAATCAGATGATTCAGCCTTTCCGCGAGGTACTTCCGATATACATACCAGGGCGCTTACGCACTGCTTCGAGACCTTCCAGCACGGAAATACTGCTGGCATCATACGTTTCTTTTTTTGGCATAACTGTTCTATCCTCACTTATGTGTTACTGTCTTTTTCTCTTAAAAATACTTCTGTCTGTCCCATTTTGGGGGCACAGTATTTTATTATATCATTTTTCTTCCCGGAATAGCAAGATTTTCTTTAGAAGAAAGAATCTCCTCCGTTCATCAGCTCCTTAAAAGAAGTCACGTAGCGGTCTGCTCCTGCTCCATCTTTGCGCGGTTTCCTTCCCCGCTTCTGTCATACACGCCCACAGCCGCAAATCCGCCCATTTTGGCGCCGCGGATTCCCGTTAGGATATCTTCATATACCACACACGTTTCCGGC
>ENA-OQCP01000441-OQCP01000441.1-human-gut-metagenome-genome-assembly--contig:-NODE-441-length-18914-cov-5.596636_pt1 | contig 18914 bp, 22 predicted proteins | sample MGYA00242760_ERZ504583 | MGnify/ENA primary metagenome ERZ504583 (study PRJEB26092, sample SAMD00036308) | human gut metagenome | host: Homo sapiens | study: EMG produced TPA metagenomics assembly of...
GCAGGGCGAAGCTATGTTCTTATGAACATCCCATATGATGATTTCTATAAGGCAGAACTGAAAAACAATGATGTAAAAGTGGATGCCTTTACATCTGCAACCCTTAATAAATCAAGAACTTCCGGAATGATGAACGGAAATTCCGCTTATCATGTAGACCCCAACGGAACCGATGTAACAGGTGTTACATTCCCTGTAAAAGTCAGTGATCTTCCCTTCTGAAAGACCAGAAGCAGGTAACAGATTCTGACTCTGTTACAATTACTGTGACAAACAGAGGACAGACAAGCAGCAATACCTATACAGGAAAAGATTCCCTGATTGAAAATGCCTCTTATTCTTATTACGTTTTAAACGAAACACCATCTTATTACAAAGAACTTACTGTAAATGCAGATGGCAGCTATTCTTTCTCAGCAATGAAAGGTGCCCAGACAAAGAACGTTACTATTGATGCTACATTAAAAACAGAAACAAATTACGGTGATTATGAGCTTGATCTTAACAATGAGGCTTTTGCAGCAGTAATTGATACAAATACAGATAAAATCTATGGTGTAACCGTAAATACTACAGACGGAACCAACTATGGCCTGCGTCATCTGGAGAATATCTGGCGTGGAAGTATGCTTTCCTGGGGTACAGGATATACAACAGAAGTTCACGGATGCCCTGTTTCTTCTGCGCATTATAAATCAATCATGGGAAAAACAATTGACAGCGTTACTTATTATACAGATAAGGGTATGATCACTTTTGATGTTCCGGATGTAAAAGTGCAGACAACTACAGGAATCAAGGCAACAGTAGCAGATATTATGAATACAGATACTTCTGCAGCAGTTACCTTTGACCAGGTTCTGCCTGCAGACTTCAAGGCACAGTATACAGTAGACGGAACAGCGGTTTCCTGCACAGACGGAAAACTTGCGGTTGGAACTCTTGCACTGGGAACGCACAAGGTTGAAATTGCAGATGCCAGCGGAAAATATGCAGCCATTGTAACTGAATTTACAGTAAATACAGACAAAATGCCGGCTTCTTATGACAGTAACGAGACAAAACTGGTTGCAGCAAAAGGCATTACAGCAGAAGAGTTCTCTGCATACATTAAGAGCATCAGCAAAGTAAAAGTTGATGATACAGAATATGCCGCAACCGGAAGAGGAAGCAAGGTCATTGTAAAAGAAGATGGAACTCTTGATCTCACAGATCTTCAGGTGACAGACACAACTGTTTTCGAAATAACTGCTGTAGGATATAAGAATAATCTTACTTTTACTTACAAAGAAACAGAAAACACATTTGAATTAAATACTTCTTCCAAGACTCTTTATACAAAAGGCAGCACAAAAACCACTCTCAAAGTTACAACAAACCTTACAGATAAAATCACATGGAAGTCCAGCAACACAAAAGTGGCTGCTGTAAACAGCAAAGGTGTTGTAACTGCTAAGGCAAAAGGAACAGCAGTGATCACAGCATCCTGCGGAGAATACAAAGTAACCTGCAAGATAACAGTTAAAAATCCATCCTTGAAACTTACCAAATCTTCAGCAACTGTAAAAGTTGGAAAAACAACAAAGATTTCCGCAAAGGCAACCCCATCAGGAAAGGTTACTTACAAGTCAAGCAACAGCAAGATTGCAACAGTAAGCTCCAAAGGCGTTGTAAAAGGAAAGAAAAAAGGTACTGCCAAAATCACAGTAACCTGCAATGGTGTTAAGAAGGTATTTACAGTAAAAGTAAAATAAACGATAACAGGTAAATAATTCACACAATAAATGACCTCGGATTTTGTTCCGGGGTCATCTTAATGAGAAAAAAACAGCATTAGCAGAAAACTGCTATATATAGATTTTTATATACGAAAATGATACACTTTTAAAGTTAGTTATGATTAAGTTTTGCTTCATTTAAAACCGATATCATATCCGGCAAAAATAAAATGAAGGAGAGGAAACAACGTGAATAATCAAAACTTTTATCTGCGTCTGATCGCACTTTTGCTGATCATCATGGCGGTATTTTTCTATAACGGAACAGTAAAAGATAAGGAACAGTCCCAGGATATTGCAGACCTGACTGTAAAAACAGAGAGTCTGGAGAAACAGTAGGACCAGATCCTTACAGCATTAAAGGAAACTTATGAGGAACAGAAAACAGCAGCAGAAAGTAATGCTTCTTCTGATGCCTCTTCAGAAGCTGATAATAAATCCGAAAAAGATTCCACAGAGGATAAAGAAAATACAGATCAGGCAGATTCTGAAGAAGCTGATGATTCTGACAACGTATATAAGAACGGTAATTTTGAAGGTTCAGGAACCGGATACGGTGGAACCATCACAGTCCAGGTAACTCTGGAAGACGATACTATTACAGCAGTCAGTGTAGTCAGTGCGCCGGGTGAGGACAGTGCTTATCTGTCACAGGGCGAGAATGTCATAAACAGCATCATCAGCGAGCAGAGCACAGATGTTGACACCATTTCCGGAGCAACTTTCAGTTCTACGGGTATCTTAGAAGCAGTAAATGATGCATTATCAAAGGCGGAAAACGCATGAAAAAGAAACAACGAAAGGTACGGCTGATCCGTACCGCCATACAGCTTATATTTTTTATAGCAGCGCCCTCCCTTTTTTCCACAGCATTTGCAGGAATCAAAACTATCTTTCTTGCGATCGGAGGACAGCAGAGCGTAACCTGGAACTCTTTTCTGGATATTACGGCATTACTGTTGATCATTACTATTCTGTTCGGGCGTCATTTCTGCGGTTATGCCTGTGCGTTTGGCTCACTGGGAGATGCTCTGTATGAGCTTACCGCGTTTATTCGTGCGAAATGCTTTGGAAAAAAGAAAAAACATGGATATCCGGAGGAATGGGTACACAGATTGCAGAAAGTAAAATATGTACTCCTTGCGTTCCTGCTTCTTTCCTGCATGACAGGATTCTATTCTAAATTACAGGGGATGAGTCCATGGGATGTATTCTCCATGCTTACAACAGGCAGACTGCCGAAATCTACCTACATTGTGGGAACAGTTCTGCTGATCCTGATCATTGTCGGAATGTGTACACAGGAGCGTTTCTTCTGCCAGTTTCTCTGTCCCATGGGAGCAGTATTTGCAATCATGCCGATTATTCCGGGAGCACTTTTCAAACGAAATCGTCCAAACTGTGCGCCAAAGTGCACTCTCTGTAAGAAGAGATGCCCCGCACACCTGGATATTGACGGTGATACTGCACATTCAGGGGAATGCATCTGCTGTCACGCCTGCACTGCAGTCTGCCCAAGGAAAAATATTCATACAGGCACTGTTATTGATAAAAATTAACAACTACTAATTTATTGAGAAAATTTGATTAGTAAGAACTAACTGTATTGGTAGACATATTTTTCCGACAGTGATATAGTCTATAGAGTTAGTTGATAATAACAATAAGAGGATAAGGAATAAGAAATATATGACAAACAAACGCTCTTTTGTGTTGGGACTTTTCATTACGGCCTCTCTTTTATGTACATCTCGGACTGCATGGGGAAACTCTGAAATAAACACATACACCAAAACAGACTTTGCTATGGACACCGTAGTATCAGAGACTCTTTACACAACAGGTGAGGACATCACAGCAGACGTAATCTCTGCATTAAAAGATGTAGAAGAGAACTGGATCTCCTGGACAAAAGAAAGTTCTCAGATATATCAGATCAATCAAAATGCCGGGAATACAACAACGGTATCTGATGAAACTGCCACCTGTTTAAAACAGGTACTGGATTTGTCGAAAGCTTCTGGCGGAGCATGGATCCTACTATGGGAAGAGTGATCCGCCTGTGGGACATTGACGGAGAGGATCCGCACATTCCTTCAGATGATGAATTAAATTCCTTGCTTGAAAATGTAGGATATGACAAGGTGACTCTGGATGGAAATAAAGTTACCATGCCGGAAGGAGTAACTCTTGATCTGGGGGCTGCAGGTAAGGGAATTGGCTGTGATGCAGCACAGAAGATTCTTGATGCAGATAAAAATGTATCAGGCATGATCCTGAATCTGGGCGGCAGCAGTGTTATGAGCTATGGAAGCAAACCCGACGGCTCTGCCTGGCAGGTAGCTGTCACTGATCCGCGGGATACAGAAGGTGATTACCTGGGAGTAGTTACTCTGAATGGTACTGAATTTTTATCTACTTCCGGAGATTACGAAAAATACTTTATAGAAGATGGTGTTCGATATCATCATATACTGGATCCTGCTACAGGATATCCTGCAAGAAGCGGTCTCACATCTGTGACGGTTGTGTGTGATGACGGCCTGAACGCAGACGGACTTTCCACTGCATGCTTTGTACTGGGAAAAGAAAAGGCAGAAGAACTTTTGAAGAAATACAATGCAGACGGTCTGTTCGTAGATGATTCTGATCATGTCTGGATGACGGAAGGCATGAAAGAAAGATTTCAATTACTGAAAGATACTTATTCCATCGGTGAATAGGTTTATCTTATATAAAGATCTCTGAACTGTCAAAAATTTCAGTTTTCCGGACAGTTTGGAAATATATTTATTAACTCATATTCAGGAGGATTTAAAGGTATGCGCAAGGGAAATTTAATCAAAATGGCAGCTCCTGCAATTTTAAGTGCAGCAATGATGGTTTCAGGATTACCGGTTATGGCTGCGGATTTTACATCTGATGCTGCTGTGGAGACTGAGGCACAGACAGATGGGTTTGATGCAGCAGATGACACCGCTGATGCTTTTGCTGGCGATGAGGAAACACCTTTTGTTGACGATCAGGCAGCAGCAGAAGATGAATTCGCTGCAACAGCAGAAACAGGCTACAAATATGTCTATGCAGGTCTGACATGGGCACAGTACTGGCATCTGAGGGAGTTTATAATGCTGCAAACACAGCTTCCAATGGAACAAAAGACAGCCATGATGAACTTGACAAAGGCGGTTTCGACACAGTAACCAGAGCTACTGTAAACCATGGCCTGCACAGAGGAAGCTACCAGTGTGAAGCAATCATGTATGACAAAAACGGCGGTTCTTATGAGATTTCCTACTGGACCTCAGCTAATGATGCAGTTCTTACGGACGGAACAACTGTAAAGCTGAATCAGCCTGAAAGAGGACAGATTACAAAAGCTGATGGAAGTGTTGTAGAATTCGACCATTATAACGTAGTAGGCCTGAAATATGTACCTGTCGCAGTAAAAGCAGAAGATTATGAAGCCTTCAAATCCCAGTTCAAGGTTGTGGAAGACGGAAGCACAGTTGCCGGAGGATTTGGAGAAAACAATTTGCAGTCCTATAGTGCAGTTGCTGATGTTACCGCTGAAACAAACGGCTTAAAAGAAGCTGTAAAAGGTTCCGATGGAACATTCACATTTAAGGCAAGAACAAACGGTACAGGTTCCGGACTTAAAGATCAGGCACTCCAGACAGCATCCAATGTTACCGCAACAGTAAAAGAAGCAAGTGGAAGTTACGGCGAATTCTTAAGAGTAGATATTACAGGTGACGGATATGGTGCTCTTGGTGCTAAAATGTATGCTGTAAAATGGGATTACTACGGAAATGGTGATAAAGTTCTGGCATCTTACGGAACAAAATTTGCAGCAGATAACTGGATGCACAAGGCAATGGGAATTCAGCTTGGTCTGACAGATTCTTACCGCTGCCAGCTTCCAAAAGGAACAGATGGAACCGGCAAATGGAAAATCACCGTATATGCAATGGGATATGCAGATACTGTATTTGAAGTTAATGCAACAGATGCAAACATCGTAAAACCGGAAGCAGGAGAAGCAGATACAACAGCATTAAAAGCAGCAGTAGAAAAAGCAGAAGCCTTAAAAGAAGCAGATTACACAGCAGATTCCTGGAAGGCAATGCAGTTAGAGCTTCAGGAAGCAAAGGATCTTCTTGCAAAAGAAAAGCCAACTCAGGCAGAGGTTGATGAAGCAACAACTCATCTGAACGCAGCAGTAGAGGCTCTTGTTAAAGCAGATACGAAGGTAACAGTAACTCTCAACAAGAAAACAGCCACTGTTTACAAAGGAAAAACAACTACACTGAAGGCAACTGTAACAGGAGCAGATGCACCAAAAGTTACATTTACTTCCAGCAACCCAAAAGTTGCAGCCGTAAACAAAACAACCGGTAAAGTTACTGCAAAAGCAAAAGGTAGTGCAGTCATCACAGCTAAATGCGGAGATGTAAAGGTAACCTGCAAAGTAACAGTTAAAAATCCAACTCTTACACTGAACAAAACAGCTGTATCTGTAAAAGCCGGCAAAACAACTAAGATTACAGCAAAAGCAGCTCCGTCAGGAAAAGTTACATACAAATCCAACAACAAGAAAATTGCTACAGTATCATCCAATGGTACAATTAAAGGTATCAAAAAAGGTACTGCCAAGATTACAGTAACATGCAATGGCGTAACCAAAACAGTTAAAGTAACTGTAAAATAATCTGACCGGACTGAAGTCAGGCGAATATTTACAGTCGGATTCGCAGACAAGAGAAAAGAAATCCTGTATCCCACAGAAAGGGCAGGATTTCTTTTCAGCTGTAAAACTTTATACAGTTATTACAGTAATCACTTGAATATGATTACCTGAAACAAACTATTGAAGAAGGAGGAATTTATGGACAAAAATAATGAGCAGAAAAATAATAAGACTCCGGAAACGAAACCAAAACAGGACAGTTTCCGTCCATGGTTAAAGCTTATTCCTGCGGCAGCAGTTTTTGCAGCAGTCTGTGTAACCTGTTATCAGGCAGATAAAAGCCCTGTGGAGACCACATCAGTTTCCGATAATAATGTTATGTCTATTGATGAGATTAAAGAATTGATTTCACAAGGAACTGCAGGTAAGGATTTTGATTCAGAAGACTCTTCTGAAACCAATGGAACCTCAATTTCAAAAACATCAAAAAAGACAAAAAAAACAAGTAAGATTAAAACAGGAACAAAGAAAAATTCATCTACAGGTTCCTCTGCAAATGGAGGTACAGCAGGGGGTGGTGCAGGAAGCACAGTCACACCAACTACAGAAGTTCCTGCCGGTGGATATGCAGATGGTACCTATACAGGCTCCGGAACCGGTTTCGGAGGAACGATCACTGTTCAGGTAACTGTCACTGACCATAAAATTGCAGCTATCAATATTGTGGATGCATCAAGTGAAACAGCCTCCTATTTTGCAAATGCACAGGGTGTGATCAGCAAAATTCTTGCAAGCCAGTCTCCGAACGTAGATGCAGTCAGTGGTGCCACTTATTCTTCAAACGGAATTATTACTGCAGTTCAGAATGCATTGTCACAGGCAATTCCATCAGGAAATCAGGCAGTTGTTACGCCAACTCCCACTCCATCACCGAAACCGACAAAGAAACCTTCTCCAATACCGAAGCCGGGAGACGAACAGATTTACAAAGACGGAACCTATACGGGAACCGGAAAAGGATACAGTGGAACAATTACGTTGACAGCTAAGATTAAAAAAGGTGTGATCAAGTCTCTGGAAGCAGAGCATACAGATACGCTTATGTTCTTTAAGAAAGCATGGGATATCCTGGAAAATGAGATCATTCAGAATCAGTCTGTCGATGGCATTGATACTGTCAGTGGTGCAACCTACTCTTCAAAGGGTATCATAAACGCAATGAAAGATATTCTGAAACAGGCAGAAAAAGGCACCACAAAAGTGACACCAACTCCAACACCAGAAGTAACAGTTACGCCAACTCCTGAGGCAACCCCGACACCGGAAGAAACTCCGACTCCGGAAGCTACTCCAACGCCAGAGGAAACACCAGCTCCCACACCAACACCGGAAGAGACTCCGGAGCCTACGCCGGAACCTACAGGACCATATATTGACGGAACTTATACAGGCTCAAGCTACGGATACAGTGGAAGAGTAAATGTAACCGTAACGATTCAGGGCGGTCAGATTGCTTCCATTGAACAGAGTAACAGTGATTCACCGGAGTACTTTGATTATGCATGGGAAACTATTTATCCTCAGATTATGGGAAATCAGTCGGCCGACGGAATTGATGCTGCAAGCGGTGCCACTTATTCCTCAGAGGGAATCCTTGGAGCAATTCAGAAAGCACTTGCTCAGGCATTGGCATAAAACTACTGAAATTAAAGCAAAAAAGTAGCATAAAATTTTAATTACAATTAAAACTTACACTTATTGTAAAAGAAAAAAACATATGCTATAATTTTTGTTAGTGAGTTCTAACTTATAATGACAGATTATGCTTTTAACAGCATTGTAATAACAGAAATGGAGGATAACAACATGATCAAAACAACTGTGAAAGTAGACGGTATGATGTGCGGTATGTGCGAATCTCACGTGAATGATGCAGTGAGAAAAGCTTTTCAGGTAGATAAAGTTACTTCTTCCCACAGTAAGGGCGAGACAGTGATCATTTCAGACGGACCTGTAGATGAAGCCAAATTAAAAACAGCCATCAGTGCGACAGGATATGAAATAAAAGGTATCAGTTCACAACCTTATGAAAAAAAGAAAGGTTTGTTTTCATTTTTTCATAAATAATGAACATGTTCAGTAAATATCATTAAATCATAAACCTATTAAAAAACCAGGCAGAAACTTTGCAGATTATACTGCAGTTTTTGCCTGGCTTTCTCTGTGCCAACAAGTTGATTTCTCGACAAATCTCGAATAATGCGTTAAAAAGCCTGAAAAATTCCAAAAAATCAGTTGCTTAATTTGTACAAAACATGGTAGACTATTTGTAGTTAAGAAGTGACAGAAATTTACAATTACTTAACCGAATCAGGTGAGACAAATGACTCTATCTGCCTGATTAATCAGGAGATGAAAGAATGAAAAAGAAAATAGAACTTGTCTGTTGGATTTTATTTACCGTTTGTTCTGGTATTGGTTTCTTTATTAACTTTATGAGCACACCTCCGGTAAACGATACACATACATTTACTTTACACATGATTGGTGCTGCTGTGGTATCCTTACTATACCCGGCATCTATGTTTGTTCTTGGATTGAGAAACCGCTACCTGTATGATAAGTTAAATGAACTTGCTGAAGAAAAGGGTGAAACTGAAGCTGCCAAATCTGCACACACTTTCAGGTCATCCGCATCAGGATATACAGTTCCTGATATGGACATCCTTGTCAGTGCTCTGACCTCTGATCAGAAACTTACAGAGGAAGAGAAAGAATATTTATTAGAATACATTAAGAAGAAATGATGTGATGTTTAAATGGAACTGTTAGTCTGTATGTCCATTGCAGGAAGCATTCCTGTAATGATCTGTTTATTTTTATATCTAATTCAACGTGGAAATTATAACTACATTCTCGGAGGAAGATTACTGCTGACAGGTGTTTTCTTTTATCTGGTGCCTGTGCAGTTGGTGAAGTATTTACTTCCAAAAGATGCACTTCCGGAAACAATGTTAATTGGCAGAAAAGCTGATTCTTATTTATCAGGCACCTTGTCTTTCTGGAGTGAAAAGCAGGGTGATTACATATGGATACCTCAATGGTTTAATATATTTGCCAGGATCTGGCTAGCAGGAATTATTATCTTCGCAATCTATGAGATTGTTAAATACTGGAGAGGAGCACATTCTATCCGGAACTATATCTTTGAAAAGATTGAAGATCCTGAAGATAATCTTACTTATTACCTGATTCCGGATGAGATTTGTGGTCCATGTACCATCGGATTTTTCCGTCAGAAAATCGTATTTCCAGAGAGCTTTCCTCTGCATCCTGATTTTATTATGGTATACAAACATGAACATACACATTTGAAGAATCATGACAATTTAGTAAAACTTTTATGCCTTTTCGTTCTGTGTCTGCACTGGATGAATCCCGTGGCATATCTTTTACTTTTCCTTTACATAGATACAGCAGAAATAGTCAGTGATAGTGCAGCCGTCGATGGCTGTACAAAGGAAAAACGTCAAGACTATGCAAATTTGCTGGTATTAGAAGCCGCAACTTCTGATATACGTCCAGCCGTGTGGAAAAATAACCTTTCCGGACATAAACGCAATAAGGAAGGAAAGGATTTTAAAACATTAAAAAGGAGGATCAACTACATGATGAAGGAAAAGAGAAAAGGGATGTTACAGAGAGGAATTATGGTGGCAGTATCGGCGTTGACAGTTGTGGCGAGTGCTGGAACGGTATTAGCTTATGAACCATTGCCATCTTCAGATGAAAGTTTTAACGAAATTATTTTCGATGATGAACCAGATTTTTCTACATATGATACATTCAATATAATAATAGATAGTATTGATTTTTCTAAGGGAAATCAAGCCTTTATTTATCCTGAAGGCAATTATATTATTATTGAAAATAATGAAGATGCTGATGCATACGCACTTTGTACGCATAGCATGGTGAATGGATATTTTTCAAATCATATGAGCAACAGTTCAGGTGGTTGCACTGTAAAAACTTATACATGTCAAAGATGTGAAAAGTGCGGCTATTTAGCTAATGCAAAATTGTATTCAACTAATACTTATGTAAAATGCCCACATAAATAATATTACATCATAGAAATGGTTTTAATTATTTTTTTGTTAAAGTAATTAAAACATTTTTTGTTCTACTCAAAATGTTAAAATTTTATATACATGGAATAGTATAAACGATATTTTATCGCATAAATTTGTAAAGTAGTGATTTTTTTCTGAAATACTTTCTCAATATCCCTCCAATTTTCCTCTTGCATTTTCATAAGAGTTAGAATATACTAACTAATAGAGTTGGATATAGTAAACTCTCGTGTGAATTAAATCATTTGAACTCCATCCGAAGACCGCTGAATTCTTCGGAACACCGGATTACATCTGTACTTGCTGAAATCGCGGCTATACTGAAAGCCGTACCTCAGATATAATCCACCCGGTACATCCCAGCTACGGTGTACCAGGAGTCCAAATGCAAAACCAGAAAGGGGATTTATCATGTACTTAGAAATTGAGAAAGTAATTGGAAGAGAAATTCTGGATTCCAGAGGAAACCCGACAGTAGAAGCAGAAGTATATCTGATGGACGGCACTGTTGCAAGAGGAACAGCTCCAAGCGGTGCTTCCACAGGAGAATTCGAAGCTCTGGAATTAAGAGATGGAGATAAAGCTCGTTACCTTGGAAAAGGTGTGCAGAAAGCAGTAGAGAACATCAACACAACAATCAACGAAGCAATTGAAGGTCTCGATGCAAGTGACATCTATGCAGTAGACGCAGCAATGATTGCAGCAGACGGAACAAAAGACAAATCCAAACTTGGAGCAAATGCAATCCTTGCAGTATCTATCGCATGCTGCAGAGCAGCGGCAGCTTCTCTTGAAATTCCGCTGTATCGTTTCCTTGGCGGAGTATCCGGAAACCGTCTCCCTGTACCAATGATGAACATCGTAAACGGCGGATGCCATGCATTATCATCCGGTCTGGATGTACAGGAATTCATGATCATGCCAGTTGGGGCACCTTCCTTCAAAGAATGCTTAAGATGGTGTGCGGAAGTGTTCCACGCACTTGCTGCCATTTTGAAAGAGCGCGGACTTGCCACATCTGTAGGTGATGAGGGTGGTTTCGCACCTGCACTGAAATCCGATGAAGAAGCGATCGAGACAATCCTTGAAGCAGTTAAGAAAGCCGGATATGAACCAGGCAAAGACTTCAGGATTGCTATGGATGCTGCTTCCTCCGAGTGGAAGAGTGAAAAAGGCAAAGGATATTACAAACTTCCAAAAGCCGGCACAGAGTATACATCTGAAGAGCTCATTGAGCACTGGGCTAAATTATGCGAAAAATATCCGATCATCTCTATCGAAGACGGCCTGGATGAAGAAGACTGGGAAGGATGGCAGAAACTTACAGCCAGACTTGGCGACAAAGTACAGCTTGTCGGTGATGACCTGTTTGTTACAAATACAGAAAGACTTGCAAAAGGTATCAGCTTGGCGCAGGTAATGCGATCCTGATCAAATTAAACCAGATCGGTTCCGTATCCGAAACACTGGAAGCAATCAAAATGGCCCACAAAGCAGGCTACACCGCAATTTCTTCTCATCGTTCCGGCGAGACAGCAGATACAACAATTGCAGATCTTGCAGTAGCACTGAATACTTGCCAGATTAAGACCGGCGCTCCAAGCAGATCTGAACGTGTTGCAAAATACAATCAGCTTCTCCGCATCGAAGAAGAACTCGGTGCAAGCGCAGTATATCCAGGAATGAAAGCTTTCAATGTGAAACAGGACTAAACAGAACTATGGCAATCCGCGTAAATAATGCATACCATAAATAAAATAAACCTGTAAAATGCAAAATGCATTTCTCATCTTAATCGTTTAGTGAGAAATGCATTTTTGTATATGAGACTTTATTATATTCACTCATCTGTATCAATACTGTCTGTTTCTTCCGGTCTCTTCAGATATCCCCTTACAGCAGGCTCAATCGTCTGTTCCATAAGCCGGTGCAGCAGTTCTGTTGTAATATTATGATCTCCCAGAAGCGAATTATACAGGAAGTTTCCTGACAGTTCTTCAGTAATAGAACTCAGTCCTGCCAGAATCATTTTTTTACCGGGTGTTTCGTTCCATCTGATTTCAATTCCATTATCTTCATGAAAGAAAATGTGCACTTTTCGTTTCACACATTCTTCTATAAAAGTAATTTCCAGCTTTAATACAGGGATATCGTTTTCATCCCTTGCAAATTCTCCCAGTGTAGCTACAAGGTAATGTTCTCCATGAAGATCAACACATCCATCCGCAGCCTTTCCAAATCCAACAGGAAGTTTATGGATCACCTCACCTTCGGTAAAAGAAACGCAAAAGTTTCCCGCATCATAAGTAAAAGAAATTTCAGAAATACCATCTGTCATATTATTGTGGAATACCTGCACAAACAACGGCGCAATTCCAATATTCTGCTGTTCCATAACATAAGTTCTGCCGCTTACAGCCCGCATAAAACTGTGATGATCAGATGGGCGATCAACGGCTGCTGAAATACGGTAGCTGTATTTTTTATCTGAATGCTTCCTTCTGGAAACTACATTTCTTTTCCATCCCCCGCGCAGAGAAGTACTTCTGTTATTATTTTCTCCATTTTCCAGTTCTCCGCACAACCGTTTCAGAAGACTATAGGAGAGCGGATTCTCAGGTAGAACATCGGCGGGATGATAATTAACAGGGAAATATTTCCGAATGATATTCAGCATGATACAGTCCTGAAACATTTCTTTATTTCCGGCATTTGTGACAAGAACCATATCCATATCCGGATAAATAATAACATTCTGTCCCAACATTCCGTTATATTCAAAGCTTCCCGGGCGCTGTTCCATCCATAGCTGATATCCATATCCATAGGTGTCATTCTGAGTTTTCAGATGTCGTGCCGTAGATATTTCTATCCAATATTCAGACACCAGCTGCTGACCATTCCATTTTCCCCTCTGAAGATACAGCTGGCCAAGTTTTGCCATGTCTTCTGCACAGAGAAACAGTCCCCAGCCGCCTTTTGTAATTCCTTTCGGACAGGTTTCCCAGTAATATTTCGTGATACCAAGAGGACCAAACAGTCTCGGAGTCAGATATTCGGTCAGGGTTTCTCCTGTACGTTTCGTCACGATTGCAGAAAGAACATAAGTATTCAGACTGTTATATTGAAACTCTGTTCCGGGTTTTCCATTGACAGATGCATTCAGAAAACTTCCAAGCCAGTCATTTCCGGACACGATACCTGATTCATTAAAAGTTACGCCGCTTGTCATGGTCAGCAGATTCTCTACTGTGATCACAGGGCGGAAAATCTTTGAAAAGGCATTTATATGATCCGGAAAAATGTCATAAATATTTTCATCGAGTTTTAATTTTTCCTCTTCGATCAACATGCCGATTGCCATACCTGTGATGCTCTTGCACATGGAATGTGTAATATGCCATATTCCTTTAGGGTATGGTGCAAAATTACATTCACAGATTACCTTGCCATGACGCAGTGCCATAAAATGATGCATTTCCGTATCTTTGGAAGCATCTAGTTCCCGAAGAAGGGCAGCAAACAGATCAGAGGAGATTCCCTGACTCTCCGGTGTGGCACGTACAAATGCCTGCTCATAAACTGCATCAAACGGAAAATCCGGTTTCTGTGGGAAATAATCTACGTGTACCGCCTGTCTTTCCAAGGATCATATTTAAAACCAGTTCTGCAACCGCAATCTGTTCTTTTGCCATAGAGAATACCTCCTTTTTCGGATTTATTTTGATTATACAGACCTCATACAACAAATGCAAATTATATTTTTACGAGAAAGGATATTACCAGTGGACAGTAGCGCAGGATTCTCTTCCTGCGGGAAGCTCACTTTAGTGACATAATAAAACGGCTGCGGAATGAACCGCAGCCAGTAATAAGTTTCATCTGTTTACCTTTCGTCAAAAGCAACAAAATCTGTATGATGTCCTACATATTTGTAAGCAGGACGAATGATCTTATTTGCATTGATCAGTTCTTCCAGACGGTGAGCACTCCAGCCCGGCATACGTGCAATAGCAAAGATCGGAGTAAATAATTCTTCCGGAATACCAAGCATGCTGTATACAAATCCACTGTAGAAGTCCACATTTGCGCAGACATTCTTAAACAGTTTTCTATGTTCCATAATCAGTTTGCCGGCAATATTTTCTACTCTGTTATAAAGCTCGAATTCCTCTGTCATTCCCTTTTCCTCAGCAAGTGCCTGGGCAAAGCGTTTCAGAATCACTTCTCGAGGATCGGAAAGTGTATAGACTGCATGCCCCATACCATAGATCAGCCCTGCATGGTCAAATGCTTCTTTATTCAGAACCTTCTTGAGGTAAGTTATGATTTCATCTTCGTTATCCCAGTGATCTTGATCTACATGAGACTTCAGATCAGCAAACATATTCTGAACTTTCAGGTTTGCTCCACCATGACGAGGTCCCTTCAGAGATCCGATGGATGCAGCAGTAGAAGAGTAGGTATCTGTTCCTGAAGAAGTTACCACATGAGTGGTGAAAGTGGAGTTATTACCGCCACCATGCTCAGCATGCAGAATCAGTGCAATATCCAGAACTTTTGCTTCCAGTTCTGTGTATTTTCCATCCGGGCGAAGCATAAGAAGAATGTTCTCGCAAGAGAAAGCCCCTTCTGCGGATTACGGATAAATAAGGTATCATCCTTCTGAAATGGCGATATGCATGGTAAGAATATACGGCAATTTCAGGAAGCTTTGCAATCAGTTCCAGAGACTGACGAAGTACATTTTCAGGAGAAATATCTTCCGGATTGTCATCATATGTATAGAGAGCCAGAACACAACGCTGCATGGCATTCATAATATTGGCATTGGTTCCCTTCATAACAACATCGCGGACAAAACGACCGCCAAGCTCCTCCATATCAGACATCATATCCAGAAATCTGGAAAGTTCTTCCTTATCAGGGAGCTTACCGAAGATCAGAAGATAAATTGTTTCTTCAAATCCAAAACGTCTTCCGTTCAGACCACTGATGATATCCTGTACATTGATTCCCTGATAGTATAAACGTCCATCAGCCGGAATCTGTCTGCCGTTGATCAGATTATAACCATTAACATCAGAAATCTCTGTAAGACCGGTCAGGACACCTTTACCTGCGGAGTCACGAAGACCTCTTTTTACATTATATTCTACATACAGATTTGGATCGATATGATGATTCTTGAGCAGTTCCTGTTCAAAGAATCTCATTTTGTCACGAAGCTGTCCGGAATCTTCCAGACTCATCATTTCATGTTTTTCCATAATATCATTCCTCATTTCCCCGTTATTTATCTACAGCAATACTCGCAAATTCACTTATAGCAATACTCGTAAATAATGCATATTATAGTGAATTTTATTAAAAAACACTGATACAGTGAATTGCAGATGCATCCTTGCGATCAGTGTTTTACTATGGCGAACATTTGTATTTGTACCTATTTAAACATTGTACAGTAAAGTGATGGGAAAGGCAAGATAAAGATTGTATTTTTCTTCATACAATCATATTAAAGTGATAACGCTTTAAAATTATACAGAAGGAAAATTATGAAAAATATAACACAAAATCATGGAACGTGCTATAATAGCCAACAGAAAGCATGATAAAGGGGAAGTGAGAAAAGAAATGTCAGAAAGAAAAATGAAACGAGTTGAGGACTCCTTAACAGAGCAGTCTCATTTATTAATGCCAAAGTGTCTGAATGCCGCAGGTTATCTGTTTGGCGGACAGCTGCTTGCATGGATTGATGAAACAGCAGGTATTGTTGCCAAGCGTCATGCGGAAATGAATGTGGTAACTGTTGCAGTAGACAATATGTATTTCAAAGCCGGAGCCAGAGTGAACGATACCATCGTTCTCATCGGACGGCTTACACATGTGGGACGTTCTTCTATGGAAGTACGTATTGATACTTACTGTGAAGCCCTTGATGGAACCAGAACCATGATCAACCGCGCATATTTTATTATGGTTGGAACAGATGAACATCAGCATCCTGTGGAAGTACCGGGACTTATCATTGAGGGAGTTACTCAGCAGATAGAGAATGAAGCTGCACAGAAACGTGCAAAACTCTGGAAAATCCGCAGACAGGAAGGATTTTAACAAAACAGCCGCCAATGCGGCTGTTTTTGTTTATCAGTAACATTTACTGCAAGGTCCGTATCCCATAGCTTCGGCTTCTGATCTGGATACCTGTCTGGCTGTATCCGGGTTCATTCTTCCACAGTTGGGAATGCTGTGATATTTTTCGCCGGTTGCAGGGATCCATACCATTGTTCCTACATCTGCATTGTTGGATTCTTCCTGTTCAGGTACCGGATTAGAAGTGGTAGTTTCTTCCTGCCAGGAGTTTCCACCAGTGCCACCTGCAGAAGCATTTACAGAGGAGTCTCCGGAAGAATAATCATTGCATGGCTCCTGTGACCAGGAAATATTTGTTCCATCGGAGACTGCAATGATCGTACCCTGTTTATCTGTTCGGAATACAGGGATTCCCATATCTGATAAACGTTCCATTGTATCTGCTGACGGATGATTATACTGATTATTGATTCCGCAGCTTATGACTGCGTAAGATGGAGAAGTCGCCTCAAGGAAATCCCAGGTAGTTGAACTCGCAGACCCATGATGACCAACAGAAAGAACATCGCAATCAAGGTTCATACCAGTACTGATCATATCCTGTTCACTGGTTTCCTCTGCATCTCCGGTAAAAATAAAGCTATTTGAACCATTTTCAAGTTTGATTACAAGAGAGTTATCATTACTGTTCTGGCTGATACCATTCGGTGCAAGAACAGTGAAACTTCCGGTGCCAAAATCAAATGTTTCACCTACAGAAGGATACTGTACGATAATTGCATTTGCAGTGGCAGTATTCATAAAATTATTGAATAAGTTTGAAGTATGTACATAGTCTGGTCCGAATATATTACTTACAGAGAAATTGTCTATACATGGAACAAGACCGCCGATATGATCTTCATCATAGTGAGAAGCGATCATATAGTCAATGTTTTCCACATTCTGTTCCTGTAAGTAGGAGATGATCAGATCAGCATGGCTCTGATCCCCGCCATCGTACAAAAGATTTTGTCCTCCGGACTGTACTAAGATGGCATTTCCCTGTCCAACGTCAATAAAATGAACTGCCATCTCACTGTTGCCTTCAGCTTTTACCGTCAGTGCTGATTGCGGAACTAAGGCAAACAGCAGAAGGAACAGAGATAGAATTAGTGATAGTAACCTGTTTTGTTTCTTCATAAAAAGCCTCCTGAATGTTAATAACAGTTTGATTATACCATTTATTGAGAAACAAAAACATAATTATAATACAAACAATCCAGTCCAGCCTGGATCGTGTTTGAAAATGATTTAGCGTGAAGTCCTGCGTCCAATCGATTAATACTCTATCTACTGAACTTCTTCTCCGTTATCTTCCCATGTGTCAGAGCTATCCAGAGAACCATCTGTCTCGTCACCGGAATTGTCGTCACTGGGATAATCAATCTGATCGGAAGAATCATCCCCTGTATCGTCAGACGATGTCTGATCACTGCTTCCATCATCAGAAGATCCATCTTCTGTATCTGTATTATCATTCTCCTGCCCTGTATCATCCAGAGAACCGTCCTGCGTCGTATCAGTATTGTAAGAAGAGTCATTGTAAGAAGTATCATTATAACTGTTGTCATAATCAGAATCATAGTTACTTCCTGAGTATAAATGGTAAATCCATCCTCCTCAGCCTGAGCTTCTGCCTGTGCCTGAGCCTCAGCGGCAGTTCCGGAGCTTCCGTAAAGTTTGTAACAGCTTTTGACACTGTATTACCGGTAGGTGCCACAGCAGAAACCGCAAACATCGCGCCACAAAGCAGGATTGCAGTTCCGGCAATCTGAATTTCATCTATATGTCTCATAGTTTATATTCTCCTTGTTTATCTATGTTTGTTTCTTTCTATTTCTATGCATATCCAGATTATTTACAGCAATATTATATACCTTAAGTAGATTTTTTTGTAGAGTAAATTTTAAGTTACTGTTCATACATCACTATCCTGCGAGGTGTTTTGGCATGAATATGCCAAAATCCTGAGATATACAAGCCAAAATTGAAAAAAAACTGGATTCTGTCTGAAAAATCTGTTATTATAAGAATCGTATGAATATAATTTCAACTATAATACAGTTTATCTAATTATTTTCTTTCCTGTATGATATCAGGGTAAAAAATCCCCATAAAATTGAAATTATAAATTTAAAAACAGAGGTGTCATTTATGAGCTGGTATAATGAG
>ENA-OQCP01000442-OQCP01000442.1-human-gut-metagenome-genome-assembly--contig:-NODE-442-length-18906-cov-1.647851_pt1 | contig 18906 bp, 28 predicted proteins | sample MGYA00242760_ERZ504583 | MGnify/ENA primary metagenome ERZ504583 (study PRJEB26092, sample SAMD00036308) | human gut metagenome | host: Homo sapiens | study: EMG produced TPA metagenomics assembly of...
AGACCCTGATCGTAGGATTTGATGCTGAATATCCTCCGTTCGGATATAAGGATGATAACGGAGAATATGTAGGATTTGACCTTGACCTTGCCCAGGAAGTATGTGATAATCTTGGCTGGGAACTTGTTAAGAAGCCTATCAACTGGGATTCCAAAGATATGGAGCTGAACTCCGGAACGATCGACTGTATATGGAATGGATTTACTATCAACGGACGTGAGGATGACTATACATGGAGTGATCCATACATCAACAATGAGCAGGTGATCGTAGTTGCCAAGGATTCCGGAATTGAGAAGCTTGCGGATCTTAAGGGCAAGAACGTAGTTGTACAGGCTGCATCCGCTGCACTGGACGCATTGAACAACGATGACAATAAGGAACTGAAGGACAGCTTTGCATCTCTTACAGAGAATCCGGACTACAACACTGCATTTATGAATATTGATTCCGGAGCTGCAGACGCTGTTGCTGTTGATATTGGTGTTGCTAACTATCAGCTTTCCCAGAGAGGCAAGGATAAATATGTGATCCTTGACGAGCCGATCCAGAACGAGCAGTATGGTATCGGATTCAAGAAGGGAAATGATGAGCTGAAGGATCTCGTATGGGATGAGGTCAAGAAGCTTGACGAGTCCGGTGAGGTTGACAAGCTTGCAGATAAGTATGAACTGGATAAGAGCATGCTCTGCATCAGCGAGGACAAGGATAAGACAGAGAATTCTGATTCAGCAGAAGCTGATACAGAAGAAGTGCAGACAGCACAGAGAAAGAAACCGATTCTGAATCCAAATGATCCGGTACAGATCCGGTACAGTAAAAGCTGTGAAGATATTTTTTTAAGCTATCCAACAGCAGTAGAAATAAGAAACATAGCAGAAGTTTTTGAAACTTCCGCATAAAAAGGAAATGAGGGTGCTTCGGCGCAGAAAGAGCTGCCGTACACGCTCATTTCCTGTTGTTTACAGGAATTACAGGTATCAGTCCGATAAATGGGACTGATACTCCGAACCAGGAGGAAAAAAATGAGTTTTAGTGTAATGCTCCAGCAGCTGGCAGGAGGAATGCTGGTCTCTATTGAGATCTTTTTTGTAACCTTGCTGTTTTCTCTGCCGCTGGGACTTCTGATCTGTTTTGGCAGAATGTCCAGAAACAAAGTGATCCGTACCATTGTATCCGGGTACATATCCATCATGAGAGGAACGCCGCTGATGCTGCAGCTGATGGTGGTATATTTCGGCCCTTATTTTATCTTCGGGATCCGTATTTCCATGGGATATAGTCTGATCGCTGTATTTATCGCATTTGCCATCAACTATGCAGCTTACTTTGCAGAAATCTACCGCGGCGGCATTGAATCCATGCCGGTGGGACAGTATGAAGCTGCAAAGATCCTTGGATACAATAAGGTACAGACATTTTTCCGCATCATCCTTCCACAGGTGATTAAGAGGATTTTGCCGTCTATTACGAATGAGGTCATTACGCTGGTCAAGGATACTTCCCTTGCGTTTGTTGTGGCAGTTGCGGAGATGTTTACCATTGCCAAGCAGATCGCAAGTGCACAGACAACAATGATGCCATTTGTGATCGCTGCGATATTTTATTATGTGTTCAACCTGATCGTGGCTGTTGTGATGCAGAAGGTTGAGAAAAGTATGAATTACTACCGTTAACCGGAATGGAGAGTATAAAATATGAAATTATTTGAAATGAAACATATCAAAAAAAACTTTGACGGACTGGAAGTTCTCAAAGATATCTCTCTTGACGTGGAAGAGGGAGAAGTTTTAAGTATCATCGGTCCTTCCGGTTCCGGCAAGTCAACCATCCTGCGTTGTGCCACAGGACTTGAGACGCCGGACAGCGGCGAGATCATCAAAACGGTGATGTGGGACTGGTGTTCCAGCAGTTCAATCTGTTTCCGCATTTTTCCGTACTGAAAAATATAGTGGATGCACCTCTGAAGGTGCAGAAGAGAAAGAAAGATGAGGTTTACGCCCAGGCAAGAAGCCTTCTTAAGAAAATGGGCCTTGCAGACAAGGAGAAGGCATATCCTTTTCAGCTTTCCGGAGGACAGCAGCAGCGAGTTTCCATTGCCCGTGCGCTCTGTATGAATCCGAAGATCCTGTTTTTTGATGAACCTACATCTGCACTTGACCCGGAGCTGACCGGTGAGATCCTGAAGGTTATCAAGGATCTTGCTCAGGAGCATATTACCATGGTGATCGTTACTCATGAAATGAATTTTGCAAGAGATATTTCCGACCGTATCATCTTTATGGATAAGGGTGTGATCGCAGTGGAGGGAACGCCGCAGGAGGTATTTTCTTCCGAAAATGGCAGAATGAAGGAATTTTTGGGAAAATTCCATCAGGGTATGGAGTAACAAACGGTTGCTTTTAAAGAGGCAATGTTATATAATTTCAAGAGGCGTGAATTAACCAGAACCGGCAGATAACGGATCTTTCGCCATTCCGGCCCGGAGGTATGTGATCAGGAGGTAGTAATGAATACAGACAGATATGTAAGCCCGCTGTCAGAGCGGTATGCAAGTAAAGAGATGCAGTATATTTTTTCTCCGGACATGAAGTTCCGCACATGGAGAAAGCTGTGGATCGCACTTGCTGAGACGGAACGTGAGCTTGGCCTTAACATTACCCAGGAGCAGATCGACGAAATGAAGGCTCATGCGGATGATATCAATTATGATGTGGCTAAGGAGCGTGAGCGTCAGGTTCGCCATGATGTAATGTCTCACGTGTATGCGTTTGGCGTACAGTGCCCGAAAGCAAAAGGAATCATCCATCTGGGAGCAACCTCCTGTTATGTAGGAGATAATACGGATATCATCGTTATGACAGAGGCGCTGAAGCTTGTCCGCAAGAAACTTGTGAACGTGGTCGCAGAGCTTTCCAAGTTTGCAACGCAGTATAAGGACCAGCCAACTCTGGCGTTTACTCATTTCCAGCCGGCACAGCGACAACTGTAGGTAAGAGAGCAACTCTCTGGACTCAGGAATTCCTGATGGATCTTGAGGACCTTGAGTATGTATTAAGCACTATGAAGCTTCTTGGCTCCAAGGGAACAACCGGTACACAGGCTAGCTTCCTGGAACTTTTTGACGGGGATCAGGAGACCATCGACAAGATCGATCCGATGATCGCAGAGAAGATGGGATTCAGATCCTGCTATCCGGTTTCCGGACAGACCTATTCCAGAAAGGTTGATACCCGTGTGCTGAATATCCTTGCGGGAATCGCTGCAAGTGCACATAAGATGTCCAACGATATCCGTCTTCTTCAGCATCTGAAAGAAGTAGAGGAGCCATTTGAGAAATCCCAGATCGGATCTTCCGCTATGGCATATAAGAGAAATCCGATGAGAAGTGAGAGAATTGCTTCCCTGTCCAGATATGTGATGATCGATGCACTGAACCCGGCGATCACATCTGCAACACAGTGGTTTGAGAGAACTCTGGACGACTCTGCAAACAAGCGTCTCAGCGTTCCGGAAGGATTCCTTGCGATCGACGGAATCTTGGATCTCTGCCTCAATGTTGTAGACGGACTGGTTGTTTATCCGAAGGTTATCGAGAAGAGACTGATGTCTGAGCTTCCATTTATGGCAACTGAGAATATCATGATGGATGCAGTTAAGGCAGGCGGAGACCGTCAGGAACTTCATGAGCGTATCCGTGAGCTTTCCATGGAAGCAGGAAAGAACGTGAAGGTAGAGGGTAAAGATAACAATCTTCTTGAGCTGATCGCAGCAGATCCGGCATTTAACCTGACTCTTGAGGATCTTCAGAAATCCATGGATCCGTCCAGATATACAGGACGTGCCAAAGAGCAGACAGAGGCATTTATCGCCAATGTGGTACAGCCGGTTCTGGATGCACATAAGGATCTGCTTGGCGTTAAGGTTGAGATCAACGTATAATTCCAAGATGTTATAAACATTAAGAAATGAACACAGACAGGAATGACGTGTCTCTGTGTATTACAGACAGAGAACATGCCGTTCCGAATAATAGAGAAAGACACAAGGAGGAACTGTGTTATGGTAACTGCAGTAGTAGGAGCAAACTGGGGAGATGAAGGTAAAGGCAAGATCACAGATATGCTTGCTGAGAAAGCCGATATCATCGTAAGATTTCAGGGTGGAGCCAATGCGGGCCACACCATCGTAAATGATTACGGTAAATTCGCACTTCATACACTTCCGTCAGGTGTGTTTTACGGACATACGACCAGTGTCATCGGAAACGGTGTTGCACTGAACATTCCGGTATTCTTCAAGGAGTACAACGAAGTAGTAGGCCGTGGAGTACCGGCACCGAAGATCCTGATCTCCAACAGAGCACAGATGGTAATGTCTTACCACATTCTGTTCGATCAGTATGAAGAGGAGCGTCTTGGAGGCAAGGCTTTCGGTTCCACAAAATCCGGAATCGCTCCGTTCTATTCTGACAAATATGCAAAGATCGGTTTCCAGGTAAGTGAGCTTTTTGATGAGGAAGCACTGAAAGAGAAGGTTGTACGTATCTGCGAGACCAAGAACGTAACACTTGAGCATCTCTATCATAAGCCTCTTCTGAAACCGGAAGACATCATGAATGAGCTGATGGAATACAAGAAGATGGTTGAGCCATACGTATGCGACGTATCTCTCTATCTCTGGAATGCACTGAAAGAGGGAAAACAGGTTCTTCTTGAGGGACAGCTCGGAACTCTGAAAGACCCGGATCACGGAATCTATCCGATGGTTACATCCTCTTCCACACTGGCTGCTTATGGTGCCATCGGTGCAGGCCTGCCTCCATATGAGATCAAGAAGGTCGTAACCGTATGCAAAGCTTACTCCAGTGCAGTTGGAGCAGGTGCATTCGTTTCTGAAATCTTCGGCGAGGAAGCAGATGAGCTGAGAAAACGTGGCGGTGACGGTGGTGAGTTCGGTGCTACTACAGGCCGTCCGAGACGTATGGGATGGTTTGACTGTGTTGCATCCAAATACGGATGCCGTCTCCAGGGAGCTACAGACGTTGCTTTTACAGTACTGGATGTTCTGGGATATCTGGATGAGATCCCGGTTTGCACAGGCTATGAGATCGACGGAGAGGTGACAACAGAATTCCCGACAACTGTGCAGCTTGAGAAAGCAAAACCGGTTATTGAGAAGCTTCCGGGATGGAAATGCGATATCCGTGGAATCAAAAAATATGAGGATCTTCCGGAAAACTGCAGAAAATATGTAGAGTTCGTAGAAAAACATATTGGATTCCCGATCACAATGATCTCTAACGGACCAGGAAGAAACGACATCATTTACAGATAATTATTTTTACAGTATCAGGATTATGACAACAGGAAGCGCCGGGGAAGAATTTCTCCGGCGCCCTTTTGGTTCAAAGAGATATTCAGTTAAAATAACAGATAGAATAGCGGATGTATCATGTGAAAGGAAGCTCAATGAAAAATTTTAAAAGAATCGCGGCACTTGCAGGTGTTGTCATATTACTTCTTATATTCTGCCTTCCAATGGCATTTGCCTGGGGAAACAGTGAAAACGCCCAGGCTTTGTTCCGGGGGGCTTTTGCGGCAGCAGTTCTGGTACCGATCGTAGCGTATGTTTTCTGGATGGCGTACCGGATCTGGGGAAATAAGAAGCCGAGAGAGGATGAAAACCGTATGATCGAGAATATTATTTTTTGATGTGGGAAATGTGCTGATGGGCTATGACTGGGAAGAATATCTTCGGAGCTATGACTTCCCGGAAGAAAAGTATCAGAAAATCGCAGATGCAGTATTTCGCAACCCGATCTGGGAGGAACAGGACCGTGGACAGCATGAGGAGTCCTGGTATGTAGATAAATTTGTGGAAAGTGCACCGGAATATGAAGCAGATATCCGTGAGGTGGTACGACGTGATCCGGAGTGTATGCATCTGTATGATTATGCGGAAACCTGGGTGAAATATCTCAAAAATCAGGGATATCATCTCTATGTCCTTTCCAACTACGGAACTTATATGCTGGATCGTACAAAGCAGGATATGTCTTTTCTGAAATATATGGACGGAGTGGTATTTTCCTGTGATGTGCAGCAGATCAAGCCTGAGGTGGATATTTACAAAACACTTCTGAAGCGTTACAGCCTGAAACCGGAGAAATCGGTATTTCTGGATGATCGTGCCGTGAACTGTGAGGGAGCCGGAAAAGCCGGTATCCATACCATCCAGTTTGAGAATCTGAAGCAGGCGGCGAAGGCGCTTGAGAAGCTTGGTGTGAAATGACCTTCAGTGTGAAAAGAGAAATGCAGAGGGCCTGCACCATCGCGAAGCCCTCTGCATTCTAAAGGGAGGATATGATAAGTATCTCCCGGAACGGCATCTGTTATACAGAAAATATATAAGATCTTGTAATCTTTTATTCCCTGTTCTTCTTCCGGTATTCACCGGGAGTCATTCCATATGTTTTTTTAAAAGTACGCATGAAATGCTCCGGACTTCATACCCTACAAGTTCACAGATCGCAAGATTGCTGAGAGAGGTTTCACGCAGAGCATGACATGCCTGGTTCAGCTTGATATCCCGGATGATCTGTAAAAATGTCCGTCCGGTACTTTCCCTGATCAGGGTACTGAAGTGGGAAGTACTATAGCCAAAATGCTTCGCAGCTTCACGTAAGGTAACGCTCTGGTAGTGACGGTTCAGGTAGTTGAGGATTTCCGTTACAGAATTTCCGGTGCTGTCCTTTGTAAGGATGGATTCAATATCATTTTCGTGAAAACGCAGCAGCATGGCCCAGAATATTAAAAGCAACACTGTCATCAAAGATCCCCACACTGTGAGTGGTATGCGGTGGGATGATACAGATATCTCCGGTATGCAAAGTGTGTTCGATCCCCTGTATCGCAGTGTGGGCAGTTCCGTCATACAGACAGAGAATCTCAAAAAATTCATGTTCATGGGGAAAAACAGGGGTATAGCGGTAATGCTTGGAAAGCACGATATTGCCATTTATATCATGAGCAAGTCAGGTATGGATGATCCTGGCGGAAGCAGTCAGCGGCGAAGAAGGAGCAGAAATACTGAATCGTCTGGTGGAACTGAAACCGGAAAAAGGAATGGTTTCTCCGTATATGAACCATCATTTTGTGGAAGCACTTCTGATGTGTGGTAAAAAAGACCAGGCAATGGAATATATGAAATATTACTGGGGCGGAATGATAAGCCACGGTGCGGATACATTCTGGGAGCTTTATAATCCGGAAAATCCTGCAGAATCTCCATATGGAAGCAGCATTGTCAACAGCTACTGCCACGCATGGAGCTGCACTCCGACTTACCTTCTCAGAAAATATTTTAACTGAAGCAAGTAAGTCCCCTGCGGGGGCGCGAATATCCGTTTGAACTAAATCACAGTGTGATAAAATAAATCGGATATGAAACAGATGTATTTGATTTCTTCGCCAAAAGATGATATAATAAATAGAAATTGCGAAGCGGAATATAAATCTCCGTCTTATTTATCTAAAATTTTGGAAAAGAGGATCAGACAATGAGCGATATGACAATTCTTGAGCAGTGGCGTTCCATTGCTTATAATCAGAATGCAGATAAGAATAAGCTTCAGCGCTTCTGGGCAAATTATTTTAACATTGAGAAGAATATTTATGAGCAGCTTCTTGAGAACCGGATGAGATCGTTTCCGGAACTGTAAAAGAGCTTGCTGAGAAATACGGTCAGGACGTTATGACTATGGTTGGGTTCCTTGACGGAATCAATGACAGTCTGAAGGTTCCGAACCCGATCGAGACTATGGATGAGGATACCAAGGTAAACCTTGCATTTGATAAAGAGGCACTCTATAAGAACATGGTAGATGCCAAGGCTGACTGGCTTTACAACCTTCCTCAGTGGGACAAGGATCTTCACAGAAGAGAAAAAGAAAACTCTCTACATGGAGCAGAAGAAATCCGGCACAGTTGTGAAACCGCACAAGGTCGGAAGAAACGATCCGTGCCCATGCGGAAGCGGCAAGAAATACAAACACTGCTGCGGAAGATAATGAGCGTAAAGAAGAATCTGGATTACATTATCGTGTTAGGTGCCCATGTGGACGGAACACGGATGACACTTGCCCTTCTGGAACGAGCCAGAAGGGCCCTTCTTTATCTTGAAGAAAATCCGGGTACGAAGGCAGTGCTCTCCGGAGGAAAAGGCGATGGAGAAAACATTTCCGAGGCAGAGGCCATGTATCGTTATCTTACCGGTCACGGAATAGACGGGGACAGACTGATAAGGGAAGAGGAATCTACCAGTACGAAAGAGAATTTGGAATTCAGCTGCAGAAAGATCGGAACCACAGACTGTTCCGTAGGCGTGGTGACGAACAATTTTCATGTATGGAGAGGAGCAGCCATTGCAAGAAAATGTGGATTCCGGGAAGTGGCCATGGTACCTTCCAGGTATCGAAGCTGGCGTCTTTTTATCTACATTCCCCGTGAGATTCTGGCCATTATTAAAGACAAACTCATGGGAAATCTGTAGATCTGTGCGAGAAGAGAAATCTCAAAAATTTTGTCAACATGCGTTGACAAATAAAAATACTGCGCTTATAATGAACCACAGAAAAAGAAATAAAAAACACGTTGACGAGACGAGTAAGCTGTGAAACGTTACAGAGAGAGATGTGAAGTGCTGGAAACATCTTATCGGGAAACAGCCGAAGACTACCTCCGAGTGGCCCCAATCCGGTCCGGTGATTCCGTTATCATCATAATTAAGAGGCTTTGCATCCTGGCATGACTGGGCAGCAGAGCAAGCAGGGTGGAACCGCGAGAATGAATGAACTCGTCCCTTACAGTATGTGATGTACTGTGAGGGATTTTTTTATTGCAGAATCTCTTGCAAAAGCAGACACATACTGTGTACCATAGAAACTTCATTTAAAATGAAAGGAGAAACAACAATGATCATTACATTAAAAGACGGCTCAAAAAAAGAATATGCAGAAGCAAAAGCTGTGATCGATATCGCATATGACATCAGCGAAGGCCTTGCACGTGCTGCATGTGCAGGAGAAGTAAACGGAGAAGTCGTAGATCTTCGTACAGTTCTTGACAGCGACTGTGAGCTGAATATCCTTACAGCGAAAGACGAGAAGGGCCTTGCAGTTCTCCGTCATACAGCATCTCACGTAATGGCACAGGCTGTACAGAACTTATACCCGGAGGCAAAGGTTGCCATCGGACCATCCATTGATACAGGCTTTTACTATGATTTCGACCACGAGCCATTTTCACGTGAGGATCTTGACGCCATTGAGAAAGAGATGAAAAAGATCATCAAAAAAGGCGCAAAGATCGAGCGTTTTACAAAATCCCGTGAGGATGCCATCGCATACTTTAAAGAGAAAAATGAGCCATACAAGGTTGAGCTGATCGAGGATCTTCCGGAGGGAGAAGAGATTTCCTTCTATTCACAGGGAGACTGGATAGACCTCTGTGCAGGCCCGCACCTGATGAGTGTAAAAGGCATCAAGGCATTCAAGCTTCTTTCTTCTTCCAGCGCATACTGGAGAGGCAGTGAGAAAAATGCAATGCTCACACGTATCTATGGAACAGCCTATGCTACAAAGGATGAGCTGAAAGAGCATCTGGAGCAGATGGAAGAAGCAAAGAGACGTGACCATAACAAGCTTGGCCGTGAGATGAAGATCTTCACAACTGTAGATGTGATCGGACAGGGACTTCCGCTTATCATGCCAAACGGTGTGATCATGATGCAGGAGCTTCAGCGCTGGATCGAGGATGAGGAGACAAAGCGTGGATATGTAAGAACAAAAACTCCTCTTATGGCAAAGAGCGATCTCTACAAGATCTCCGGACACTGGGATCATTACAAAGATGGTATGTTCGTACTTGGTGATGAGGAGAAGGACAAAGAGGTTTATGCACTTCGTCCGATGACATGTCCGTTCCAGTACTATGTATACAAAGCAGAGCAGCACAGCTACCGTGATCTGCCGATCCGTCTCGGCGAGACCTCCACACTGTTCCGTAATGAGGATTCCGGAGAGATGCATGGCCTGACACGAGTTCGTCAGTTTACTATTTCCGAGGGACATCTGATCGTAAGACCGGACCAGATGGTAAAAGAGTTCAAAGACTGTATCGCACTTGCCCAGTACTGTCTGCAGGTACTTGGTGTTGAGGAAGATGTAACCTATCATCTTTCCAAATGGGATCCGACAAACAAAGAGAAATACATCGGTGAGCCGGAGGTATGGGAAGAGACAGAAGGCATATCCGCCAGATGCTTGAGGAACTGAACATTCCATTCACAGAGGATGTGGGCGAGGCTGCTTTCTACGGACCGAAGGTTGATATCAACGCAAAGAACGTATACGGAAAAGAAGACACCATGATCACGATCCAGTGGGATGCACTTCTTGCTGAGCAGTTTGATATGTACTATATCGATGAGAATGGCGACAAACAGCGTCCGTACATCATCCACCGTACATCCATGGGATGCTATGAGAGAACACTGGCATGGCTCATTGAGAAATACGCAGGAATGTTCCCGACATGGCTCTGCCCGGAGCAGGTTCGTGTGATCCCGATCTCCGAGAAATATAACGATTATGCACAGAAGGTTGAAGCTCAGATGAGAGAAGCTGGAATCCGCTGCTCTGTGGACGGACGTTCCGAGAAGATGGGATACAAGATCCGTGAGGCACGTCTTGAGAGAGTACCTTACATGCTTATCGTTGGTGCAAAAGAGGAAGAAGAGGGTAAGGTTTCCGTAAGAAGCCGCTATCTTGGCGATGAGGGAATGAAAGAGCTTGGTGAGTTCATTGACTTCATCAAAGAAGAGATCAAGAACAAAACGATCCGTAAGATCGAGGTTCAGGAAGAGAAGAAATAAACAAAACAGATGATTGACGGATAAATAAAAGGCGACCCGTGTGATAGGCGGGCCGCCTTTATTTTTGATCCGGCAATATTGAGACCACGCTGTGATGCGGAGGCGGTCAGTATTGCCGGATATTTTTTATTTAAAATATTTCTCCCTGACGAGTTCAACCGGCATGTCCAGTCCGGTCCAGATGTGGAAAGCCTTTACACCCTGGTGGAGCAGCATGTACATTCCGTTAAAGGTCGGACATCCGGCTTCCCGGGCTTCCCTGAGAAGTCTTGTTTCTCTTGGCTCATATACAACATCGGCTACGGTAAGTTCCGGATGGAACAGAGTCTTGTCCGGGATCACGGTGCCTGTCACATCCGGAACCATTCCCACAGAAGTTGCATTGATGAGGAGATTGCTTTCCTCCAGTGCGTCCTTCAGCGCAGTGTGATCATCCATCTCATGAAGGATCATCTCACATTCTGTCATATGAGATATTTTTTCTGCCATGGCAGCAGCACGTTCCCAGTAACGGCTGGTAGGACGTGCAAAAACATGGATCTTTTTTGCACCCTCCAGGGCGGACTGGCCGCAGATTGCCATTCCGGCACCGCCGACGCCCATAACGGTGATGGTGCGTCCTTTTACATCACAGCCGGCATCTCTGGCAGACTGGGTAAATCCATAACCATCAGTATTAAACCCCTTTAATTTTCCATTGTCGTTGCGTACGGTATTTACCGCTCCGATCAGCTGGGCAGTGGGAGAAAGCTCGTCCAGAAGCTCCACGATCTTATTCTTGTTTGGCATGGTCAGGTTAAAGCCCTTGATCCACAGGCTTTCAGTCCTTCCACAGCCTGGGGAAGGGTCTCCTCTGTTACATCAAAACAGAGATACACATAATCAAGTCCAAGATAACGGAATGCCTCATTGTGCATTAAAGGTGATACGCTGTGTGCCACGGGGCTTCCCAGAAGGCCGGTAAGCCCGGTATGTCCGGTAATATTGATCATTGTTCGATTCCCTCCTGTATCTCATATAATAGAATTTCTTTACGAAATATAATAAAAATATTTTAGCACTATAAAGTGCGAAAATCAACAAATACAAATATTGTACGGAAATTTATACATTTTTGTCGCCGATTCATAGAAAAAATCTATAAATGTCGAGACAGACAGAAACGACCCGATAAGTTAGAAGAATCGACATCCGGATTTGACAAAATATGCAAAGAGCCTGCCCTATAATAAATACACTTACCAAAGTTGAGAATCGATGGCAGACGAAACAGCAGTGGGGAAGCTTATGTATCAGAGGATATACATAGATATCGTTTTTATGACGAATTTCCTTATGGATTACATGCTTTTAAGACTTGTGGGAAAATTTCTGCATCTTGACGGGAAACGCAGAAGATGTGTGATATCCGCTGCCTTTGGATCTTTTGTATCCTGCCTGCTTGTATGTGTACCTTTTAAGATCATTTTTCCTGCCGCTGTACTGATTCATGGCGGCTGCGCTTTTTTATGGCGTCGTTTGCTTTTCGACTGAAAAAAGGCGGCCTTCTTGTAAAAACCATTCTGGCTCTGTATTTCACAGCTTTTGTGGTTGGCGGGATCTATCAGGCACTGGAAACGGAAAGAACCATGACGGTGAAAATATTTCTGCTTTTTCTGGCAGGGATTTATGGCACACTTTATACTCTGGGATGTGTGACCGAGACCTTCCGGTTTGGAAGAAGAAATATTTTTCCGGTCACTTTGAAATATCAGGGGAAGCTGCAGCAGACATACGGCTTTTATGATACCGGAAATCTCCTTATGGATCCTGTGAAAAAACAGCCGGTATCGATCATCAAACAGGAACTTTTGGGAAGCCTGATATCGAAAGAGCAGGTGAAAAAACTGATGGATATTAAAGATAAACCAGAGGCACTGGAAAATACAGGATTTGTCAGTCTGCAGCCGCATTTTCTGAGCTGTCATACCGCAGATGGAAAAAAAGGACTGCTGCTGGCAGTGATCCTTGATGAACTTCTGATCCAGACTCCCGAAGTGGTACATGTAGGAAAACCGGTGCTTGCCATAACATCCGAGCCCTCAGCTTTGGGAGAAGAGTACGAGATACTTTTGAATTCCAGACTATTAAATTGAGAAGGGGGCTTATGTTATGAACAGAGCAGCTGCAAGATCCTATCCGTTTCAGGTAATCCGGAAATTTATGTTCAATCGTCCGGGAGAGGTTTTTTATATTGGTGGAAATGATATCCTTCCGGCGCCGTTGTCAGCGGAACGGGAGGCTGAAGTGATCGAAATGCTGGGAACAGAAAAGGAAAAAGAGGGAAAGTCGGTTCTGATCGAGCATAATCTACGGCTGGTGGTTTATATTGCAAAGAAATTTGATAATACAGGGGTAGGTGTGGAGGATCTGATCTCCATCGGAACCATAGGCTCATAAAGGCTATCAATACCTTTGATCCGGTAAAAAATATCAAGCTTGCCACCTATGCATCACGATGTATCGAAAATGAGATCCTGATGTATCTGAGGAGAAACAGCAAAACAAAGATGGAGGTTTCCATTGATGAGCCGCTGAATGTGGACTGGGATGGAAATGAGCTGCTGCTTTCGGATATCCTGGGAACGGATGACGATGTGATCTCCAGACGTCTGAAGATGAGGTGGAGATCGCACTTCTTGGAAAAGCCATCAGCAAACTGACAAAGCGGGAACAGATGATCATCCGTCTGCGATTCGGCATCGGAAATCGGGAAGGAAGCGAGAAAACACAGAAGGAGGTAGCGGATCTTTTAGGAATTTCGCAATCCTACATTTCCCGCCTGGAAAAGCGGATCATGAAGCGGCTGCGGAAAGAAATCGTAAAGTATGAATAGATGAAACCGGAAAAAACGGTTTACCGGACAGGTTTCCCTTATGGAGGAAGTAAAACCAAAAATATTTTTGAGACACCACAGGGAGATGAGCGTCTTGGATGGACCGGTGATGCAGAAATCTTCTGCCGTACGGCATGCTTCCTTGAAAATACCTATTCCTTCTACCGAAAATGGCTCCGTGATGTGGAGGCAGACCAGACAGAGGAGGGCGGTGTTGCCCATGTTGTTCCGGATATCATTTCCGGAAACGAAGGTATAATTGGCTCCTTGAGCAGGGAAGTCATTCGGCGGCAGAGAGAAGATTTGAAATTCCGGGAAATACAGTAGAATTTGTCAGAGACCTTCGATATAATAAATACAGAGTGTTTACAGAGCTACAGAATGAACAAAAGAAGAAGGGGTGTGGCAGAATGATCGACATTGCACATGCAAAACAGGAATTCGAAAAATATCTGGATGAATACGACCGGGAGGATGAACAGATCTGTCTGAAGATCGTACATACCTATGGAGTGATGAAATACGCAGGAGAGATCGCCAGAAAAATGGAATGTTCCGGTGAAGATGTGGAACTTGCGGAGCTGATCGGTCTGCTTCATGATATTGGCCGTTTTGAGCAGATCCGTAGATTTCACAGCTTTGAGCCGGGAACCATGGATCATGCCGTGTTCGGTGCAGAACTTCTCTTCGGGGAGGAGAAGCTGATCCGGCGCTTCGTGGAGGATGATAAATTTGATGAGCTGATCGATGCAGCAATTCGGAAGCACAGTGATTTCAAACTGGAAGGAATCCACGATGCAAGAACACTTTTCCATGCAAAACTGATCCGGGATGCCGATAAGCTGGATAACTGCAGAGTAAAGCTGGAGCGTCTGTTGAAGCCATGCTGGGAGTCTCTGAGAAAGATGCAGGAGAAGGGCTGATCTCACCGGCAGTGTGGGAGTCCTGTCTCAGAAGAGAATCCGTGTTATCCGCAGATAGACATGTGCCGGTGGATTACTGGGTATCTTATCTTGCACAGTATTATGATATTAATTTTCCTGAGACCTGTGAGATCATCGAAGAAGAGGATTATATCACCAGGATCGCAGGCCGGCTGACGTACCAGGAACAGGATACCAGAACTAAGCTCCATATTCTCACAGAAGATCTGAACAGGTATCTGGAGATGCCGGCTGTGTCTGTGAAGGAATAGGAGCATAGCAGTTACTGTTCACTGGCAATGTCCCGCGAGGTGTTTTTTTGTGAGCGAAGGTCACAGAAAACCCGAGACATACCGCGCGATTATGCGATTAGCATAAATTCTGTGCATCGCGAAGCGTGTTACTGAGAACGGAGTGAACAGTAACTTATAGCAGAGAGACTTGTTATATTTTTTTGTTTGGGGTTGACTTTGAGGCGGTTTTCGCCTAAAATATATCAAAGATACGGCGATGATGAGAATAGTACACAGGGAATTATCTCAGAGAGGGATCTGCTTTGGTGGAAGGATCCTGTGCGTGAACTGTGGAACCGGCCTCGGAGCTCTGCGTGATTGAAGCGTGGCGTGTGTTTCCGGCGTTAACGGGTGTTGAGAGAACAGCTTTTCAGGCTGTTAACTGGGGTGGTACCGCCGAAGTCATTCGGTCCCTTGTGAGGGATTTGGATGGCTTATTTTTTGTCCGTAAAACGGGATTGTAAATGCAGTGTACGTTTATGGGACAGAAGAGTGAGCTGGAAGGATTCCGGATTGCTGTGGCTGCCTGACAGCCGGCAATATGTAACAGATCACAAGAAAAAGGAGATTTATCATGGCAAAAGAAAAGAAATTAGTACAGGCCATCACATCTATGGATGAGGATTTTGCTCAGTGGTATACAGACGTTGTTAAGAAGGCTGAGCTCTGTGGCTATACAAGTGTTAAGGGCTGTATGGCGATCAAACCTGCAGGTTATGCGATCTGGGAGAATATCCAGCATGAGCTTGACCGCAGATTTAAAGAAACCGGTGTAGAGAACGTTTACATGCCGATCTTTATCCCGGAGTCTCTTCTTGATAAAGAGAAAGATCATGTAGAAGGTTTTGCTCCGGAGGTTGCATGGGTGACTCATGGCGGCCTTGATCCGCTGCAGGAGAGACTTTGCGTGCGTCCGACTTCTGAGACTCTGTTCTGCGATTTCTACCAGAAAGAGATCCAGTCCCACAGAGATCTTCCAAAGGTATATAATCAGTGGTGTTCCGTTGTCCGTTGGGAGAAGACAACACGTCCCTTCCTTCGTTCCAGAGAGTTCCTGTGGCAGGAGGGACATACTGCTCATGCAACAGCTGAGGAAGCGGAGCAGCGTACCATCCAGATGCTGAACATCTATGCAGACTTCTGCGAGGAAGTTCTTGCGATTCCGGTCATCAAAGGCAGAAGACAGACAAGGAGAAATTTGCAGGTGCTGAGGCTACTTATACCATCGAATCTCTGATGCACGACGGTAAGGCTCTCCAGTCCGGTACAAGCCATAACTTTGGAGATGGCTTTGCCAAAGCATTCGGAATCCAGTACACAGATAAAGATAATACACTGAAATATGTTCACCAGACATCCTGGGGAATGACAACCCGTATGATCGGTGCGATCATCATGGTTCACGGTGATAACAGCGGACTTGTTCTTCCTCCGAGGATCGCTCCGGTACAGACTGTGATCATCCCGATCCAGCAGCGTAAAGAAGGTGTTATGGAGAAGGCTGACGAGCTTCTTGCAGCACTGAAGGCAGCAGGTATCCGTGCAAAGGTTGACGCGACAGACAAGAGCCCGGGATTCAAGTTTGCTGAGCAGGAGATGCGTGGTATCCCGCTTCGTGTGGAATGTGGACCGAAGGATATCGAGAACGGTCAGGCAGTTCTCTGCAGAAGAGATACCCGTGAGAAATACACAGTATCCTTCGAGGAGCTTGCAGATAAGGTAAAAGAGCTTCTGGATACCATTCAGCATGATATGCTGGAGCGCGCACGTGCACACAGAGAGTCACATACTTACGTAGCAAAGAATTATGAGGAGTTCGGTGAGATCATCAACAGCAAACCGGGATTCATCAAAGCTATGTGGTGCGGTGATCGTGCATGTGAAGACAAGATCAAGGAAGATTTCCAGGCAACATCCAGATGTATGCCGTTTGAGCAGGAGCAGTTAAGCGACGTTTGCGTATGCTGCGGAAAACCGGCTAAGAAAATGGTTTACTGGGGACGTGCATACTAAAAAAATACAGCAGGCCACTTCAAAAAAGTGGGATGATCATATTGCGTTACTGTTCACTGGTAATGTCCCGCGAGGTGTTTTGTGTGAGCGAAGGTCACAGAAAACCCGAGACATACCGCGCGATTATGCGATCAGCATAAATTCTGTGCATCGCGAAGCGTGTTACTGAGAACGGAGTGAACAGGAACCATATTGCAGAAACAACGGCGGGGCAAAATATGCTCCGCTGTTTTTATGAATCTATGTTATAATAGCGTTAAGGAAAACATATCAGAATATTATTCGGCTGCTGACATGGAGATAATACAGCGAAATGTAAACGTGTTTTGAACGGACAGCAGCGATCATTAAGAGGAGTTATTATGACGATTAACATACCACAAAAAGCAGAACAGATCCTGCATATTCTCAATGAAGCCGGCTATGAGGCATATGTTGTTGGCGGCTGTGTCCGGGATTCTATCCTGGACCGGGTGCTGGGGACTGGGATATCACTACCTCTGCACTTCCGGAGCAGGTGAAGGAGCTTTTTCACAGAACTGTAGATACGGGGATCCAGCATGGAACAGTAACTGTAATGATGGGCAAAGAGGCTTTGAGGTGACAACCTACCGTGTGGACGGAGAATATCATGATGGCCGTCACCCGGATGCCGTGACCTTTACCAGGAGTCTTGAGGAAGATCTGAAACGAAGAGATTTTACCATTAACGCCATGGCTTATCATCCGGGGCATGGACTGGTGGATCTGTTTGGCGGAATGGAGGATATCAATAGGAAGATCATCCGTTGTGTCGGGGATCCGGTGGAACGTTTTACAGAGGATGCTCTTCGGATGCTCCGTGCAGTGCGTTTTTCCGCACAGCTTGGTTTTACTGTGGAGGAGAATACGAAAGCGGCACTGGCGCGGATGTCGGGGAACCTGGAGCATGTCAGTGCAGAGCGTATCCAGACAGAGCTTGTAAAGCTTCTGGTATCCGATCATCCGGATTACCTCCGGACAGCTTGGGAGACAGGCCTTACCCGGGAATTTCTTCCGGAATTTGATGCCTGTATGGAAACAGCGCAGAATACCCCCATCACTGCTGCAGCGTAGGCGAGCACATCCTGAAAAGCCTTACGGAGATCGAGAATGACAGGCTTCTTCGTATCACCATGCTTCTTCATGACATTGCCAAGCCGGTTGTAAAAAAGACAGATGAGAATGGAAGAGACCACTTTAAAACTCACGGACCGGCAGGCGAAAAGCTGGCAGGAAAGATCCTGCGCCGTCTGAAATTTGATAATGTAACGATCCGAAATACCTGTCGTCTGATCCGGTATCATGATCTTCGTCCCACTCCGGACGCCGAGGATGTGCGGAGAGCTGTGAATCTTATCGGAGAAGAGCTTTTTCCGCTGTATCTGAAAGTGCAGAAGCAGATCTTTTATCTCAGAGTACTTACAGGAGGGAGGAGAAGCTGGCACGGTTAAGCGGTGTGACGGAAGCTTATCAGGGGATCCTTGAAAGAGGTGAATGTACATCTCTGAAAACCCTGGCAGTTTCCGGAAGGGATCTTATAAAGGCAGGACATCCGGCCGGACCGGCACTGGGAGCACTGCTCGAAAGACTTCTTGACTGTGTGCTGAAAGATCCAACCCTTAATACAAAAGAAAAACTTCTTGAAACAGCAGAAAAAGATAGCATAAAAACCGAATAGAATAACAAAAATCCCCCCTGCATAAAATAGAACGTAAAATAAGGCAGGGGGGAACTTTTTTGTATGATTATGGGTTGAGCGTGCTGGAGCAGTATGGGCTTACGGCTTCATTCTCCGGCAGGGTGCGGGGGGCACTTCTGTGCCGGACAGAAAAAGGTCGGTCGATAC
>ENA-OQCP01000443-OQCP01000443.1-human-gut-metagenome-genome-assembly--contig:-NODE-443-length-18894-cov-3.107423_pt1 | contig 18894 bp, 21 predicted proteins | sample MGYA00242760_ERZ504583 | MGnify/ENA primary metagenome ERZ504583 (study PRJEB26092, sample SAMD00036308) | human gut metagenome | host: Homo sapiens | study: EMG produced TPA metagenomics assembly of...
ATGAAAATTTCCAGTGGGCGTTGACGGATTCGAACCGCCGACCCTCTGCTTGTAAGGCACGATGCTCTGAACCAGCTGAGCTAAACGCCTTTGAGTGAACGAAGTGCTTGGAATTTTCGTGTGGGCGTTGACGGATTCGAACCGCCGACCCTCTGCTTGTAAGGCAGATGCTCTGAACCAGCTGAGCTAAACGCCCGTACACTTCCGTTTCAAAAGCGATGCAAAGGTACAGCTTATTTTGACATTACCAAAACTTTTGCATAATATTTTTCGATATTTTTTTAGTCATTTAGCGACACGCTCTGTTTCTCAAGCATTTAGTACGTTCACTTTTTTGCCTCATTTTTCCGGATGACCTTTGCCGGATTACCAACGGCTATGCTATCGGATGGAATATCTTTCGTCACCACACTACCCGCACCGATGATACAACGGTCGCCGATGGTGACGCCTGGACACAGAATGGCACCGCCGCCAATCCAGCAATCCTCTCCTATCGTCACCGGATAGGCATATTCCTTTTCCGTACGACGCTCGATATAATCCATCGGATGATGGGGAGTGTATATCTGTACGCATGGACCGACCAACGTATGGGCACCAATCGTGATATATCCCCCGTCCAGGAAAGTGCAATTGGCATTGACAAAGACATGCTCACCCAGCCGGATCCCATCCCCGTGGTCGCAATGGAAGGGCGGGCAGATGATGGAAGTAGCGGGAATACCTGGCACCAGTTCCTCCAGCAAACTCCGGTAATCCTCATCGTAAGTACTCATCACACGCATTTTTGCCAGCAAGCGCTTGGCATGCTCGAACTTCACCTGTATCTCCGGAACGGACATATCCGCCAACTGGGAGCTACGCATTTTTTCCACTTCATTCATATTATTTCTTCTTTTGATTCATACAGAGACTCAGCCCCGAACAAAAATACGGAAATAAACGCAGTATACCAAAAGAGCGGAAAACCTTTCGGCTTTCCGCTCCTGCAATCGTTTATAGAGCAAACAATTTATTTGTACTCCTGCCAGCTCTTAATCTGGATATCTTCCAGCTTCATTTCGCAGAATGCCTCGATAAAGGCACTTGCCAGGCGGGCATTGGTAATCAACGGAATGTTGTGGTCGATGGCACCGCGACGAATCTTGTAGCCATTGGTCAGCTCGCGTTTCGTATGGTTCTTCGGAATGTTGACAATCAGGTCGAAGGCATGGTCGGCAATCATCGTCATCACGTTGTTTTCCGCATCCGGGCGTTCATCCGGCCAGTAAACGGCTTCCGTCGTCACGCCATGGGCGTTGAGGAAAGCGGCTGTACCTGCCGTAGCATAAATCTTATAGCCTTTGGCAAAGAGCATGCGGCTGGCATCCAGCAAATCCACCTTGGACTTCATGGCTCCGGAGGAGAACATCACGCCCTTCTCGGGACGGGGGATTCTGAATCCGGTAGCAATCATGGCATTCAGCAATGCTTCGGAGAAGTCGTCGCCAATACAGCCTACCTCGCCCGTAGACGACATGTCCACACCCAATACCGGGTCTGCCTTGTGCAGACGGGAGAAGGAGAATTGGCTTGCCTTCACACCGATACGGTCGATGTCGAATGCCGACTTGTCCGGTTGTGTATAGGGAGCGTCCAGCATGATGCGGGTAGCAGTCTCGATGAAGTTACGCTTCAGCACCTTGGATACGAACGGGAAGCTGCGCGATGCACGGAGGTTACACTCGATAACCTTCACCTCGTTGTTGCGTGCCAGGAACTGGATATTGAAAGGACCGGAAATATTGAGTTCCTTCGCAATCTGGCGGCTGATTTTCTTGATGCGGCGTGCCGTTGCAAAGTAAATCTTCTGTGCCGGGAATACCAGCGTAGCGTCACCGGAGTGTACACCGGCAAACTCCACGTGCTCGGAGATGGCGTATTCCACCACTTCACCGTTTTGGGCAACAGCGTCGAACTCGATTTCCTTGGTGTTCTGCAAGAACTGGGATACCACCACCGGATATTCCTTAGATACCTCAGCAGCCATCTTCAAGAAGTTTTCCAGTTCTTCTTCATCGTAGCATACATTCATCGCAGCACCGGAGAGTACGTAAGACGGACGCACCAGTACCGGATAGCCCACCTTCTCTACAAAGCCTTTCACATCTTCCAGGCTAGTGAGTTCCTGCCAAGCCGGTTGGTCGATGCCCAGCTGGTCGAGCATGGCAGAGAACTTGTTACGGTTTTCGGCACGGTCGATGGAGATGGGGGAAGTACCAACACGGGAACTGACTGGCGGTGAAGCTTCATTGCCAGGTTGTTCGGTATCTGTCCACCCACGGACACGATGACACCGCGCGGCTGCTCCAGGTCGATAACGTCGAGCACACGCTCGAAGGAGAGCTCGTCGAAGTAGAGACGGTCGCACATGTCGTAGTCCGTAGAAACGGTTTCGGGGTTATAGTTAATCATGATGGACTTGTAGCCCAGCTTGCGGGCAGTCTGGATGGCATTCACCGAGCACCAGTCGAACTCTACAGACGAACCGATGCGGTAAGCGCCCGAACCAAGCACAACCACTGATTTTTCATTCTTATAATAGTTCACATCATAACCTTGAACGGCATACGTCATGTAGAGGTAGTTCGTCAGTTCCGGATGTTCGGAAGCCACCGTATTGATGCGCTTCACGGCGGGCAGGATGCCCAGCTCCTTACGACGGGCGCGTACGGCAAGGTTTTCCTTCTCCATATTGCCTTGCGGATTCAGCACGAAGCGGGCAATCTGGAAGTCGGAGAAGCCAAGCACTTTTGCTTCGCGCAGCACGTCGGCGGGGATGTCTTCCACCTTATTATATTGAGAAAGTTTCTGCTTGTAGTCTACGATGTTCTTCAGCTTGCCCAAGAACCAGGGGTCAATCTTGGTCAGCTCAAAGATGCGGTCGATGGCATATCCCTTTTCCAGAGCCTCGGCAATGGCAAAGACGCGCAGGTCGGTGGGATGTGACAGTTCGTAATCCAAGTCATCGAACTCCACTCCCTCATTGCCCACGAATCCGTGCATTCCCTGACCAATCATACGCAAGCCCTTCTGGATAATTTCTTCAAAGGAACGTCCGATAGACATGATTTCGCCTACCGACTTCATGCTGGAGCCAATTTCGCGGCTGACACCTACGAACTTTGTCAAGTCCCAACGCGGAATCTTGCAAATCAGGTAGTCAAGCTGCGGAGCTGCATATGCCGAGTTGGGAGTTCCCATCTCGCCGATTTGGTCGAGCGTATAGCCCAACGCAATCTTGGCAGCCACGAATGCCAGCGGATAACCGGTAGCCTTGGAAGCCAATGCGGAAGAACGGGACAGACGGGCGTTCACCTCGATGACACGATAGTCGTTTGTCTCGGCGTTGAACGCATACTGGATGTTACATTCGCCCACGATGCCCAGGTGGCGGATACATTTGGTGGAAAGCTCCTGCAACATTTTCACCTGCTCGTCGGTCAATGAGCAAGTGGGAGCCACTACGATGGACTCACCCGTATGGATGCCCAGCGGGTCGAAGTTTTCCATGCTTGCCACCGTGAAGCAGTGGTCGTTGGCATCGCGGATTACCTCGAATTCAATTTCCTTCCAACCCTTCAGAGACTCTTCTACCAGAATCTGCTTGGAGAAAGTGAAAGAGCTTTCGGCCAATTTAATGAAGGCTTCCTCGTCCGGACAAATACCGCTTCCCAGTCCGCCCAGAGCATAAGCCGAGCGCACCATCACGGGGTAGCCAATCTCGCGGGCTGCCTTCAGTGCGTCCTCCATGCTCTCCACAGCGTGGCTCTTCGGAGTCTTCATCGGAATCTCGTCCAGCTTCTTCACAAAGAGGTCACGGTCTTCGGTGTACATAATCGCCTCAACGGAAGTACCCAGCACGCGCACGCCATATTTCTGAAGAATTCCGTTCTGATAGAGTTCCGTACCGCAGTTCAGCGCCGTCTGTCCGCCGAATGCCAGCAAAATGCCGTCGGGACGTTCTTTCTTGATGATTTCTTCCACAAAATAGGGAGTCACCGGCAAGAAATAAACTTGATCGGCGATACCTTCCGATGTCTGGATAGTAGCAATGTTCGGGTTTACCAAAACAGAACCGATACCTTCTTCGCGCAACGCCTTCAGCGCCTGCGAACCGGAATAGTCAAACTCTCCGGCCTGACCAATCTTGAGCGCACCAGAACCCAAGACAAGCACTTTCTTTAAATTCTTTTCCATATTCTCTTGTTGTCTATTAAGTTACGAGTTACAAGCTACGAACTACGAGTTGTAGCTATTTCACAAAAAAAATGCGTCACCCAATAAAGGATTAACGCATTACCAAAGAACTAAAAATATCTTTCTCGAAAAAAGAGAAACTGACGGCTCCCGAATGAAATTCATTCGAACGGAGGTTATATTTGCTTCTCATTTCCTGCGATTGCATAGTCTCTTTAAAATTTGTGCAAAGTAACGACTTATTTACGAAAAGAGCAAATTGTGGCATATTTTTTTGCATAAAAGAAACGTCATCCTCCATAATAGAAGAGCGGCCGTCGCCCGCAACTGAAATCTTTTTCCGAAAAATGCGATTCCATATAAAAAAGAAAGACTATATCTCAGTAAAGGCATTTGCGGATAAATATGAAGATTCTCCCCACCAAAACTTGCTTTTCTCGCCACGGAAACTTACCTTTGTACCTATACAAAAATAGAACAAGGATTCTGTTTCTATAAACAAAGCCTTTATTCTTAAAAATAAAATTTCTATTCCTTGGAATAAAGGCTTTATTCTAAGATTTCTCCGCCGCCAAAAGAACTTTGCTCCGCAGGGAAAAGGACTTTGCAACGAAGGAAGAAAAGAAAGGAGAACGCAACAATGACCACACGCTACCAAATGAAAGAAATGCCCGACTTGCAAGGCACGGGCGAACCAATCACCTACCCCAAGATGGTGATGACCGGACAGACCGGCACGCGCGAACTGGCGGAATACATCGCCATGACCTCGGGATTCTCGAAAGGCGTAACCGAAGGAATTATCTGCGAACTGGGCGAAGCCCTGGCCCACGAAATGGGAATGGGACGCTCGGTGAAGATAGAAGGATTGGGCGTATTCACCCCCGCACTGTCCATCTACCCCGACAAGGAACGCGAACAGCCCCAAGAAAGCACCACGAAGCGAAACGCGCGGAGCATCTACGTAAGTGGCGTGAACTTCCGCACAGACAAGGCCTTGATTAGAGAAACCAACCATTGGTGCGAACTGGAACGTGCCTCCTGGAAACCCGCACGTTCGTCGAAGAAATACACTCCCGAACAACGTCTGGCTCTGGCGCATCAGTATCTGGACAAGCATGCCTTCCTTACTGTCAGCATCTACCGGCAACTGACCGGACTCGTCCGCTCCACCGCCACCGTGGAACTGCGCAAATGGCACATACTCCCGGCAGCGGAATCGATACAAGCGGCATCGGAAGCCATAAGGTATACGTGAAAAGGAAAGAAAGCGTCATCCCTTGAGGTTTCGATAATTATAGGTATCTTTGCCGGTCCTAATGGCTTTTATACAATGAAGAAACTAAAAAATACATAATATGGCAAAAGAAAAAATCATCCTTACGGGCGACCGCCCCACAGGACGCCTGCACATAGGACACTATGTAGGCTCATTGAGAAGAAGAGTGGAACTGCAAAACTCCGGCTTATACGACAAGATTTTCATCTTCATCGCCGACGCACAAGCGCTGACGGACAATATGGAGAATCCGGAAAAGGTGCGCCAGAACGTCATCGAGGTGGCACTGGACTACCTGGCTTGCGGACTGGACCCGACGAAGAGTACCATCTTCATCCAATCCCAGATACCGGAACTCTGCGAACTGACCTTCTACTATATGGACCTGGTGACCGTGAGCCGCCTGCAACGCAACCCGACGGTAAAGACCGAAATCCAGATGCGTAATTTCGAGACAAGCATCCCCGTAGGCTTCTTCACCTACCCCATCAGCCAGGCAGCGGATATCACCGCTTTCCGCGCCACCACCGTGCCCGTGGGCGAAGACCAGGAACCGATGATTGAACAAGCTCGTGAAATCGTACGCCGTTTCAACTATATATATGGTGAAACCCTTGTGGAACCGGAAATCCTGTTGCCCGACAATGCAGCCTGCCTGCGCCTGCCGGGAACGGACGCAAAGCCAAGATGAGCAAGAGCCTCGGCAACTGTATCTATCTTTCGGACTCTGCCGACGAAGTGCAGAAGAAAGTGAAGAGCATGTATACCGACCCCGACCACCTGCGTGTGCAAGACCCCGGAAAATTGGAAGGCAACACCGTATTCACTTACCTGGATGCTTTCTGCCGTCCGGAACACTTCGGCCTTTATCTGCCCGAATATCCGAATCTGGACGAACTGAAAGCCCACTACCAACGTGGCGGTCTGGGCGATATGAAAGTGAAGAAGTTCCTCAACGAAATTATGCAGGAGACACTGGAGCTATCCGCAACCGCCGCAAGGAGTTTGAAAAAGACATCCCTGCCATCTACGACATGCTGAAGAAAGGTTGCGAAACTGCCAGGGAAACCGCTGCCGCAACCTTGGACGATGTACGCAAGGCTATGAAGATAAACTACTTTGATGATGCGGAACTGATTGCAGAGCAAGTAAAGAAATTCGGCGGAGAATAAGGGATAGGAGATACGAGTTACAGAAGTTACGAGTTACAAGGAGCTGCCTGTTACAAGTTACTGGTTACAAAAAATGAGGGGCATGCGTCATAATAACGCATGCCCCTTCTCATTTCTATAACTCGTAACTCCTTGTAGCTCGTAGCTTTCTAATTGGCAGATTTCACCAATACCACACGGTTCAGAATCGGCTGTCCGAACTTATCGACACCACCACCGGCATCCACCTTCAGGCGGTCAGCAGGAATTCCATATTGTTTTACCAATACATCGACCACGGCTTGTGCACGCTTCAAACTCAACTCTTTGTTGAATGCCGGCGTACCGGTTGCAGAGTCTGCATATCCGTTTACAGTGTAAGTGGCGTTCGGGAACTGTTTCATCTGGTCTGCCAGATAAGACAAGTTCATTGCTTCACGTGGAGAGACTTCGGCAGAACCGATATTGAAGAATACGGTACGCGGTGCTATATCCGGATCGGGAACAATCACTTCGGTTTCCGTAACTTCGGCCACCGGCTGGTTCTGTGCAGCCACCAATGCATTCTGCAGCTGCTGGTTGGCAGCTCCCATCTCTGCAAGCTGTGCCTGCATGGCAGCCAGCTCTACCTGAGAAATCAACTGAGGCATCGGGCGACGGAATCCACGGGCCGGGAAACGGTATGTCAATCCCACCGTTGCACTCAGCACACCGTCATATCCATGATCACCGCCTACTTCGCCATCGAACTTGTCTTCAACGCCCATTGCGCTAAGCTCCAGGTTAATATCTATCGCATTCGAAATACGGAAGCGGTTGATGATACCTGCGTTTACGGACAAAGCTTCGCGATGAGGCTTTGTGTAGTTGTGGGTGAACCCCGCACCTACATAAGGAATAATTTCATATACACGGTGCTGGTTGTATCCTCCAAAGAGTGCATTCAGATTGAACATCACGTCTCCGTGCAAGTTCATATAGTCGAAACGCTGTTTGTAGTAGCCGTCATCCATCTGAGTACCCCTCACGTAGTCTGCACCTGCATCATACGTATATCCTCTTGCCTGAAGGCCGCTATATTGCAGACGTACTCCCAGTCCCGGGGTGAACCATTTGCCGATGGCAAAATTCAGCGTCGGACTGATACGCTTGCCAAAACTTCCTGCCTTATCATTATCTCCAAAAGTTGCTTCGGCACCACCGCCTATAGAGAAAAACCAGTTACTCCAGAACGGATTAGTGATTACCTGATATTTATCCTGAACTTGGATAACTCCAAATTCTTCCACAACTTCAGTCTTTTGCTGCGCCATGGCAACAGAAGACACACCGGCTAAGGCCAGTAACATTAGAATCTTTTTCATATACCTTAAAATAGTTAAGTGGTTAATTAAATCCTTTATCATTCAAACTGTCTAATTAACGCCAACAGAACTAAAAGGTTCTGAATATTTGTACTTTTTTTGCCTTGATGCAAAGAAAGCACTCTCCCTTATTTGGAGAAAAGCTTTTCTATGTCGTCTTCTTTAATGGTCGCCAGCACCGTCTTTCCGTCCGGAGTATAATTCGGGGATGGGCATGCAAACAGATTGTCCACGAGATTGGACATTTCCTCGTTGCTCAGCACTTGTCCGTAGACGATGGCCGCAGCACGCGCCAAGGTCGATGCAAGAATTGTCTGCACCTCTTCCTTAACATCATTTCCTTTTTCCATAGCAGTATGTATCATATTCCGGACCAATTCCACCGGGTTCAGTCCCTCTATGCCCGAAGGTATGCCGTTGATGGCATAGCTGCCGCCACCCAGCGGACTCAAATCGAACCTACGGCCGACAAATCTTCCAATATACTGTCCAGCACGGCAGCTTCCGAAGCCGGCAACTGGATAATCTCCGGAAACAATACCCCCTGCGATACGCCTTGTTTCTGTCGAATCTGACTCATATAGCGGTCGAACAATACCCGGACATGCGCCCGGTGCTGGTCTATCAGCATCAGACCCGATTTAACGGAAGTCAGAATAAAACGTCCCTTGAACTGGAAGTGTTGCGCTCCTTTCTCTACCGTTGCCTCATTGCCGTAGAAAGAGGCGCTTGCCCCGGAAGGAACCGTTTCCTGGAAATAAGGAGCCCTCTCCTCCTCTCTTGGAGCCATACCGGTAACCGCATCCTCTGCAAAAGGCTCTTCCTCCATCGGCTCGTTCATCCTGCTGGCTTTTTCCAAACCGGAATAAAGCCCCTCCCACTCCACTTTGGGGCGCGAATAATTGCCACCGCTCCATAGGAAGAAGCGGAAGACGTCTTGAAGGGATTGAAATCCGTGTTATAGTGTACCTTCGGAGGCTCTATCGGACGAGCCTGCTCGAATGCAGGAATATCCGGCATGTCCTCGGTATCAAAATCGATAGTAGGTATAGCGCTGAACTTGCCCAAGGATTCCTTGACCGCAGCCGACAGAATCTGCCAGATAGCCTGCTCATTCTCGAACTTAATCTCCGTCTTCGTCGGATGGATGTTCACATCGATATTGGCAGGGTCTACCTCGAAATAAATAAAGTAGGAGATCTGCTCACCGGCAGGAATCAGCTGCTCATAAGCGTCCATCACTGCTTTGTGGAAATAGGGGTGACGCATATAGCGCCCGTTCACAAAAAAGTATTGGTGCGCTCCTTTCTTGCGCGACGTTTCCGGCTTGGCTACAAAACCGGAAATCTTTATCATGGTCGTATTGACGTCGACGGACAGCAACTGCTGATTCAGCTTCTTTCCGAAGACTGCATGATGCGTTGCCGCAAAGGCATTACCGGAAGATTGAACAATTCCGTATCATTACTATACAGATAGAAGGCTACCTCAGGATGCACCAACGCTATACGCTCGAATTCCGTAAGGATGTTGCTCAACTCCGTAGAGTTCGCTTTCAAGAATTTGCGCCGGGCAGGAATATTGAAGAATAGGTTCTTGATGGAAAAATTGCTTCCCTTAGGGCAGGAAACGGCTTCCTGGCTTTCGACTTTAGAGCCGGCAATCAACAACCGCGTTCCCAGCTCCTCGCTGGCCGGACGTGTTTTCAACTCCACTTCAGCTACCGCTGCTATAGAAGCCAATGCCTCTCCACGGAAGCCCATAGTGCGTAGGGCAAACAAATCGGCAGCTTCGCGTATCTTTGAAGTTGCATGGCGTTCAAAAGAAAGGCGCGCATCCGTTTCGGACATACCCTTCCCGTCATCAATCACCTGGATGCAGGTCTTGCCCGCATCGGTAATCAGCACATGTATTTCCCCTGCTTCGGCATCAATTGCATTTTCCACCAATTCTTTCACAACAGATGCCGGACGCTGAATCACCTCTCCGGCAGCAATCTGATTGGCAACCGAATCGGGCAGCAAATGAATGATATCGCTCATGATAATGTTTAATGATTAGAGATTAATGATTAATCATTATTAAATGATTCCGTTACTGATGGCATACCACAGATAAATCAGCACAGCTATGACAACAAGGATTATGCCCAAATGCATCGGCTTACGTCCGCTCTCCTTGCGCCGCTTCAAGTGAGTTGTTCCTTCTATGAATTTGCCCCGTATATCCTCGGGCGAGAATTCCTTTTCCGGCAGCATACCCAGGTCACGCTTGGCGTTTTCTTCCATCTTCGCCAACTTCTCTTTCCGCTCATCCACATAGATATAGCTATGATTGAAGCCACGAGGCTTCCGCATTGCAAACATTCCCATGACGCTACTTATTATTTCGTTTATATGCATATTCCTTGGCGAAGTTACAGGTTTCCGGTCACTTTTCTTCAATACTTCACCTGCTTTTTTAGCCCTCCACTCGAAGATGTCCTCCTTGTTGAGCGGACGGATGTAGTCGAACCAAACAAAAGAAGGCAGCCTGCTCTTATCTGGTGGAATCTGGTCCAAAGGATAGGCTGTACCGGTAGTCTTTCCAACAAAGACTCCGCGCTCCATTCTTCTCTCCTTCAAGTACATTTTCAAAAGTCCACCTTCCGAATAGTTCATCATAATCAGCGAACTGTCCTTCTCCTCTACCGGATAATACACCACCAATACATTGCCGTTTACCTCCACCAGACGCATGTCTCCATCTATGAAGAAAGCTTTCATCTCCTTACCGGAAACTTGGTTATAGTGAATACTGTCCTTTTTCTCTACCGTCAGGGCCTGATTGATGATATGTGCCCAGTCGATGGTACTATCGTTCATGTAAATTTTAATTTCCTCGCCCAACAACTGTTGTTCCCGTGCCACAAGATAGGGTCGGTGTACATCGTCATGCAAGAGTCCTTGGAATTATACACCAACGAATCGCATACGGCCTGCACATCCGTGCGATAAGCACGCACCTTATGATAGGCACGCATCTCCCGGTACATGGAATCGGTATTCATATGGTAGGTAATCAGCCGCAAAGTATCACCGTGCATAAACAGACTGTCGCCCTGCGAATAGTCGATAGCTACGGCACGTTTGGTGGCAACGGCGCTTCCGGTCAGTTCGTTGTAGAAACAATAGTCGCCAGTCAACATGTTCCGGTTGACCGTATCATTCATCTGTACATTGTCAAAAGCCTCGCCGTATCCCAAGATGCGGTCGTAGAAAAGGCTGTCACCGGTCAGTTTCTTGCCTTCGTTAGTCAGTACGGAACGGTCGAGCAGTTCTGCCTGCTCAGTAGTCGTATTGTACACGCCACGTTCGGAATAAATATGATTTTGGTCACTCACAATGTCGGAGGGGCCTAAAATAGTAGCAATCTTGGTAGCTGTACTATACTTCAAGGTATCCGAAGTCAAGACAAACTTCGGATTGACCAGCTTCACGTCGTGATTGAAGACAGCCAACTTGGTGGCAGGGCTATATTCTCCCCACTCGGAAGTCAGCACATTATCCTCGTCGGTCAGCGTACCGCCTTCGAAGTAATAACCCAAATCGTACAGACGGTCATAGTTCAAACTGTCGGTTGTCAGCACCGTATTACGATTTATCATACGTACATTCTCACGCAGCATGGCCAGCTGCGACATGCCGTCATAATACAGATAGTCTCCATAGATAAACAAGGTGTCGCCCTGCTCCATACGCACATTGCCGAATGCCTCCACAGAATTTATCTTTTCGAATATCAGCGCACTATCACAGAACATGTACATACTGTCATGCTTCATCCTCACCGAACCGATGAGTACCTGCACATCAGGACGCAACTGTTTGTCCGCCTGCGCCTCATCTGCGTACAACAAATCGACGCGCGTCTTCTTCTTTTCCGACGTCTCCGTCTTTTTCTGTTCAATCGAGTCCACTTTCCTCTTCTCCGGTGCACCAGTACTCTTCTTTTTGTCCTGCGCACTCAGCAGACAGATGCCAAACAAGCATAGAATGCCTACCAGGAGGTATCTATGCTTGTTCAGGAAATGATTTTTGTATTCTTCTTTTGCATACAAATCCATGTAAATCCTTCCGGATTATTCTTTGATCCAGCCCGGATACTTGAACGTACAGTTATTCTTCCAATTATCTTGATACGGACATACGTGTGCTTCTGCTTCTCACGAATCCACTTGTCCAGCACTTCGTCGCGGCGTTTCTCCAACACAATCTCTTTCAAGTTCTGATAGTCATCGGCAATGGTAGCCTTGTGTCCCGTCGTACGGCTCTTCAGTTTCACAATCACACACTCTTCTTTTCCGGTCTTTTGCGGAATCATGGTGAAGGCTTCGGAGATTTCGCCCACTTTCATCTTATCCACCACCTTGGCTATTTCAGGGGGAAGTTCCTGCATCTCAAAACGGGAAGTGTTCGTATTGGGATTCGGCAACAAACCATGATTGTTACGCGTATCCTTATCCTGCGAAAGCACTGAGGCAGCCTCTTCAAAAGAGAACTTGTTATTGCGGATATCATCGGCAATAGAATCCAAACGGGCACAACCGGCAGCCAGAGCTTCTTCCGGAATATGCGGTTTCAACAGAATGTGGCGTGTTTTAATACGGTCACCGCGCTTCTCTATCAACTGAATGATATGGAAACCATATTCAGACTCTACAATCTTGGAAACCTTGCTGGGGTCTTGCAAGTTGAAAGCTACATTGGCATAAGCGGGGTCCAGCATACCGCGTCCCGAAAACTCTATTTCACCGCCACGCATGGCCGAGCCACGGTCCTCGGAGTACAGACGAGCCAACATGGAAAAGCTTTCGCCCTTATTGACACGGTCGGTATACTCACGCAGACGCCTCTTTACATCTTCTATTTCCTCCAAAGGAACCTTGGGCTGCTGAGTGATAATCTGCACCTCCACCTGGGTAGGGATATAAGGAATGCTGTCCTGCGGCAAATCCTTGAAGTAACGGCGCACCTCAGCCGGAGTTATCTTAATCTCACCCACCAGTTTCTGCTGCATCTTCTGAACTTTCAATCCTTCACGGGCATTCTCGCGCAGCGTTTCACGAATCTGGCTGGAAGTCTTATTGAAGTATTCCTCCATTTTCTCACGCGAACCGATGTTGGCGATATACATGTTCGTCATATAGTCCACACGCTGGATAACCTCACTCTCGGATACTTCGATACTGTCGAGGCAGCCTGGTGAAGATACAGCTTCTGCACGGCTATCTCCTCCGGTATCACGCAATAAGGGTCACGGTCAAATTTGCGTCCTTCATACAATGCACTCATGCGTGCTTCTTCCACTTCGGACTTCAGTATAGCCTCGTCACCTACTACCCACACTACCTCGTCAATTACGTTGTCTTGTCCATAAACGGTAGAACCGACTAATAGCGTCAAGGCAAATAAAATTACAAACTTAAAGTTCATACACTGTTTCATTCTTGGTGTCTTATTCTAAATAATATTTAATCTTGTCTCTTTTCACCGCCCGTTGGTACAAATCATCCTCACTTGCTTCATGAATTCCACCTGCTTCACGTTCAGCAGCATATCCTTCACTTGCCTACGGGCAAACTCATAGGGTTCCTGCTCTCCCACCGGGCGATAATCGCTCACATTCAGGAAATAATGGAAAGCCGTATCCTTCAGCTCTACATGGCGATTCTTGTCCAGATACTCGTCCACATTAGGAACCTTCAAGGGCAGCATATCCAGCACTTCCGATACCGGCACCCATTTATCATAAAAATACTCATACTTCACAGCATTCTGCAGACTGTACTTTTCCAGATGTTCCACCGCCTCACGGGTTTCCGTCTTGTACCAGCGACGAACATTGCCCAGCTGCGGGGCTGTCAAAGGAACTTTGATGAACAAGCCTTTCATCAACGGACGTTCCACCTTGAAGAGCGCCTGGTTCTTCTCGTAATACTCCGTCAAGTCTTGTTCTGAAATCTCCTCTGATAGCCGCTGATGTATTAAAGCCTGCTGATAGGTATGCATTATCAAGCTTTGCGATAATTCTCCACAAGTTTATCAATCTCACCGTTATTGGGAATATTGCTCTGCGCTTTATCGTACAGCAAAATATCTTCCACCCAATTACGGATATAATGTTCTGCAAACAACAGACTGTCGTCTTTGGACAAACCGGCAGGAAGTACCGATTGCAAATCTTCCCGGTAAAGGAAATTGCCGTCCAACTCCACTAACGGTGTCCACCCTTTATGGTCGTGCTGCTCGCTGCACGCCGCACAGAGAAGGAAAATTAAAAGCCCAAAGCAGGTTGTTCGCATCACCAACTGATATTTACTTCGTTTTGAGGTACGAAGATAGTGTTTTAATCGGTTGCATCAGTGATTATTAACGGTTTTTAAAACCTCTTGGTCAATTTCAACCTTACCGGCAGCACGCAACTTTGCCACCCAATGCGTTTCCAAATAGTTCCGATAAGCGGTTACGAGCGGCTCTCGCACCTCTTGCCAACTATCTGGTCCCTTCTGCTTACGACCTTGTACAGCAGTAAAGGGAAATGACAAAACCGGGGTTGCATTCTTCCCTTTGAACACCAATTCATCCACATATGCATTATCACCGGGAGCAAATAATCCTTGCTCTGCCCGCACCTTGGGAGTATCGCCGGCATTGAAAGTGAGACGGATGGCATCCATCCACTCCTCTTCCGGAATCTGTTTCAGAAATTTCCGTACTTGCTTCGCCACCCGCTTGGTAGTACAATGCAGCACAATACCCTTATAACGCGGTTCGTCCCAATGGAAGTCCGAACGGTGCGCCTCAAAATATGCTTCAATCCCGCTTCATCCACCACACTCCTCTTTCCCACTTCACGGTCAGTGATTTCGGCAAGCAACATGCTGTCACGATGCCCCTGCACCAACGCACAGAATTCGGGATGCTTCAATTCCAGACGGGAGTTTTCATAGTCCAGAATCGTTTTTACTGTAAAAGCCTCCAACTGTCTGCGCGTCCCTGCCGGATAAACAGCGGCAAATCCGGCAAACTCTTTTCCACCGTATGCCTTGCCATCCAGTGTAAACAATACACGGGAAGTGCTTCCTTTGGCCAGCAGTTCGTCGATACCGGCTTTATCCGGCATATAGTGATATTCTTTCTTCAGTTTATCCACAAAAGCCCGCGTTCCTTTATCCATTCCATGACGACGGGTTTGACAACGGATTATCTTGTCCTTCATCCTCTCAAAAGGAAGGATTTCCTGCTGTTCGAGTACTTTCACGATATGAATGCCTTGAGGAGTGAGGAACGGACGGGAAATCTCTCCGGCATTCAACCCGAATACAATATCCTCAAACTCCACCGGCATCTGCAGCCAACCCACCCAAAACGCTTTCTTCTCATCGGAAAATTGCTCGACGCAAGCATCGAAAGACGGCACAGCTCCCCCTTCCTTTGCAAGAGCCCTGTAGATAGAATCCATCCTGGACTCCATCTCACGCAAGGTATGACCGGAAATATTCTGGGGAAGATATTTAAAAATATGCTTCACATATACCCGGCCCGCACGCGGCCGGATTTCATCTTGTCATAATACTGCCGTGCCTCCTGCTCTGCCGTCTCCTCATCTGTCAAGTATGATTTAATCAGACAGCGGCGATACTCATCCTGCTCCTTCTGGAAGACACGGGAAGTATCCAATCCCGCAACTTCGGCAGCCTCTATTTTCAGCCTGAAGTCTATAAACTTATTCACATATGCATCCAATGCCTTCCGGCCTGCACCGACAGAGGTACCGCCCTTATTATAGCTACGTTCGAATTCAGAACGGAGGACCTCCTTTCCATTGATACGCATCAGTACCGGATCGTCCTGGGCCGAAACAGCCAATCCGAACCCGAGGAAGAAAAACACCCAAAACAATCTAACCATAAGCACCATCCGTTCTTTTTATACGGCTGCAAATATAAACAAAATGCCCGGAAAGCGGCAATCTCTCTCCGGGCATTCACTATTATTTTGTTATTATCTTACTCTGGACGGCTATAGTTCGGTGCCTCACTGGTTATAGATACATCATGCGGATGGCTTTCGAGTACACCTGCATTAGTAATGCGGGTAAACTTGGCATCGTGCAGTTTCTCTATATTGCTGCACCGCAATAGCCCATACCGGCACGCAGACCGCCAACCAACTGATAAATCACTTCATACAAAGTACCTTTATAAGGAACGCGGGCAGCAATGCCCTCTGGAACCAATTTCTTCACGTCACTGGTACCGCTTTGGAAGTAGCGGTCCTTGGAACCATTTTCCATAGCTTCCAGCGACCCCATACCCCGATAGGACTTGAACTTACGACCGTTGAAAATAATCGTATCGCCCGGAGACTCTTCCGTTCCGGCAACCAGCGAACCGATCATCACGCTGTAACCACCGGCAGCCAACGCCTTCACCACATCGCCCGAGTAACGCAAACCGCCATCGGCAATCAAAGGAATACCCGTGCCTTCAGTGCCTTTGCCACATCATAAACCGCAGACAACTGAGGAACACCCACACCGGCAACTACACGGGTAGTGCAGATGGAACCCGGACCGATGCCCACCTTACTCCATCAGCACCAGCCTCGACCAATGCCTTCGCAGCTTCACCGGTAGCAATATTACCAACAACAATATCAATATGAGGGAAGTTAGCCTTGGCTTCTTTCAATTTTTCAATAACCCCCTTGGAATGTCCGTGAGCCGTATCAATGACAATGCATCCGCCCCTGCATCCACCAAAGCCCGCATGCGCTCCAAAGTGTCATTCGTCACTCCCACTCCGGCAGCAACGCGCAGACGACCTTTGCTATCCTTGCACGCCATAGGTTTATCCTTTGCCTTGGTAATATCCTTATAGGTAATCAGACCTACCAATTGTTGTCTTTATCTACTACCGGCAACTTCTCGATTCTATGTTCTTGCAGAATTTGAGAAACAGCCTCCATATCCGTCGTAGGATTGGTAGTAATGATGTTCTCCTTAGTCATTACCTCATCGATACGCTTATTCATATCTTTCTCAAAACGAAGGTCACGATTGGTAACAATGCCTACCAAATATCTTTCATCATCTACCACCGGAATACCACCAATCTTGTATTCAGCCATCAAAGCCAGCGCATCAGCTACCGTAGAACCTCTCTTGATAGTCACCGGGTCATAAATCATACCGTTTTCGGCACGCTTCACAATAGCTACCTGACGTGCCTGCTCCTCAATGGACATATTCTTATGAATAACTCCGATACCACCTTCGCGGGCAATGGCAATAGCCATCTTCGCTTCGGTAACCGTATCCATGGCAGCAGTTACAAACGGGATTTTTAACTCAATGTTTCGTGAAAACTTAGTCGAGAGTTCGACTGTTTTGGGCAAGACTTCAGAATAAGCGGGGATTAACAGTACGTCGTCATAAGTTAATCCATCCATTACAATCTTATCAGCAATAAATGACATAGGGCTATGCGTTTAAAATTTATTGCGTGCAAATATACGGTTTTTATTCCATTCCGTATACTTGCACGCAACATTTTTTTCTTTTTTATCAACTAAAACCAATCAGTTTGCCATCTCTGAAATAAACTTGATGCGTACCAAACGTACCTCTTCTTCCGTAAAGTCATCACCCAACTCATCCAGAGCATCGTCAATCTTATCAGTGGTAGATTCCTTGAAATAATCATAGATATCCAGCAAGTGGTCTTCATCCATAATATCCTCCAAGAAATAGTCGATATTCAATTTCGTTCCGGAGTAGACGATAGCTTCTATCTCATCCAGCAGCTCTTCAAACTCAATGCCCTTTGACATGGCAATGTCATCCAATGCCACCTTACGGTCAATGGCCTGAATGATGGCCACCTTCATTTTTGACTTATTGGCCACAGTACGCACACGCAAGTCCTCGGGACGTTCAATCTCATTCTCCTCACAGTGCCGCTTAATGAGTTTACAGAATTCCTCGCCGTAGCGTTTTGCCTTTCCGGCTCCTACACCCGGTATGTTCTGCAACTCGTCCAAAGTCACCGGATATATGGTCGCCATCGCTTCCAAAGACGGGTCTTGGAAAATGACATAAGGAGCACTTCCAACTTCTTGGACAACTTCTTTCGTAAGTCCTTCAACATGGAGTACAATGCCGGGTCTACCGCACACGCACCGCCTCCACGTGCAGGTGCTTCCTCTTCCACATCCTCAAAGTCATTGTCTTCCACTATTTTGAATGATTTGGGATGTTTAAGGAACTTCTTACCGTCATCTGTCACTTTCAGCAAGCCATAGTTTTCGACATCCTTACTCAGGTAACCGGCAATAAGTGCCTGACGGATCACAGCATTCCACGTTTTGTCTTCTTCGCCCATACCAGAGCCGAACACTTCGAGATCTTCATGCAGATGCGCCTGCACTTCTGAAGTTTCCTTACCTTGTATTATGTCTATAATATAGTCCGCTTTAAAATTTTCTTTCACCGCGAGAATAGCTTCAATCACGGTACACAATAATTCTTGAGCTTCCACTTGTTTTTTCGGATTTAAACAATTGTCACAATTACCACAATTTTCTTCTATATATTCTTCGCCGAAGTAATGAAGCAATGCTTTTCGGCGGCATACGGAAGATTCGGCATACGCAGCAGTCTCCAGCAGAAGCTGCTTGCCAATTTCCTGCTCTGCTACAGGTTTGCCTTGCATAAACTTCTCGAGCTTCTGCAAGTCTTTATTGGTATAGAAAGTAATACACTGCCTTCTCCTCCATCTCTTCCGGCACGTCCGGTCTCCTGGTAATATCCTTCC
>ENA-OQCP01000444-OQCP01000444.1-human-gut-metagenome-genome-assembly--contig:-NODE-444-length-18882-cov-1.969022_pt1 | contig 18882 bp, 39 predicted proteins | sample MGYA00242760_ERZ504583 | MGnify/ENA primary metagenome ERZ504583 (study PRJEB26092, sample SAMD00036308) | human gut metagenome | host: Homo sapiens | study: EMG produced TPA metagenomics assembly of...
GTGGTTTTGTCCGGCAATATTCTCTGATTTAAGTCCTGCACGGACCAGGAAAAGTTGCCGGTATGTTCCAGATGTCTGCAAACCTGCTTGATCTGCAGAAGCATCTGCGAAACTGTGCCGCGCTGCCGCGGATTGTCGTGCCAAACGTGGATTGTCTGACTTACAGTGCCGAATACAGCCGTTTTGTTGGCCGATCATTCAAGTCACTGTCCGCCAGATAGATAAACGGGTATGGCGTACCTTCCGGCGGTAAAAACGTGTCATACACACCGTCTGGATACTGTTTTTTTAATTCCAGAAGCAACGCACTGAATAATTCCTGCTGTGGGTCCATGATGTCACCTCGTAAGCTTTTTCAAATCGGATTTGAACTTCTCTTTCTGCGCTGTGTAGGAAGGACGCATATATGGCTGTGCACTCATGTACCGAGTTCCATACTCCACGTATGCCGCATATTCTGCTGTTGGCTCCACTTCAGCCGTAAGACCGCCATCTCGGATCTCAAGACCAATACTCCGTTTCAGTGTACCGGTATCCACTGGCGCTTTTCTCTGTGACGCTCCTGCAAAGCTTTTCCGTTTTCCTTTACCACCCGCTTAATATCACTCATCTGCACGTTTTTCTTCAATTTGACCTGCAGTTTCTCCATTCCTTCCAGCTTGATTTTCGGCATCAGACCACCTCCGACAGAATAAAAGTCTGTTTCACGCGAAGTTTCCGCGTATAGTCCACTCTATAGGTTGTGTTCCCGATCCGGATCCGGTCAAAACGGCTTCTGGTAATGATTTTGAAGCTGTACGGTCACGCTGCCCTGACGGATTCCTCCGTATACGATCTGCATGATCTCTGCCCTCGTATCCATCACAGAAGCCATTTTCTGCCACCTCTGTGACCTGGTCTGCAGCATAGTTTCCGGCTTTCGAATCATATTCGCCCGGCAGGACCCGTTGGAAGAAAACTGGTGTATCATATCTCACAGAAACTTTACCTTTCCCTTTCTTGCCTCCCGCTGGCTGTCCAGATAGGACTGAATATCATCCATGTACCCGGCAAAATCATTTTCTGACCAGGAAAGGCTTTCGCCTCAACACTGTGAGAGGAGAGCCCTTCCGAGCCGATCCGGTTGAATCGAATGACTGAAACATCCAATATGATGTATTCCATCTCTTCCGGCGGCTCCAGACCGCAAGAAGAAATTTCAGCCGCTGTTTTGTGGCATTCAGAATCAGCTGTAACTGCTGTTCTGTCTTTTTGTCTGTATCTTCCAGTCCAAGAAGCAGTTTCAGATCTTCGATCATAGCTGCCTCCTACTCTGCCAAGGAATCTACTGCCTTATTCTTGCTTTTCCCTTTGCCTGCCTTTTCCGGCTCCACCAGCTCGATCAGCGGGATACCACGCAGATTTTCAGCAGATGCAAGCTCTGCCAGTCGGGCTTCGGATACCTTAAGCCCCTCACGCGGGAAGATATCGCCTGTTCTGTATTCATGGTCATCGTCCTGCAAATCAGTAAAATACTCGATTACTCTGTACATATACCATCACCCTTTCTCAGCTTTTCACAGCTACTGTTACGTCGCCAGAACGAACTGCTTTGTAGTTCTGGTCGCACTCAACCAATGTGATATGATGGCCAGCGGTAGATGCGATCTCGGATTCTCCATCCCATTTGCTCCAGTTTTTCACATCATCGCCGTATTTTACCGCGGTCGCAGATGCTGCATCTTTGTACTTCCAGCAGTTTTTCATAGACATCAGCTGCTCTTTTACGGAAATCTTTGTTTTTCCTGTCTCAGATCCTTCTGCCGCCGTTACGGTCAGTTTTCCGAGAGTCTGTGTATCTGCTCCACCGACGGAAAATATAGGCGATAGCGTCCAGGTATTCGCAGAATAAGCGCAGACCCATAATGGCGTACAGATCCGAAATGGCTCTCTCATAGGTGCCTGTGCATGGAAGCCGATGAAGTGAGTGGTTGGGTCTGTCGTGTAGCTGAGGCCTGCCTTTACGAACTCAGGAATCGCCCGGATCGATATAATATCCGACGATGTTGTTGAGTGGAGTAGCGATGACGACGTTTTCCGGAATTTCAGAGCTTACGAACACGACATCAGCGCCAAGAAATTTCTTCATGTACTCAAAGCCGACGCCGTCTGCAGTGTGATGTCCGCAGCGCCGACGTATTTGTATACATCCAGTGTATTCACCCACACTGCTACGCCCGTAGCCGTTCTTCTCATCTTTTTGAATTTATCTTTGACTTTTCCAATTGCCATAGCAACTGCCATCTGCCAGGTACTTTCATGGCCGGTCAGAGAACCTGCTTTCAGCTGTGCATACAGCTTGTCCATAACAACGTTCTGCAGATCAGTTTAAACTCTTCATCAGTGTCCTGTACTGCGGCATCGTATCCCTTTTCTGCGATTGCTCCAGGGTAACACCTTTGCGGTATTTGCTGATCTTGATGGTGTCGAACGGGATCTCTTCCACAGCGTACTGAGAGTACGGGATTTCTTCGCCCTCTGCGACCTCACCGGACTGCAGGGTTCCTGTTACCTTTTTTGTCTTTAAAACAGTATTGTTATCTTTCTTGATCATTCGGATAATGCCCAGGACATCAAGCAGCGCCTGAATGTTTTTGCCGAAAGATGTTACAAAGTCAATCTCGCGGGCCTTTACCTGGATCTGTGCCTGCCCCGTCATGTTATCCGGTGCTGCAAACACCTGCAGCCCTAATTTTCCAATTTTATGCATGTGTATTCCTCCTACTGAAATAATGCGATGTTTTCCGCAATCAGCCGCTGCCGCTCAATCGGGTTGCTGATTGCAAGAATCTGTTCTTTTGTCACAGCGCCCTTTCCGCCGGATCCGCCCTTTGGTGCATTTCCTTTCAGGGCGTCTTTTACGGCAGCCTGTACTGCATCCTTGTACATCTTCGCGAAAGCTTCAACTGCCGTCTTGGTGTCTTCAGCGCTTTCTGATACCAGATGTGCCAGAAGTTCATCCGGGATGTTGATTTCCTCATCTGCCAGCATCTTTCTGGCTGTCTTTGACATCTCCGAAAGTGCGTTCTGCCGTTTCAGATCCGCCAGTTCTTTCTCCAGCTTTCGGGTTTTGTACTCCGATTTCTCTTCTTTTGTCATCTTTGCGAGCTTTTCCGCCTCTGAAAGCTTGTCATCAGTCAGTGCCTGCCACTTTTCCTGTGCTTTGGTCACTGCTGTGTTTACCGCTTTCTGGACCCTGCGGTCGAACTCTGCTTGATTCTCTGCCTGCCCAAGAAAATCGTCAAATGACATCTCATTGCCGCCATCTCCAGAACCTGCTCCAGCTCCGTCCTCGTTTCCGTCTCCGGCTCCGCTACCGTCTCCTTCGCCGTCTGCAAATAACTGCAGGTTAATCATTGGGATTCTCCAATGATAATGGTTGTTTTTGTACTTCATTATTTTTCGGTCCTTTCTGCCCCGTCCCGTTCTGTAATAGCCCCGTGCCGTTGCTCCAGAATCATAGTTTAACGACATTTCGGTCACATCGGTTACACGATCCGGACATGCTCCGGAAATTCATCGGCCATCAGGCAGATGCCGACAAAAAAGGAATCCACCAGAGTTCTTGCTCTCTCTGATAGATTCCCATACTGTATATCAACCCAGCCGGGCGATACTTCGTATTCTATTTCATCCCTTGTCAGATCCTCGATCGAGCGGATCAGCGTCCGCACGAGGCTGGAAACGCCTGCGCAGACAATGTCCTGCCCGTGCGGTGCATACATTGCATGGCCGGATACAGTCAATCGGTCTTTTCTTACCGTTACATCAATCAACAGTCATCACATCCTTTCATTCCGGCTGTTCCCTGCCGGTGGGAGATGTATGGATCACCGCTTTTCTACTCTGCTGTGTAATCTTCAATGACCGGAATACCGTACTCAATAGCACATGTATTTTCGATCTTGCACCCTCTGGCATCCTGCCAGCCTTTCGCAAAGTAGGCAATGTCAGCACCAGCCAGAAGTTCCAGGGATTTTCCAAGGAACCAGAGTGGCTTTGCATCCACCGGAGCTTCCTGGAAGAAAGAATCAATAACCTCTACTTGCTCTCCAATCACGTCTTCTGCACTCTTGATTGCTTTCTTACGTTCTGCAAGGATATCTTCATCAGACTTTCCTTTCATTGGCTGTGAAATAAACAATTTCTTCATGATTAATCCTCCTAATCTGCAAACACCCAATCATCTGCAAGCATATCTGCCTGACTTGCGAGCCATCCCATCTGTACTCCTGATGTTCCGACAAATGCGATAGCCATGTTTCCGATAGCATCATGCTCGCAATTCACGATCTCCCCATCCGGCGTCTTATAAGAAATCCCAGTGGCGAGCTGAATGTACTGCTTTTTGCCGTTCCATCCTTTACGAGCCACCTTAAGTCCTCTTTTCAGATAACGGATAGCATCTCCAAAGCCAAATGTCGACTGACCGCCAAGAACACCACAATTCTTTTCATCAGCAATCATCCAATCATCTCTGTGTGTGCATGAAAGTATATTCCACTCTCTGTGTTTCACGGATATCAAGAACTTCTCCCTGTCCTTTGTCGGAATCTTTTGATCTGCAATGAATCATAATTGTCTGCTTATCAATGTCCCAACACCAGTAACCATTCCAACCAGGAAGTTTCACCTTTTCTCCATGTTTCATTGCTTCAAATGCTTCTTTGAAATTCATGATTTACTACCTCCTATTCTTCTGTATGACATGTATTTGTTATTTTACCATATACATCCTCATAAAGTTCCTGCTTGTCACCGTTGTAGGTGTATTCGGCATAGATACCATCTCCGCTGATAGTGGTTGATGCAAGGCACTTATAATTCTGAAGTGTTTTGCATGACCATACCACGAATACATTTCCAAGGTCGATCTGAACTTCCGGTCTGTTCTTGTGGTACCATTCAACGAGTTTCTTCTGTGCTACACTCTCGAAATGTGCCATTCCTGTGATAATCATATTTCACCTTGTCCTTTCTTAAAAATGTGTATAAAAATACCACCGGCCTCTCGACTGGTGGTTAATTATACAAATGGAACCATTTCTTTTACGTCTTTCAATGTCCTTTTTGCCTTTTCGATCAATGAATTCTCAAACAGATATGAAATACCTTTGGGCGTGATAATAGCATCCGGCAGATCGCCTAAAAGAACGCCATCTTTCGTATGATTAACAGCAATGCCTTTTACATATTCTTCTGTAATCAGGCTTAAAATGATATATTGCCAATAATTCTCAGGAATATTATAAGCTGATGCTGTAAGGTAACACGCTTCTGGTTTTTCACCCTTTTTCAAGCATTCATACAGATATTTCAGTACCTGGTATACAATCACGAAATAATCATTCTGAGCCATTTGTCCTGTCTCCTTATCATCAGTTGATAATTAACTGATTCTTGCAAGAATCACAGTAAAAAGTATTGGTTTTTTCACGGTCGCCAACAGGAATCATGATTCCTGTTTTACATTTTTTGCACAAAACTTTTTCGCCTTTCCTCAAGAGCTTTACTCTCTCATGAGGCGGAATATTCAGAGTATTCGTCATAAACAATCACTCCCATTTCAGATTCGGATATTTATCATTTATATGATTAATTATATCCTGGAGCACTTTCTCTGTCAATTCAATGTTTTGATGCCTGTACTCGTTCACATAGCATTGCAGTTCTTGACTTTTGGTATTTGGCTTGTTGATTTTGGCATGCGTGGCTCGTGAATCACCGTAATAGCGTTTCACGAACCGTTTTGGTATTATCAGCATAAATGTTGATTTCTCCATCTTCGAAAAGTCCGTCCAGTCCTTCATCAACATCAACTCCGTACCATACCTTTATTTGAATATCATTTTCCTGAAGATATTCCAACATTTCCGTTCCGATGCTGGACTTTTTCATTTCTTTCATGATATTTCGAGGTTTGATAACGTCTCGCCCCTTTGATCTGCCATCCAATGTTTGGAATATTCCTTCGTTGTCTTTATATCTTGCCTTTCTGTTTTTCGATGCTTCCCATTCTTCTGTGGTACCACCCTGTTCCAGAAAGTCCAACCATTTCTCATATTCTGCACTGTCTTCATAGGCTGCCGTGGAGCAGTGACACCGCGGATGCATCGGCGGCGCGTTCGTCCCCGGCATCATATCCTGCACTTTGAAATGCTTACCATCCAACGCCTGGCACCGCTCGCAGACATCTGCATTCCCGCAGGCAACGTATGTATATTCTTCGAATCCATTTCGAATATAGGACTGCTTCTGCGCTTCTGTCTGGACTCTGGCAAGCTCCGTGACCATGAGCCGCTCTGCATCCTCCCGGCTTGCACCGAAGCGTTTCTGCAGGTGCACCGCAAGCTCCCGCGGGTTCTTGCCCTGGATTAGCCCTGTTTTCAGCAGCTTGTCCAGCTCTGCTTTCAGCATATCCTGATACATCCAGATTCGATCGGAATAAGTGGCGTTATGGAATGACGCATCGACAATTGCCCGCGCCATTTTCCCATTTTCCTGCACGGAATTGCCAAGAATACCCGCCTGCCTGCGAAATTCTTCTATTGTCTGCTGTGTCAGCGTCTGATCAAAGTATTTCTGCAGTTCGTCGAAGCCGGATACCATTTCCAGCCCGATATTGGCTTTCAGCAGCTCCAGGCGATTGATTTTCATGGTCGCATTGTACAACCGCATCTCTTCATTCGCCTGATCAGAAAAATCTTTTTCTTTGACGTATTTTGCGGCTTTCCTTCCATATTCTTCGATGTCAAGCTTGGAAACTCTCCTTTTTGCCTCCGCCAGCGAGATTCCCTCTTTTGTGGCGTACTTTGCATAAAATCCATCGATCTCCTTCTGGATCTGGTCTGCCATATATGCATTAGGTCTTCCGGATCTCTTCTGCATAGGCCTGCTCCGCCATCTTATTCTTCTTAGCATGCTCCGTCTCACGCTTCTGCCAGTATTCCTTACTCGTCATCCTGTCCACCGCCGCCAAACATCTGCTCCATCACAGGATCCGCTCTCATCTTATCCTGATCAGCATCGATTTTCTTAATCTCGTCCTGTGCATTATCCACGATAGACAGCACGCCCAGCTGTGTTTCCTGCTGACAACGCCTTCCAGATTCTTCGCGATCTCTGCCTCTTCCTGCAGGTTTGCCGGGAAGTTCGGCGTAAAGTGTGGATGGATCTTCACCCAGTCATCTTTTTTCATCCCCGAGACCGGATTTGAGAAGATCAGACGGTACCGCCGGTTCATACCGCTGGTAAATTTCCGTTCCTTCGTCTTTTCCAGGTTGCTCATCGCCTGCAGCTTATACTTCATGGCGATACCGGAGCTGGTACCAAAATTCTCATCCGAGATATTGGCTACCATGCTGATATGGAAGATGAGCTTTCCAGTCGATCGATCAGATGCTCCTGTGTAGTGTCTCCATCTGGCTTCTGAAGAAATTCAACGATCAACCGCTCGGTATCTCCATCAAAGTTAATGATTCTGTCGTCCCGGATATGCGCCACATCATCTTCTTCCAGCTTGGATCCAAGAACTTTCAGATAAGCATCCGCGAAATAGTCAACATCATTGGCCTTCTCGCTGATCGCCTTATTGTATGCGTTGATCATCGTAAGCACCGGTTCGAAGATTCCCATCCGCTCCTTGTTTTCTACGTACTCAGATGCCGGAACGCCATCAAAGCCGTGTATCTTCTCGTCTGCATCCCAGATCAGCTTTCCCTTTATTGTGAACCATCGAACCTTCGTCTCATCTGAAACGCTGCCATGAAGGATCTGATTCGAATCGTAATACAGCCGCACGAAATACCGTTCCCTTTCCAGCACGGAATCATCGTAAATCATGAATGCATCCAACGGGCTTAGATAGGTAATGCCGATGTTTCCGTTCTCATCGACATAATACATTTCATAGCCCTTGCCGAAAATGCTGCAGATTTTGGACAGCTCAGCATTGTTATCGTCCTGATCGTTGTACTGGTCCAGAAATTCAACATACTTCGCAACTGCTTCGTTCCCATTGTCGACCTGCATTTTGATGGCATTTCCGATAAAAAACCGTTCATCGTATCCACGATGTATTTGGCAAAATTAACCATAATCCGGTTGTCTGGCTTCCATTTCGGCTTTAACGGCTCATGCAGGATCGGGTAATCCGTCTCGTAGGCCTCCTGCAGCCTGCTGTATCTAAATGCGCACTCTCCGGAATGCCGCATGATAAATTCGTTCAATTTGGCATCTGTCAGCGTCTCTTCCGACGGCAGCCTATACAAATTCGTTTGCACTTCTATATCCCTCCTTTCACCTTTCTGTTCAGCCGTGGTTTCGCCTTGCGTTCTTCCTCAATGGAGTACCGAAGCATCGCCATGGCATCATCAAAAATGGAACTGGCTCTTCGAGATAAGTGTTGGTACGCTCATCCTTCTTCACTTCCATTGCTGAATTTCTTTTATTTGTTATTGACGTCAGGACGGGTAAATAGTGGAATTCTGGTGCTGTTTCAGGTTAATCGTAATCTGGCATGCACGCTGTTCGGCTCCTTCTGCACGCCTTTTGCGCGGTATCCCGCCTTCTGCCACATCTTGATACGGTCCGGCTCCGCAGAATCGCACCACATGCGCAGGCGCTTGTTGAACTGCCCCTCCGCCAGCCGGATGATCTCGTCCGTGTCCATCTCATACACGTACAGTTCCCGGCATAGATACAGATCACCATCCTTAAAGCCAACCTCACCGATGCAGTTTGCATGGTTGAATCCGAAGTCCTGTGCATTGACCATGTAGTCGAATCGTTCCGGCGAGCGGTCAAATTCTTCAACAACATAGTTTTTGAGGATCAGTCCGGCGACCTCTCCCCATTCCCCCAGGCCATATACCCGATACCCTTCTGGATCCACTTCCTTACGCCGCATCATACGTCTTCGGTAGGCATCATCGATAAAGCGGTTCTGCTCGTAGGTTGACTGATGTGTCAGAACATCCGGATCTGACCGGTCAAAGAACACACGCTTAATCCAGTGGTACGCCGATACCGGGTTGAACGTCATCCGGATCTGATAGAACTGTCCATCCGGCAGTTCACCACGGAGACGGTCATCAATGATCTCGAAGTCCGCCTGCGTAATTTCCGTGGCTTCTTCGATCCAGACATCCGTCAGCTTGCCACGTTTGAATGTAATGGATTTCAGTTTTTCACGCTGCTTTTCATCGTTGACGCCTCGGAAAATGATCTGATTGCGGTTGATTTTACACTCCACAATCATGTTGGAGCTGTTAATATGCCAATATTTCTTGTACTGCTCCCCAAACATGCGAAAAATAGCACCTTGCAATTCTGCAAAAGTGCTATCCCTGTTGGTCACGTCCGCCTTTCGAACGCATAGAAGATTTCTTCCCGGATCCTGCATCAGCCGCAGGATATAATTCTGCGCCGTATCAACACTCTTTCCTGATCCAGCAGAGCCTTTCATAACGATATATCTTTTCCTGGAACGGTCAACTTCTTTGAAGCCCGGATTCATCTGGACGTTTATATTCATCCGGAATCGTCCTCCCCGTAGTCAATCGTGATGTTGAGATCCATATCTGCATCCAGCTCAACTTTCTCAGTAAACATTCCAAGGTGTTTACCTAACTGTTCCAACGCTTTCATCTTGTCATTCAGCTTAACTTCCCGCTCCATCGACGTTCCTTTCGGTCCATCCGTCGTCTTGACCTTTACGGACTGGATACACGCCAGATCATCTTCTGTAACATCCGGTCGAACAGATGCATCTTCAAAATCGATTATGTTTTTCGGATTCACAAAAGCTATTCTTGCCAGTTCCTGAATCACCCTATCTTGACTGATTCCCGTTCGCCTTGATCTTCAGCCATTGCCTTTGCAATAGCCTCTTGAACACTAGCATTTGCTAACAGCCGCGCTCCTTGTTCATTTGCTGTTTTCGGCGAATATCCTGCTCTAATAGCGGCCTGTGTTGCGTTCAGGTCGATCAGATACTCTTCCACAAATCTCTGCTGCTTTGCAGTCAATTTTGCCATCCGGCAACACCACCTTTCTTTCCAAATTTCTGCATACAAAAATTCCCCGCATCTCTGCAGGAATCCTTGGAATAAAAGTAACAAATCGGAGAATCTCCATCCACTGGAGAGTTGGAACGGCAGGATTCGAACCTGCGGCCTTGTCGACTCATGCGACTGCTCTTTCCAACCGAGCTACGTTCCAATAGGTGCAGGGATCTGCCTGTCACTGCACCATGCATCATTTGGACTTTTCCATGGGGTGATGCCTGCCCGATTCAACAGCCAGGCTGTGACACCTGACCGCCGCTCAAAATACATTCACAAGGAGGTAAAGAAAAGATGAAACCTTTCCTGCCGTTCTTCCATGATACACTATAACATTTTGAATCGTAACATATGTAACAAACGTAACAAAGTTTACTCTTTCTCGAAAAATCTTTGAAATTCCATTTCACACCTGCCCTCCGTAGGCTTTCCGCCCCAGTTTACTTGCCACCTGGCTCCAGCTCATCTCCTCGAAGACTCTGTACTTGATAATGCGCTGCATTCTCTGCGGGATGTGGTTCATCCACTGCTCCACCTCCACTTTCAGCCGCTGGGCGTTCTCCCGACGCTCCTCCAGAATCTTTTCCTCGTGTCGCAGTCTACTATCCTCCTCGTACGTGAACGCTGTTCCCGCGATCTTGAAGTGCTGCGGGTTGTACGGAAAATCCGGATTGCTCCCGGATACATTCGTCTGCACAATAGTCTGACGCTTCTTCTTCAGCCGTCTAATGTCCTTTTCCGTCTCTTTGATCAGCTCGCATGCGTCTATGTACTGCTCCAGAACCTTTTTCTCCATTGGTGTCGCCCCTTTCCCTATCGCTACGCCTGCCACATTTCTTATATCGCGTTCCAGCGTTGCTTTTCTTCCTTTCAGCATTTCTCCAGTAAATTTTCTCGGTATCATTTTTCTTTGTCCGTCCTTTCATGTTTTTTCTTCCATGCTTCCAAGTATTCCATCTGCTCCTGATCTTCCCTCGGATCCTTCGGCCGCTCTGGCCGGTTCAGCAGCAACGCCGCCGCACCAACGACTACTCCACAGAACACGATAATTCCAATCACTGCCATTTCTCACCCTCCTGCACTCTGGTTTTCAAGTAACATCTGCTCAAGCGATCCCATATCATATTGCCGCTGGTGGAAATTATTGAACTTATTTCCTGTGATCGGCTTCGCACTTTCCGCCTGACGTGGTTTGTTATCATAGTTTCCATCGATTACCTTCGCAAAATTGGCATCTTTCATCAGCCAATCAAAGTTTGCTGACCAGTTCCGGTTATTGGCACCCTTTAAGAAAGCGGATCCCTCTGCCTTTTCAAACATCTTTCGAAAATCTTCTAGGCTGTAAACTTTCAATCTGGCTCTGATTGCCTTCTTCCTGGCTTCGGATAATGTTTTTACAGATGGATAAGAAATGCAGATGGACCGGTAAAGGTCCACAACCTGCTCACAGGTTGCTTTCTCTTTATTCTTATCTTTATCTTCTTCTTTATCTTTCTCTTTATCTAGGCTGTTAACGTTGGATTCATGTAAATATTTATGTAAATGTTTAGTGAATCTTCACATGAACTTTCCTCTGTATTTTCTTCCTGCTCACCAGTCAGCAGAAACTTCTGTTTTCTGCGGTAGTCCCGCTGGTATTCTCTCTGGTACTTCTTCCGGGCCTCCAGCTGCTCCAGATTCTGATGCTTTCCCCAGTTCGGGATGGTAATCACACCGTCCAGAATCTCAATCATGCCAAACTGCTCGAAGGTCTTAAGTGCCAGTTGTACCGTAGATTCCTTCCGCCGGAAGATGGTTGCCAGCATCTTGTCCGTGTAGGCGATTTTATCACTCAGCAGGAACACACCGCTGTTATTCATCTTCCCGGCAAGGCACAGGAGCTTAAACCAGATCACAATAATCGAGTCCGCCTCCGGCAGGCTCTCAATCAACAGAATCTTCTCATCGTCGAAGATATCTGTCGTGATCTTAATCCATTTGATATCCGCCATGTTACTCTCCTCCCTAAATCTCCCTGATTCGTATTCCATACACGGAAAGCATCAGCTTCCGTTTGATGATATAATCTTTCGTCCGGAATCCCTTGGTGTCTTCTACGATCGTAAGGGTATCCCCGTCCGGCAGAATCGTCTTGTATACAAAATCCGCTATGTAGGCACATTCCCGCTCGACGCATCTTCCACGCCCCTTTCTGGTTGTGCTTTCCGGATGCTCATACTGCGCCGGGATCAGCACATATTTGACCTGCCGCCGGATATCCTTTATTTCTCCTGCTTTTTCGAGGAGCAGAAGCTCCTGGTACCGCGCCGCCTCCCGCTTCGAGTCGAACACGATGCCATTCACTTCCACTTTTCGGCTGCCGTATTTATTTCCGGCATATCTTTTCCACGCCATTTCGCACCTTCTCTCTAGTTGAATGGAAGTTCTTCGTCGATGCCATCCGGGAGGCTCATAAAGCCATCTGGGTCTGTCGCCTGCGGTGCCGATCCTTCGATGTTTCCACTTGCACCCTTACTCTCTGCAAACTCCTGTTCCTCAACCACTACATCCGTTGTATAGACCTTCTGACCTTCCCGATTGGTATAGCTGCCGGTCTGAATCCGGCCGGTAATTGCGATCTTCGTACCCTGGCGCAGGTATTTCTCTGCAAATTCTGCCGCTTTTCCGAATGCAACACAGCTGATGAAGTCTGCAGTCTGCTCCCCTTCCCTCTTAAATCTCCGATCAACTGCCAGACGATACCGTGCAACGGCGGTCTGGTTCTGATTCTGTGAATATCTCACTTCCGGGTCTGCACACAGACGGCCCATCAGAATTACTTTGTTCATACTATGTATCTATCCTTTCTATCTGCCCCGCGCAGTCATTTTCCGGCTGCACGGGTACCTTTTTCTTAAGATGCTATTCCGTGGCGTTTAAAGCGCCTGTTACATACCTGGCACCGCGCAGGATAATCCGTGATATCCATCTGCCCCGGAAGGTTTTCTTCCTGCGGCGGTGCATTTCTCGGAGCACTCTGCCGGTTCGGTGTTTTCTGCAGGCGGCGCATGGCTTTGTTGTACTGCTCCACGCTCAGATCACTGATTTTTCCGACCTTGAATGTATTGTTGATCTGCACCTCCTGCACGCCGGTTCTTGCCAACTCTCCTTGCAGTCTCCGCAGCATCTCACCGTTGATTCTGCTGGTTCGCATATCAGCCGCTGGTGTATTCTCTGTCTGCTGGGTCTGCGGCGGGTTTCCGGCTGTCTGCAGACCATTTACCGACTCCGCATCCGGATCCGCCATATCAGATATTGGGATGCAGAACACTTGGAAGCACGCATATTTGTACGCAATCGCCATTGCTTTGTTGGTCGCCTTGTCTCCCATATCCAGTGCTTCTCCCACGAGTGTAGACTCAATGGAAGATCCGTCCTCTGCATAGAACGTAAACTTGATTGTGCAGGTAACATGATGCATCAGCGTTCCTTTTGCCGTCTGCAGTTTCTCTACCTCCCGTTCCAGAATATCCGGCACGATGACCACCTTATTTTTCGCCAGCGCCGGATGCAGGGCATTATACACATCATCGATGCTACGGAACTTAAATCCCTGCTGTTTATTCATCTTATCTTTTCCAACCGCGCAACATCCGCAATCACACCGGCAATCGAGCGATAGATCATGGGATATTCCTTTTTCTCCGCTTCTGCATTATGCCTGTCTCCTTTCAAAATGGATGCCGATGCTGTTAAACGCCATCTCCACCTGCTCCAGCTCTTCCGGTGTAGCAATGACCTTGTACCACATCGTAACTGTCTGCGGCTGTGGGAACGGAAGATCATCGCCGTCCTCTGCATCATCGAGGGAAAACGGTACTTCCGGCTCTGGTGCTGCCATTGCCTCCGCTTTCAACTCCTCTTCCGCCTTTTTCCGTTCTTCCTCTCTGGCCTTGGCGATTTCTTCGAGTTTCCGGCGCTCTTCCTCACGCGCTCTCTCGATCTCAGCCTGCCGCCGCTGCTCCTCTTCCTGCTGAATGCGGATGCGTTCCGTCTCCAATGCCCGCTTTTTGTTGTCCTCGTATGTATTAATCCGGGTAAGGGCGGCACCAAGATCACGGCTCTTCTGATAGATCTTCAACGCATCGTCCACAACATCTGACTGCGTGTTTCGGATAATGGCAACCTCAGAAGAAACCTTTTCAACCATCGCCAAAAGCTCTTTTTCGATCTGTTTCAGGCTGGTGGTGGCGTTATCCCACTTTTTCACGTAGATCTCTTTGAGCGGCAGGTACTCCGCCCACTCACCGATGCAATCTGCATACATCGCCTCAACATCTGCATGGCGCTTGCGGATGCGCTCTGCTTCCATCTCTTTCAGCTGGCTGTCGATCAGGCAGATCGGCTCGTCGATGATTTCCAGCAGCTCTTTCACCTTCTCCTCGAAGTCATTGTACGGTACCAGGCACTGCGCCTTGACCTCTTTCCGGCGTTTCTCTACTTCTTCTCTGGTCTTCCGAAGAGATGCCAGCTCCGCCTTGGCCACGCTCTTAGATTCCTCAGTGAATACCGCCCCCTGATACTCCGCCATCTTTGCAGACAACTGCGCTTTCACATCCTCAAAGTTACACCGGATCACCGCCGGTTCCTGACTGATCTTAATCTGCAGTTCTTCCATCTTTTGCATCCTCCGTCTTTTCTTCTGCTTTTTCAGCAACACCCAGCAACGTATGCAGTGTCTCCGTGTAGATCATGCCTTTTTTTACCAGCATATCGCGCATAATTTCCAGTGTTCTCTGGTCTTTTGCCTTTTCCTCGTAGTCATCCAGAGGAACAGAGATCATCATCATTTCCGACATTTTATAACTCCTCTCTTTCCATTGCCTCGAAGATTCTTCCGATGGTCTCCATCAGATCATCCGTGAGAATTTTGCTCAATTCCTTTCCAGCATCCTCCTCTCGCTGAAACTTGATGCCTTTCTGGGTATACTTAATCAAGTTTTGAGCGGCAATTTCTTCCGGCATCTTTTCTTTCAACGATTTATAGGTTCCCATAACCAGAGTCAGAAAGTCAGCAAGAACAACCTCTTTGCTTCCTTCAACCTCGACGATACCTTCTTTAGATTTAATCATCTTTCTTTTCCTCACTTTCGTATTTTGATATTAATCGTCTAAAACCTTTGTCCAATTGTACATTGCCGGATCTTCGGATTGTTCCTTTGTGCCGTCTGTGTATGTGCCAACATACATTTTTTCTCGCGAATACTCGGTAGAAAATCCCGTTTTTCCATCTGCGCTCATTGCATAGGCAATGTGTAAATGGCCAGCCGGACGATAAGGCGGAACACCAGGTTCTCCTCTTTCTTCGCCGAGCGGATGACCATGGTCAAGCGGCTCACGCTGGTCCTGCGGCTCCATAACCGCAAAGATTGCCCCTTTTTTCACTGCTACGTGAATCTCCCGAATATTCATGTATCTGATTGCAGTAGGCTGCATGACGTAGATGTCACGATAATTTTCACCCGCTGCCATTTTCATTGCTTCTTCGAATCCAACAATCACCATTATTTTTCTCCTCCATTCAGTGATCCGCTCCGGATCCACGCCGCAAACACCGCGTCCCGGCGCTCCTCTTCCCATTCTTCTCGCTCCTCGCGGCAGGCATCGACATAATCGCCGATTTTCTTACCAGCGAGCGCAAGAAGGAACATTCCGGCTCCCAGGGCGGCGCGGCCCCACAGATCCGAGTCCACGCCGCCGATGTAGATCCATGTACCAACCGCGCCGATTGCCAGCGCCGCTTTATCTGATCTCTTCATTTCTGCGTCCTTTCATACCCCATCGACTCCACCGCGGCTTCCATCCGCTGGCGAACGATCTCTTTTATTTTTTCTTCTCCGAGTTCCTCTGCTGTATACTGCTGTCCTCCGATCGTGATCCGAGTAACAACCATGATTTCTTTCATAAGGCATCACCTCTTCCTTATCTCCTTATCGTATGCAACCCGGCTCCGTAATGATTTTCTATTGATTCATAACCATTTTTGAGCTATTATGTAGTTGCAAATTGTTTTTTGTATTCGTCCCATGGGAACTGGTCCTTCCTGTGGGACTTTTTCTTTTTCATTGACTTTTTACTGCTCCACTCCTATTCTGGTTATACAGGGCACTGCCATGCCCGAGTATTTTTGAAAGGAGATCATCGTGAATAGCTCTGTTATTGTTTCTGTAATCACTGTAATTGGGTCGTTTACCCTTGTTTATCTAAACTCGATAAAAGACTCATCCGACAGAAAATACAACGTCAGAAAAGAACAGCTTTTAAAATTTTATGTCCCGTTTTATCAGAGATATCGCATGGGATTCTTCCCTCAAAATCAGTTGAGCACTATGTCTATTGAAGTACGTTCCACATTTTTGGATATAATGACTCAAAACATCCATCTCATGGAACCACTATCTCAGGCAATGTATTCTGATTTCTATTTAGCATTCCTAAACTTGGCGGAAGCTGAAAATGGCAATCCAGAATATCCATATGAAAAATGTGCTCAAAAAATGGACGAGGTTTTTGAGGACCTGTCAAAAGCAATCTTCATCGAGTACAGACAAATATTAAAGAAATGCCATCTGCCAGTGCCTTTAAAATAAGGCCTGTGCGTTTCTTTTCTTTTGAATAGCACAATGCGGAAAGCATATTCATTCCAAGTACAATAATTACTATTGCTATTTCGAACATCAGCATCACTTAACGCTTGCCTCTCCAAAATGTGAGCGGATAAATTTCGCCGTTTCTCCAGAAGAGACCTGCATATCTTTTTCCAGCTCTCTTCTGGAAAAATCAAACTGCATATCAATTCCTTCTCTCAGCTTTACCCACTGCGGATACGTGATCCCGTCCAGAGCATCGATGTACTCACTCAGTTTCTTCTGGCTCATACTGCTCCTTGTTCTTCAAATATTTATTCAGGAAATACTGCTGGCCTTTCCCAGTCACCTTTGTTGTTTTGGTCATCCGCACGCTGCCGTCCGGATTGGAAATCACAGTCTCTTTGATCTGGAAAAATCCATTTGCCACGTATTTCTGCTTCGGCATGTTCCGACTGGATCCAGTCTTCATAAGGTAACCTTCATTACGAAGCTGTTCGAACAATCTTTTCTGTCCAGTGTCCACGCCGTTTTGGCGCAGGAGCTTTGCGAGATCTCCGATCAGGATGGAACTGGTGCTTGCTTTCACCGCATCCGCGAAGATTTCCTTCGGACGCATGCGCTCGACATCTTCCAGCAGACCGGCGTTGGTTTCTTTCAGCTTCTCGATCTTCTGATCTGCCATTTTCAGGGCGCGGGCGAAGATCTGCTCCGGGGTGTTCCAGGCTTTTTCCAGGTCAATGAAGTATTGACGGTACTGCTTGCCTTTCTCGGATCGCTGGATCATACAGATCTGTTTTGCCATGTCTACGGAAATCTGGTAGTCCATAATATCTCTTTTGACCTCTCGATTTCCCTCTAATCGAACCTTCTCATTTTTGAGTAAGTTGAAATCAACCCCATTTTCAAATCCATATTCCGCCATTCTCGAGAACCAATCATTGAATCTCGTATTGATTTCCAATGCTTCATGTAAATCTCTTGCTGATACGGTCGGCTGTTCTGCCTCGTAGTTAATTTTTAACAACTCGTTCATCTAATTCCTTCTTTCTATCTTTATTTTTGATTTTGTGTTATACTTCTTTCAAAATATTTTGAAAAGGAGAATTGCCATGAATAGTGATGTAACCATTATCCAATCTCGCTTTCACTACACCGAAAAAGCATATGTGCCAAACACTTCGAACATCGTAGTTATCATTGACGAGCTGATCAATTGATGGAACCGTATTTTCACAAACAAGCCCCTACATTCCGACTTATAAATGATATTCGCTTTGAACACCCAGAAACCGCTTCTACTTACGATAAAATTCATATCTGCTGTATGGACACTTCTTGGTCTCAAATAGCCTATCAATTTCCCATGAATTCTGTCACCTTTTAATTGGAAATCCAGTTCCACAAAAGATGCGATGGTTTGAAGAAAGCATTTGCGAACTTCCTCTTTGTTTTTCATGGAACAGCTGGCCATTGTTTGGGCGAAAAGTGGAATCCTCGGTCATCCCGAATACGCGGGATCTTTTATCTCCTACTGCGATAATCGCATGAATTCCGTATCTAATCTTCAAAATCTTTTGGATGTCTCCGATCCATCTTCTAATATTTGGGTTCATGCTGTTTCCGAATGCTATGACAGAAATTTCAATTTGCAAATTGCCAAATTACTTCTACCAATTTTTCGCAAATACCCTGCATTATGGGAAACTGTTCCCCTTTTAAGCAGGTTACCAGAAGATGAACGCTCACTTACTCGGTATTTAAGTTATTGGAGCATCCTTCTGGAGAATCATTCCGGCAGCCTTTTGTAGAACTCGCTGAAACTCTTCATTGTTCCATATAAGACCAATTTACCCACTGATTCTCACGCCATAACCAAAACTCAGCCGCGCCACCGTTGTAATAGATATAAACTTTATATCCTGTTACCTCTGGTGCTCTGGTTTCCCGCCAAGCAAGATCTCTTCTCTTTCGCCATGAACTGATGCATAGCAAAAGAAATTGTTTTTTCAAGCTGTGCATAGTCAACGCCCATAGCTCCCGGTGCTCCCTTAGGGCATCCGTAATTCTTGAACGTGTTCATGTAATTCACCTTCTTTCTTTTTTTGTCATCCTGCTTCTGGGCTTACCATGGCTTCTCCCATACCCAAGAG
>ENA-OQCP01000445-OQCP01000445.1-human-gut-metagenome-genome-assembly--contig:-NODE-445-length-18864-cov-2.065325_pt1 | contig 18864 bp, 32 predicted proteins | sample MGYA00242760_ERZ504583 | MGnify/ENA primary metagenome ERZ504583 (study PRJEB26092, sample SAMD00036308) | human gut metagenome | host: Homo sapiens | study: EMG produced TPA metagenomics assembly of...
GGGTAAGGGGATTTTTTTTATGTGTTTTTTACATATCAGGCAGAGGTATACCGAGAAGATCCTTACATAAGTCTGCGCTTCAGCATGTCCGCGTTTAAAGCGTATTTCAGAGCTGTATCCCTGGTGATACGGCCTTTTTTATATAATTCCAGAAGGCTCTGGTCCATAGAACGCATCTGCTCCTGACCGGATGTGGAGATCACGCCTTCGATCTGGTGTACTTTATTGTCGCGGATCATATTGCGGATGGCAGGAGTCAGGCGCATGATCTCGAAAACAGGAATGTTGCGTCCGTCCACATCCGGGATCAGCTGCTGGGAGATTACAGCCTGAAGGACCATGGAAAGCTGGAGGGCAATCTGATGCTGCTGAGATGGCTCAAACACGTCCATGATGCGTTCGATGGTGTTGGCTGCTCCAAAGTATGCAGGCTGGAAAGGACAAGATGACCGGTTTCCGCAGCGGTCATGGCAGTCTGGATGGTTTCATGATCACGCATCTCTCCAAGAAGGATCACATCCGGGCTCTGGCGTAGTGTGGCACGAAGAGAAGTCAGATAGCTTTCGGTGTCGGTACAGATCTCGCGCTGGCTGACGATACAGCGATCATGGCGGTGGAGATATTCCAGAGGATCCTCCAGAGTGATGATGTGGCCTTCCCGGGTATGGTTGATCCGGTCGATCAGGCAGGCCATAGTGTGGATTTACCGCTTCCGGCAGAACCGGTAACAAGGACCATGCCACGTATAGTCGGAGATATTCATCACATCCTCCGGAATGGAAAGCTCTGCAGGATCCGGCAGCCGGAAGGCGATCACGCGGATCACGGCAGCCAGGGAACCACGCTGCTTGTAGGCATTGACACGAAATCTGGAAACACCGGGAATGGAAAAAGAAAAGTCATCATCACCGGTTTCCATAAGACGGGATATATCGCGGTTTTCCGCAAGGCCGTAAATGGTGCGGAGTAAATTTTCTGTCTGATCAGGCATCAGCCTGTCACCACGGTCTAAAAGATGACCGTCGATCTTTTCTGCCAGGGGGCGGCCTGCGATGATCAAAGATATCAGAGACACGCCGGTTGGCAGCTTCTGCTAAAAATTCAGGAATAGGGGTATCCATAGGTTTATTCTCCTTTAAATACATTCTGGTGGTTGTCAGGTTGCCAGGATCCGGTAAGCTCTGTGTTCCATTGCAGGATCTGATAAGCGGAAGAGCTTTTTTTCCTGCGGGTAAAAAATCTCAAGCACTACAGAAAGCTGTTGTGTCTCGGAAATTCCAACGGAGAAGGAAGGGTGTGGCTGTGGGAATCCCAGCTGAGATCGTTCCTTGTGTCCGCAAGCTTTTGTATCATGGAAAAATATCTGGTTTCATCGGAAGCTTTTTCCCTGTATTGCTCCAGATCATCACGGATTTCTGAAACGGTTTCCGTGGCGCTTGCGCAGCCGGTGTAATAATTTTCGGTCTGTTCCATAGAATGTCTGGCTGTGTTAAGACTGGATCTGGAGCTTCCAAGAGTAAGCAGAGCAAGTACACAGAGACACAGCACAGAGAAGATAAGAAACAGGGAAGGAATGCCGACAGTTACAAAAAACGTATGCTTCTGTTTCAATGTACAGCCTCCCTTCTGTAGTCATCAACAGGAAAACGCAGGGTGATCCGGTAAAGCTCACTGCCGTTGGAAAGCTGCCGGAAAGAAAGCTCGCCGGATTTTTCTGAAGAAGAAATATCTGTTTCCAGGATCATTTCACAGGCGGCTTCTCCAGAAGAGCAGCTCTGCCAGTTACGGTCATAATACCAGATCAGGTTGGTGTTCTTTTTGATACTCCCCGGAAGCAGGGAGAGGAACTGTTCATCGGTTCCGTCAGTGCCTTCCAGTATCTCGCCCACGGAGGTTGTGAGAGCTGGATCTGGTTCCACTGTTCTGCCTGGAGCCGGTTTTTCCGTGCTGCCGCGAAGATCTGGATGCAGGCAGCTGAGGAAAGTGACAGAAACAAAAGGGCAAGGATCATTTCCATCAGAAAAAGGCTGGTACCGGAATTATGTCTTGATTCTTTCATGATGCCTCCTTTTTGCCAGTGCGATGAAGCAGGAATTCCGAGCAGACTCCCGTGGTACTTTCCAGGGAAAAGTGGTAAAAACCATTTTCCATTTCCGAAAACCGGAAATCGGAAAGCTGTGAGATGACGGTTCCTGCATCGGAACTGGCCTGAGAGCCTTTTGCAGTGAAAAGCTCCATCAGACTGTCATTCTTCAGGTAAATATACGTGATATATTCTTTTCCTTTGATATCGTCCCGGAAACAAAGGGCAGGAATATCATCCAGGGAACCGGAAAAGATCTCATCGCCGCGGTCATGCTGCCGGAATTTGGTAGTCAGATAAGTTGCTGCGGTTCCAAGCTCGGAATCGGAGTCAGTCTGTTTCACAGTCTGCTGGTAAATCCGGGCGGAAAATAGCAGCATCAGTATAAGGAACAAAACAAAAACACCGAAAAGAAGAAGCGAAAAAAGAGAAGAAACGGAATGTCCGGTGTTCTTCCGGTGATTCATGAGGCATTCCCTCCTTTCGCACTGCCGGACAGAGCGATCACGCTGATAGACGGCAGGAGATTGGAACCGTTAGGAACATACTCTACTACGAATTTGGTTTTGTCATAAGTAATATGATAATCCAAGAGAAGCTGGGACAGGCTTTTGGGATATGTGCCTGTGAGGGCATAGGTGCGGATGGCACCGTTTTTCAGTGCCTGTTCCAGAGCATCCTGTTCTTTGTGTACGGCCTGATCGGAGGTGCTGCTGACACCTGCCACAAACAAGGTGCAGGATAAAACCAGAAGCAGCGCCGGAAAGAGAAGAAAAAATGCTTTGAGAAATTTTGTTCTGCGGCTTTCGAAAAGTTCCATGCGGTCACCACCTTACATTGCAAAATCTGAGAGGATCCCCAGAAGCGGCATCATGACGGATAAAAGGACCAGCCCCACAAGAAGAGACAGCAGGATCACGATGGTAGGCTCCACAATGGAGACTGCCTGTGAGATCAGATCTATGGATCTTTCGGTGTACTGCCGGGAAAGCCTGCGGAAGGTTTCGTCACTGGAACCGGAATAGAAGGATATCGTGATGAGACGGCCTTCCATGCCGCCGAACAGACCGGATTCTGTAAGAGCCTTGGAAAAAGTTTCTCCGCTATCCAGGATAGAGGAAGCCTTCCGGAGTCTTTCGAGTATCACCGGCTGTGAGATCAGATCCTTTGTAAGCTCCAGGCTGGTTTCCGGGGAAAGTCCGCTCCGAAGCCCCAGGGAAAGGCCCTGGGCCAGACGACTGTAATCCATGGCAACCGGGATCTCACGGAAAAACGGGAGATGGATGGCCATTTTTCGCAGCAGGCTGTGACCTTTTTTCCGTAAGACTGAAAAACAGGATGCAGCCAATGAGGCTGCGGCGAGGATCAGAAAAACAGAGGAATACCGGCTGATCACGTTGCCTGCATTCAGAAGTCCCCGGGAAACCCCGTTCATTTCCATTCCCATCTGGTTAAATACCTGTTGAAATACCGGCAGGACTTTTATCAGAAGGACCAGGATCACAACAGCCATCATGCCAAGCATGAGCAGCGGATAAGTGACTGCAGACCGTATCTGTCCGGAGATTTCTTCCTCCTGTTCATAGTGGGAACTGAGACTTTCCATGATCTCATCCAGCAGCCGGTTTCCTCACCGGTCCGGACATAGGCGGTCATGGATGTGGGAAAGATCCCGGATTCGTCAAGAGCCCGGGAAAGAGAACCGTTTTCTTCCACGGAACGGATCAGGGGTGTGAGGATCTGCCGGTCTGCATCGGTCTTGCTTTCGTCACAGAGGATGTGAAGTCCTTCCGCTGTGGATATGCCGGAATGCAGAAGCATTCCCATCTGCCCGCAGAAACTGGATAATTCCCGGGCTGTCAGTTTGTTTTTCATAATAAGGTCTCCTTTAGTGGGTCAGCGTGTGAACTGTACCGTATAATTGCTTTCATCACCGATATATTCCTGGATCGCTTCATCACCATCACTGTTGGCGTCAAAGGTGGGATCCATCAGCTTCCAGGTGTCGCCGTCAAAAGATACTGCCTTTGTCACCCAGCCTCTGCCACGGATATAAACATCGATCCATGCATGCTTTACATCACCGGAATAGCCAATCTGAAGCTTGCAGGGAATGTCCTGGCTGCGGAGCATTGCAGTAGTCAGTGCAGCGTAATCAAAACAGATCCCCGTGCCGGTGCTTAAAGTATCATCTACATCAGGAAGATAACCGGCTTCGACAAAATCAGCTTTGTCATAATCGTAGGAAATATGACTGGTAACATATGTATAGAAGGTTTTCAGGATGTCGATATCGGTCATGTCTTCTTTGACAAGAGAGGCTGCCAGTTTGCAGGCTTCACTTTTGGAAGAAAAGTCCACGTACTGGTTTGGATACAGAAACGGAAGAAATTCATTCTGAAGCTTTATTGTGAGCGTTTCCGTGTAAAGGGCGGCATACTGGTTTCCATCAATCTGCTGATAGCAGGTGAGAGATACTCACCGGAGCTTCGGAAAAAGGAAGTACCGTCTGTTCATCAGGTTCCAGAAAATAGGAATAGACCACACCGGAGGGAGCGGTAAGCTGAATGTTCATGCGGGAATCATCGGAATCGGATTCTGCAGTCAGATATCCTGATCCTGATTGGAAATATCCAGGATCAGAGGGGAATTGCCCAGTGTTTTTTTGCCGGGGGCCTCCGGGGTGAGGACTCTGGCCGGAGAATATACCGGAGGTTCTTCATCGGAGGAAGGAGAATTTCCACAGCCTGCCAGCAGGATTCCGAAAAGCAGCCATACAAAAAAGAGACGGACTGGTAAAAATTTTGACATTGTTTCCGTTCTCCTGTTATATCATGCTTTCTTTTTGAACAGTATAGCAGATTCCGTGAAAAAAAGACAGGAGTAGGGCTCAAAATGCAGTGGAAAATGTTGACATTTCAGGGAAAAAAACATATACTCTATATATAAAGGCAAACCTGTTGAAAGACAGGGACGCAAAGCCATGGGTCTAAGGTCCGAAGGATGACTATGACAGCCGGTTGCCGCATTAAATTCCGATTTAATGACGTATTCAGATAACATCTATGAACAAGAATCTGTGTGTTAATGCGGCCGTTTTATTTCGTTAGAATAAGCGGCTTTTTTGATGCCTAAAATCCGGTTTAGGTTGGAAACTGAAACGTCGGCTTTCAGAAAGGTGTGAATGATATGAAAAGAACAGATATCCGTAAAATTTTTACAGGCAGGAAAAAAGCTTTAGCAGGATGCCTTGCAGCTGTTATTGTACTGGCAGGTGGCTTTAATGTCTGGCAGTCGTCACAGGTTCCGGAATTTCCGAATTTTACAGATCCGGTAGTGGAGACTACCATCACAGAGGACGACACTCCACTTGCTTCAAAACCGAAGGTGACTACCAAAACGACTTCAAATACCAAGACAACCAGAAAAAAAGTTAAGCTGAAAAAAAGCGGCGACCAAGACTTATACCAAGAAGCTTCCGACTACCAATAAGAAGAGTACGACCACAAAGAAAACAAACAGAAATACAACCGTAAAAACATTAAAGACAGTTAAGACTGCAACAACACAGAAATACACAAAGAAATCAAAAACAGCCGTTCAGACACGGAAAGTAACTACAACCATTCAGACGACCACAACAGTCATGGCGGCTTCAGCTACTGCCGGCAAAGCGAATGCAGCTTCCACAAAAAAAAGTAGAAAGCATCAGCATGGACAGCAAATATTCAGTAAGCAATATTGCTTCCATTGCACCGAAGATGGACAGCAGGGTGCTCAAAGCCTACAAGAAGCTTGGATTTACTGTAACGATCGATCCGTCTGTTAACTACGGAGGCTGCTTTAACGCACATTCAAGAAGCATCATCCTTCGTTTTGAGAATGAGACAATCTACCATGAGCTGGGACATTTCCTTGCTTTTGTTGCGGGAAACGTAGACAGAACAAGTGATTTTGCCGCAGTTTATAACAGCGAAAAATCCAAATTTACAGGTATTAACAGAAGCTATGCAACGCAGAACAGTTCAGAATATTTTGCAGAATCAGTGCTTGAGTATGTAACAAGTCCGTCAACACTTAAGAGACAGAGACCAAAAACGTATGCAGCGATCGTGGCGGCTCTGAATAAAATTACCGATGAACGTATCCAGAGGGTCATGGATATATACGGACCGTTCTGGAGCTAAAAAAGAAGCATACAGGAATGTTGGATCTGTCCGGGAAGAGATCTCCCGGGCAGATTTTTTTCTTTTTTGTGAGAAAAGTATAAAAAAAAATGTCGATAAATATTTCTTGCAATAGACTCTATAAGGTGTGTATAATGAAACATAAGCTGAAAACATGCTTTCATTCAAAAAAAGTGCAGCCATGTCAGGTTGTATCTGATTCCATAAACAACAAATATATAATTTATCAGATTTAAGAATAGAGGATTTAATATGAGAGAAAAGTATGAATCATTATCTCTGGCGGTGCTGAAGGATCTGGCAAAGGCGAGAGATGAAGGGAATTTCTACTCTGAGAAAACCGGCACTGATCGAGCGGATGCTGGAGGAGGACGTCAAAGAGTCCGACAGAGGAAATCCCGAAGAAGTACACAAAAGTACACCGGCAGAAAATACTGTAAAAGAAAAAAGCTATGATTCGGAAAAAACAGAATATCGTACCCGTCCGGCAGGGGAAGGACTTCAGGAGCAGCGGAAGGAATATCGTAGTGATAAGAATGAGCAGGAACACAGAAACACAAATATCCGCAGAGAGTACAACCGTGAATATAACCGGGAAGCTACAAGGGAGAACGGGAATGTCCCGTCAGAATCCACCCAGCTGGACAGTGGCGAAAAGGCTAACGGGATCCTGGAGGTCCTTCCGGATGGATATGGCTTTATCCGATGTGAGAATTATATGCCGGGTGAGAACGACATTTATGTTTCTCCTTCCCAGATCCGCCGCTTTAATTTAAAGACAGGTGATATCATCCAGGGAAATATTCGTATCAAGACCCAGGGAGAGAAGTTCAGTGCCCTTCTCTACGTATCTTCCATTAACGGTTTCCATCCGAGTGAGGGACAGAGACGGTATAATTTTGAAGATATGACACCGATCTTTCCGAATGAGAGACTTGTCATGGAGCGTGCAGGCGGTACAACGGCCATGCGTATCGTGGATCTGATCAGTCCTATAGGAAAGGGCCAGCGAGGAATGATCGTATCTCCGCCAAAGGCAGGTAAGACAACCCTTCTGAAAGATGTTGCCAAGTCTATCCTCAGGAATAACAGAGATATGCATCTGATCATTCTTCTGATCGATGAGCGCCCTGAGGAGGTTACCGATATCAGAGAGGCGATCCAGGGACCGAATGTGGAAGTGATCTATTCTACATTTGATGAGCTTCCGGAACATCATAAGAGAGTTTCCGAGATGGTTGTGGAGCGTGCGCGCCGTCTTGTAGAGCATAAACAGGATGTGATCATTCTTCTGGATTCGATCACACGACTTGCTAGAGCCTATAATCTGATCATCCCGCCAAGCGGAAGAACCTTATCCGGTGGTCTTGACCCGGCGGCTCTCCATATGCCCAAAAGATTTTTTGGCGCAGCCCGTAATATGCGCGAGGGCGGAAGCCTGACGATTCTGGCAACCGCACTTGTGGATACCGGAAGCAAGATGGACGATGTTATTTATGAGGAGTTCAAGGGAACCGGTAATATGGAACTTGTCCTGGATCGTAAATTACAGGAGAAACGGGTATTCCCGGCCATTGATATCCAGAAATCCGGAACCAGAAGAGAGGATCTGCTTCTCAGCAAGGATGAACAGGAAGCGGTTTATATTATGCGAAAAGCTCTCAACGGAATGAAAGCGGATGAGGCAGTAGAACAGATCCTGAATACCTTTGCCAGAACCAGGAACAATGCAGAACTGGTACAGACTGTAAAGAAACAGAAATTTTTATAAAGTCCTTGCATTTTACGGAAAGCTATGTTATACTTAGCAAGCTGTTTAAAATGGAATTCGTCAATTGAATACGAATAATATTAAATATATAGAGAGGTGAAATCATGAGAGAAGGAATCCATCCGAACTACTATCAGGCAACTGTAACCTGCAACTGCGGAAACACTTTCGTAACAGGTTCTACTAAAGAGGACATCCATGTTGAGATCTGTTCCAAATGCCATCCGTTCTATACAGGACAGCAGAAGGCTACACAGCTCGTGGACGTATCGATAAGTTCAACAAGAAATACGGCCTGAATAAGTAATTATTGCGAATACAGGAAATGAGAAGGTTGAGGTTGGGAAATCTCAACCTTTCTTTAACTGAAAAATTTTAAATTTGCACAGGAGAGAATGAATGAGATCATCGAATATCGGCGGACAGGCGGTCATGGAAGGCATCATGATGCGCCACAAGGACAAATATTCTATCGCAGTGCGCCGCCCGGACCAGGAGATCGAGCTGAAAGTAGAGGATTATAAATGTATCTTCGGAAATCACGCATTTCTGAAGAAACCGATCATCCGTGGTGTGGTAAGCTTTGTGGATTCTCTTGTGGTAGCACGAAATGCCTGATGTATTCTGCGGAGATCGCAGGAGACGAGGAAGATGAGGAAACAGCCAGGAAGAATGAGCAGCTTACAGAAGAAGAGCGTTTTGCAAAGAAAGCCAAAGAGGATAAGCAGTTCAAGTGGCTTCTTTACATTACGGTAGCTATCTCCATGGTGGTTTCTGTGGCTGCTTTTATGTTTCTTCCGTATGTACTAGCCAGTCTGATCCGAGGTAGGTGCTTCGGAATTTCTGGTCACCATAGTGGAAGCCTTTGTGAAGCTGGCACTGTTTATGGGATATATGTTCCTGATCTCCAGAATGAAGGATATCCAGAGGACATTTATGTATCACGGTGCGGAGCACAAATGTATCAACTGTGTGGAGCATGGTCTGCCTCTGACGGTAGAGAATGTGTTAAAGAGTTCCAGGTTTCATAAGCGCTGTGGAACAAGCTTTCTGTTTCTGGTCATGCTGGTAAGTATTGTGCTGCATTTTGTGTTTGTGGCGGTGCGTTTTACTGGGTGAGACTGCTGGGAAGACTTCTCATGGTACCGGTAGTTGCGGGGATTTCCTTTGAGATCATCCAGTGGGCAGGAAGAACAGACAGTAAATTTGCGGACATTATGAGTAAACCAGGTCTTGCCATGCAGAAATTCACCACAAAGGAGCCTGCTGCAGATATGGCAGAGGTAGCCATCAAAGCAGTTGAGGCTGTTTTTGATTGGAGAGCCTATCTGAAAGAGGAATTTGACCTGGACATCCCGTATGAGACAGAGGAGACAGAAAATGCAGACTCTTGAGTCCCTTCTGAAAAAAGGTACAACAATACTGAAAGATAACGGATTGGAAGAAGCCGGGCTGGATGCCTGGCTCCTTCTGGAATTTAAGACCGGAAAGAATCGGGCATATTATTTTGCGCATGGAGATGAACCGGTGTCTGATGAGACCGCAGCAGAGTATCTTACGCTGATCGACAGGCGGGCAGGACATATTCCTGTACAGCAGCTGACTCATCAGGCTTTTTTTATGGGCTATGAGTTTTATGTAAACGAAAACGTGCTGATCCCGAGACAGGATACGGAGACTCTGGTGGAAGAGGCATTGAAACACCTTGGGGATGTGGAAAAACCGGAGATCCTGGATATGTGTACCGGCTCCGGCTGCATTCTGCTCAGCCTTCTTCTGGAACGGCAGGATGCCTGTGGGACCGGTGTGGATGTTTCACCGGAAGCACTGGAAGTGGCAAAAAAGAATGCAGGTATTCTAAAGGTGGAGAACCGGGCGGATTTTGTGGAAAGCGATCTGTTCTCGGCACCGTATTTTTGTGAAAAAGGTGGAAAAGATAGTGGGAAATATGATATCCTTATTTCAAATCCGCCTTATATCGCAACAGAAGAAATTGAAACACTGATGGAAGAAGTCCGCCTTCATGATCCGAGGAAGGCTCTTGACGGAATGGAAGACGGGCTTTATTTTTACAGAAAGATCACAGCAGAGGCCGGAAGGTACCTGAAACCAGGCGGATGGCTTCTGTATGAAATCGGCTGCACCAGGGTGAGGCAGTCAGTACAATGATGAAAGCAGCCGGGTTTACCGGGGTTCAGATCGTAAAGGATCTGCCGGGCCTTGACCGTGTGGTGCTTGGACAGAAACAGGAGGAAATACATGTTTGATAAACTGGATGATCTGCTGGTACGTTTTGAAGAGCTTCTCAATGAGCTGGGAGAACCGGGAGTAACCGACGATCCGGCACATTTTCAGAAGCTGATGAAGGAGCAGAGCGACCTGCAGCCAATCGTTGACGCATATAAAGAATATAAGAAAAATAAGGAAACCATCGAGGACAGTCTTTCCATGCTGGAGAGCGAGAAGGACGAAGAGATGCGTGAAATGCTGAAGGAAGAGCTTTCCGATGCAAAAAAGAGAGTGGAGGAGCTGGAGCATGAGTTGAAGATCCTTCTTCTTCCGAAGGACCCTAACGACAGCAAGAACGTTATCGTTGAGATCCGTGGAGGTGCAGGCGGTGATGAGGCAGCGCTTTTTGCAGCAGAGATTTATCGTATGTATGTGAAATACGCGGAGTCCCGCCGCTGGAAAACCGAGATGCTCAGCCTCAATGAGAACGGCATCGGCGGCTTTAAGGAGGTTACCTTCATGATCAAGGGTGAGGGTGCATATTCCAGACTGAAATACGAAAGCGGTGTTCACCGTGTACAGCGAGTACCGGAGACAGAGTCCGGCGGAAGGATCCATACCTCTACCTGTACGGTAGCGATCATGCCGGAGGCGGAAGAAATTGATTTCCATCTGGATCTCAATGAGTGTAAATTCGATGTGTTCCGTGCATCCGGAAACGGTGGTCAGTGTGTCAACACCACAGACTCCGCAGTACGTCTTACTCATATCCCTACAGGAATCGTGATTTCCTGCCAGGATGAGAAGTCTCAGCTTAAGAACAAGGATAAAGCACTTCGTGTGCTTCGTTCCCGTCTGTATGAGATGGAGCTTGCCAAGCAGCATGACGCTGAGGCAGAGGCAAGGAGAAGCCAGATCGGTACAGGTGACCGCTCCGAGAAGATCCGTACCTACAACTTCCCTCAGGGACGTGTAACAGACCACAGGATCAAGCTTACCCTTCACCGTCTGGAAAATATCCTTAACGGAGACCTAGATGAGATTATTGACAGTCTGATCGCAGCAGACCAGGCAGTAAAGCTGACAAAGCTGAATGAACAGGAGTAAGCGCTGATTACAGCTACAGAGTTCAAAAAATTATAATAAATCAGGAGGAAACGAAAATGAAAAAGACAGCACTGGTGATTATGCAGCCGGTATCGGCAGCCGTTTTGGAAAAGGAATCAAGCAGCTTGCACCGGTAGGCCCGAAGGGCGAGATCATTATGGACTATTCCATCCATGATGCACTGGAGGCAGGATTCAACAAGGTCGTATTTATCATCCGCAAAGACCTTGAAGATGAATTCAAAAAGTGATCGGAGACCGTATCTCCAACATTACAGAAGTTGCTTATGCATTCCAGGAGATCGACGATCTTCCGGGCAATTTTACAAAACCGGCGGACCGTACCAAGCCATGGGGAACCGGACACGCTGTACTGGCAGCAAAGAAGTCCTTTCCGAGCCATTCGCTGTGATCAATGCAGATGACTACTACGGAAAAGAAGCCTACGTAAAGGTGCATGACTACCTGGTACAGGATCATCTGCAGGATGGCCCGATGCACATCTGCATGGCAGGTTTCCGCCTTGGAAATACATTAAGTGACAACGGAAGCGTCACAAGAGGAGTGTGCCATATTGAGGATGGCAAGCTTGTGGGCGTTACAGAGACACATAACATCTTCAAGACAGCAGACGGCGCAGAGACAAGAAATGACGATGGTACAGCAGAAACACTGGATACAAAGAGCCTTGTTTCCATGAATATGTGGGGGACTGACACCGGAATTTATGGAGATCCTTGAGAAAGGCTTCGTTGAGTTCCTTGGCGGGATTAAAGAGGGAGACATCAAAAAAGAGTATCTTCTTCCTGAGCTTATCGACAGCTGATCCATTCCGGAAAAGCAGCGGTAGATGTTCTTGAGACAAAGGACGAGTGGTTCGGTGTTACCTATCAGGAGGATAAGGCATCTGTACAGGCTGCATTCAAAAAACTTACAGATGACGGCGTTTATCCGGAAGGACTGTATCAGTAATAAAGGAGAACATTATGGGTAAATATTTCGGAACAGATGGTTTTCGTGGTGAAGCAAATGTAAAACTTACAGCAGATCATGCATTTCGTGTGGGACGTTATCTCGGCTGGTATTACGGCAGAGATCACAAGGCGAAGATCGTGATCGGCAAGGATACAAGAAGAAGCAGTTACATGTTTGAGTATGCCCTTGCGGCAGGACTTACCGCATCCGGAGCAGATGCCTATCTGCTTCATGTGACCACAACTCCAAGTGTATCCTATGTGGTACGTACAGAAGATTTTGACTGCGGTATCATGATTTCCGCAAGCCATAATCCGTTTAATGATAATGGGATCAAGGTCCTTAATGAGAACGGACAGAAGATTTCCGCAGATATTGAAGCACGTATCGAGCATATCTGGACGGCGAGATCGAGGAGCTTCCGCTGGCAACCGGAGAAGATATCGGCTGTACTGTGGATTTTGCATCCGGAAGAAACCGTTATATCGGACATCTGATCTCTATCCCATGCCATGATTTCAAAAATATCAAGGTTGGGCTGGATTGCTCCAACGGAAGCTCATCCGCCATTGCCAAGAGTGTTTTTGACGCACTTCGTGCAAAAACCTATGTGATCAACAATGAGCCAAACGGAACCAACATCAACCGTGGCTGCGGTTCCACACACATTGAAGTTCTGAGACAGTTCGTGGTAGATAAAGGCCTGGATATCGGTTTTGCATATGATGGTGATGCAGACCGCTGTATCGCCGTAGACCACCGCGGAAACATCATTGACGGTGATAAGATCATGTATGTGTGCGGCAAATATTTAAGAGAGAAAGGCCAGCTCAACGGAAATACAGTTGTAACCACCGTTATGTCCAATCTTGGTCTTTACAAGTCTCTGGAGCGTGAAGGCATCGACTATGAGCAGACTGCAGTTGGTGACAAATACGTTGCCGAGAACATGATGGAAAACAATTACAGTATCGGTGGTGAGCAGTCCGGACATATCATCTTCAGCCGCTATTCTGCTACTGGTGACGGGATCCTGACTTCTCTTATGATCATGGAGGCATGTGTGGATCAGAAGGCCACACTCTGTGACCTTGCAAAGGAGATGAAGGTTTATCCGCAGCTTCTCCGGAATGTGCGTGTTTCCGACAAGAAAACAGCACTGGAGAACGAAAAGGTAAAAGCAGCCATTGAGGCAGCCGCAGAGGCACTTGGTGATGACGGACGTATCCTGGTACGTGAGAGTGGTACAGAGCCGCTGATCCGTGTTATGGTAGAAGCGGGAACGGATGATCTCTGCCATAAATATGTAGATAGTGTTGTTGATGTGATGGAAGCCGAAGGGCTTGTTGTAGAATAAGGAATTCCATGAAAAAAACAAAGACCGTATTGATTCTTGCAGCCGTTACAGGAGCCTTGCTTCTGGGCGGCTGTGGCAGTGAAAAAACAAAAATATATGAACAGGCCGGAAAGGATCTTTCCCAGGGAAGCTACAAGTATGCCCTGGAGGAGTACCAGAGCTCGATCCAGAACGGAGTGAAGCTGGCACAGTCCTATCGCGGGGCAGGTATCGCAAGCCTGCGTCTTGGCAAATATGAGGATGCGGTGAATAGCTTCACGGAAGCTCTGAACTGCGATAAAGTAAGCAAAAGCCTTCGTAAGGATATCCTGTCCTACCGGGCTACTGCAGAGCTGAAGTCTGGAAAATACGAGGATGCCATGGCAGACTGCCAGACACTTGGAGAAGATTTTCCATGGATGCAGGCAGTTATTTTCTCACCGGAAGGTTGCCCTTGCCATGGATTCCTACGAAGAAGCCGCATCTAACTTCAAACAGGCTATGGAGAAGATTCCACCTATGATATGGCGATCGAGATCTATGAGGCATATCTGGACAAGGATATGGAAGCGGACGGAACCAGATATCTGGAAGCTGCTCTTTCTTCTGAGGCCAAGGATGCCCAGGACCACTGTGACAGAGGCCGTGTCTACTACTATATGGAAGACTACAGCAACGCAAAAAAAGAGCTTCTGGAAGCAACCAAGAAGGATAATACGGAAGCATTGCTTCTTCTGGGAATGGTATATCTGGCCCAGGATGATGTGGAAAATGCTCAGGCAATGTACAAGCAGTATATTTCCGCAGTGGGTGATTCCGCCAAGGGCTATAATGGTCTGGCACTGTGCGATATCCGAAGCGGAGATTATGATTCCGCTCTTGATAACATCACAAAAGGCCTTCCGACAGCTACCACAGACGAGATGCAGAGTCTTCTGTTCAATGAGATCGTAGCCTATGAAAAAAAGCTGGATTTTGCTACTGCACTGACCAAGGTCCAGGAATATATTGAGATGTTCCCTGAAGATTCCGCTGCAAAAAAAGAGCGGGCTTTCCTGAAAACCAGAACGTCTTCGGAGGCTGATATGGAATATTTTGAGGAAATACAGGACAGGGTTATCCTGATCGGTGTCCAGGCAGATCGGGGGATGACATGGAGGAATCCCTGGATGAGCTTGGAGAACTTGCGGCTACGGCAGGTGCGGCGGTTGCAGGCAGGATCATTCAGAATCGTGAGGCCGTACATCCGGGCACCTATATCGGAAAAGGCAAGATCGAAGAGGTAAAAGGTCTTCTCTATGCCCTGGATGCCAATGGTGTGATCTGTGACGATGAGCTTTCTCCTGCCAGATGAATAATCTGGAGCGGGAGCTGGAGTGTAAGGTTATGGATCGTACCCTGCTGATCCTTGACATTTTTGCGAAGCGTGCCGTCACAAGTGAAGGCAAGATCCAGGTAGAGCTTGCACAGCTTCGTTACCGGTCTGCACGTCTTGTGGGACTACGTTCTTCTCTTTCGCGACTTGGAGGAGGAATCGGAACCAGAGGCCCTGGTGAGAAAAAGCTGGAGACAGACCGTCGTCTGATCCGGAACAGGATATCCGCACTGAAGCAGGAGCTTTCCCAGGTAGAAAAGCACAGAGAGCTGATCCGTTCCAGAAGAGCTGTGGGAAATCTGAAGACAGCAGCCATTGTCGGCTATACCAATGCAGGAAAGTCCACGCTTCTGAATACACTGACAGGCGCTTCGGTGCTTTCGGAGGATAAGCTGTTTGCCACACTGGATCCGACTACCCGTCTTCTGACACTGGATGACGGACAGCAGCTTCTTCTTACGGATACCGTAGGCTTTATCCGCAAGCTTCCCCACAATCTGGTGGAAGCCTTCAAGAGTACTCTGGAGGAAGCCAAATATGCGGATTATATCATTCATGTGGTAGATGCATCCAATCCTCAGGCGGAGATACAGATGCATATCGTATATGAAACCCTGAAAGAGCTTGGTGCTCTGGGAAAAAAGACGATCACACTTTTTAACAAGCAGGACCGTGTTTCCGGGGAGAGCTTTCGGGATCTCCGAGCAGACCATACGCTGAAGATTTCCGCACGGACAGGAGAGGGGCTTGAGGAATTTAAGCAGCTTCTTTCTGGAGATACTGGCAGAAGGACAGATTTATATGGAACGGCTTTTTCCTTATTCGGAGGCCGGTCAGATCCAGCTGATCCGTGAGTATGGACAGCTTCTTTCGGAAGAGTATACCGAAGGAGGGATTGCTGTAAAAGCAAGAGTTCCGCGGGAAATCTATCCGAAAGTCACATAATGTTAAAATATCTACTCAGTACCATATATAGTACCGTGAACAAAACGGGCACTATATATGGTGCTTTTTATGTTGACGCAAAGAGGCGTGTCTGATACAATAAGCTACAGCGCTTTGAACACAGATCGTGAAACGGAGTGTGTTCGTAAGCAGGCAAGTGAGGCGGAATGAAATATCCGCTTATAAATAAATGCATGAGGGAGGCATTTTCTTATGTTTCAGGTAGTAAAAAGAGACGGTGAATTAGACGAATTTAAAATGGGGAAGATCACTGCGGCAATTGATAAGGCATTTGATGCCAAAGGTAAGAATTACAGTTCGGATATGATCGATCTTCTGGGACTTCGTGTTACAGCGGATTTTCAGAATAAGATCGAGAACAACCGGATTTCTGTTGAGGATATCCAGGACAGTGTGGAGAACGTACTGATCCAGGCCGGATATTCTGATGTTGCCAAGGCGTATATCCTTTATCGTAAGCAGCGTGAGAAGATCCGCAATATGAAATCCACCATCCTTGACTATAAAGAAATCGTAAACAGCTATGTAAAGGTTGAGGACTGGCGTGTAAAGGAGAACTCAACGGTTACTTATTCTGTAGGAGGTCTGATCTTAAGCAACTCCGGAGCAGTTACCGCAAACTACTGGCTGTCTGAGATCTACGACAACGAGATCGCAGATGCACACAGAAATGCAGATATCCATATCCATGATCTGTCCATGCTGACCGGTTACTGTGCAGGCTGGTCCCTGAAGCAGCTGATCCGAGAGGGACTTGGTGGTATTGAGGGTAAGATCACTTCTGCACCTGCAAAGCATTTAAGTGTACTCTGCAACCAGATGGTGAATTTCCTGGGTATCATGCAGAACGAGTGGGCGGGCGCACAGGCATTTTCATCCTTTGATACTTATCTGGCACCTTTTGTAAAGGCAGACAACCTTTCCTATCCAGAGGTTAAGAAATGCATTGAGTCCTTTGTATATGGCGTAAATACTCCAAGCCGCTGGGGCACTCAGGCACCATTTTCCAACATTACACTGGACTGGACCGTTCCGGACGACCTTGCAGAGCTTCCGGCTATCGTAGGCGGCAAGGACATGGATTTCAAATATAAGGACTGTAAGAAAGAAATGGATATGGTCAACAAGGCGTTCATCGAGACCATGATCGAGGGAGATGCAACGGACGTGGATTCCAGTATCCGATCCCGACCTATTCCATCACAAAGGAATTCGACTGGTCTGATACCGAGAACAACCGTCTTCTCTTTGAGATGACTTCCAAGTACGGTACTCCGTATTTTTCCAATTATATCAACAGTGATATGAAGCCAAGCGACATCCGCAGCATGTGCTGCCGCCTCCGTCTGGATCTCCGTGAGCTCCGCAAAAAGAGCGGTGGATTCTTTGGCTCCGGTGAGAGCACAGCTCTGTAGGCGTTGTTACCATCAATATGCCGCGTATCGCATATCTTTCCAGAACGCCGAAGGAATTTTATCAGCGCCTGGACCACATGATGGATATCTCCGCAAGATCTCTTCATATCAAGAGAGATGTGATCAGCAGGCTTCTGGATGAGGGACTGTATCCGTACACGAAGAGATATCTTGGAAGCTTTGACAATCATTTTTCCACCATCGGTCTTGTGGGAATGAACGAAGCGGGCTTAAATGCCTGCTGGCTGAAAAAAGACATGACAGATCCGGAAACCCAGAAGTTTACAAAAGAGGTTCTGGAGCATATGAGAAACCGTCTTTCAGACTATCAGGAGCAGTATCCGGGAGAGCTTTTCAACCTGGAGGCAACACCGGCAGAGTCCACTGCATACCGTCTTGCCAAACACGACAGAAGCCGTTATCCGGATATCAAAACAGCAGGAAAAGAGGGCGACACTCCGTATTACACAAACAGCTCTCATCTGCCGGTTGATTACACTGCGGATATTTTTGACGCACTGGATATTCAGGACGATCTGCAGACTCTGTATACTTCAGGAACCGTATTCCATGCATTCCTTGGGGAGAAGCTTCCGGACTGGAAGGCAGCGGCAGCGCTGGTACGTAAGATCGCAGAGAATTATCGCCTGCCCTATTACACCATCTCACCGACCTATTCTGTATGTCAGGAGCATGGCTACATCAGCGGCGAGCATTTCACCTGCCCGAAATGTGGAAAGAAGGCTGAGGTTTACAGCCGTATCACAGGATATTACCGTCCTGTACAGAACTGGAACGATGGTAAGACCCAGGAGTACAAGAACCGTACCCTCTATGATATTACCCATTCCCAGCTGAAAAAGGTCCACACCAGTGTGATGACCATGAAGGGTGACGAGGTGGAGATCCAGCCTGTGGAATCTCATAAATATCTTTTTACGACCAGCACTTGTCCGAACTGCCGTATGGCAAAGAAAATGCTGGAAGGCGAAGAACTGGAGATCATCGATGCTGAGCAGAATCCCGAGCTTGTCAAGCAGTATGGGATCGTCAGGCGCCGACGCTTGTCATTACTGACGGGGCGAAGGTTAGGAAGTATGTGAATGCTTCTAATATACAGAAGTATGTAGACGAAGAGTTGGATTGAGTTTTTTTGCCAAAATAACTGTAAGTAAAAAATGGATGGCTGGACGCATGTCTGTTGGATGTGTGTCTGGCCTTTTTTATATTGGGAATTTTATGTTATGATATTTTATGTTTGAGATTTGGGGCCTGGAAAGATGGTTGACATTTCATGTCGAGATGGGTATACTTATACCTGAATTTAATGATTAAAGCGTTACGCTTTAATGTATGAATGTATACGCAAAACGCTCCATCCGGAAGGGCCCCGCTGGGGAAGGGATTCACTTCCACCAAAT
>ENA-OQCP01000446-OQCP01000446.1-human-gut-metagenome-genome-assembly--contig:-NODE-446-length-18857-cov-3.540256_pt1 | contig 18857 bp, 31 predicted proteins | sample MGYA00242760_ERZ504583 | MGnify/ENA primary metagenome ERZ504583 (study PRJEB26092, sample SAMD00036308) | human gut metagenome | host: Homo sapiens | study: EMG produced TPA metagenomics assembly of...
TTTTAAAATTATTGCAATACAGCGCATATAATTGTAGAAAAGAACAACTTTTAAGACTAAAAATGCTACAATAGCAGTGTTGATCGCGAGAATGGTTTTTGCTTATTCTCACAAATATCCAAGGAGAGGTGTAAACTGTGGAAAATGGTATACTGAAATATTTGCTTTTCGCTCTTGCAGGTTATGTTTCGGGAAGCATCATGTACAGCTACCTTATTCCAAAGCTGTTCTGCGGAGTCGATATCGTCAAAGAGGGCGAGGATCACAATCCCGGCATGACCAATGTTATGCGCTGCGTCAGCGTCAAGCTCGGCGTGCTCTGCCTCCTGCTTGATGTCGCAAAAGGCTTCGCTCCGGTATTTCTTGCAAAGCTCTATGTCCCCGACTTCAAAAATATGCTCTTTGCGCTCGTTATAGCGGCGCCCGTGCTCGGTCACGCTTTCACGCCAATACTCAAATTCAAGGGCGGCAAGGCGATCGCCACATCATACGGCGTTCTGCTCGCGCTGATTCCGGACAGCTTCATGGTTCTCAGAATGGCTATCATAACCGCCATATTCAGCCTGGTAATCATTGTCAAGCCCGATTCGCTCAGAGTTATTATCTCTATGTTCATCTTTGCCGTCAGCAATTTCTTCTTCCACGACATCACATCGTTTGTCATCGGCTCGCTGATTGTCTCCGCCACGGTCATCCTCAAGCACTTAATGAACTACGGCAACGAGAAATTCAAAGTCAGCCTCCCCTTCCACAAGAAGCATGAAGAAAGCGAAGGCGCGGCACAGGAATCAAAGCAGGAATAAAGCAACAAAAAACATACCGACTGTAAAGTGACAAGCTTTACGGTCGGTTATTTTTATAAAAACAAAAGCTGCAAAGTGCAGGTCGAGCCCGCATTTTGCAGCTTAAATTTTATTCTGCTCCGACGGCACGCTTGCGGTGCGAGGGATTGCGCTCGATAAGCGGAGGAACCCCGTTTGCAACGCAGCCCGAGGTTATCGCAACGCGCTCAATCGTCGGGTCTGACGGCACATCGTACATGACCGGCTGAAGCACGGCTTCGATTATCGAACGAAGTCCGCGCGCGCCCGTGCCCTTTTCGAGCGTCTTGTCGCTATCGCCTCAAGAGCGCCCATATCGAAGTCGAGTTCGACTCCGTCAAGCTCGAACAGCGCCTTGTACTGCTTGGTTATGGCGTTCTTCGGCTCGGTGAGAATACGCACGAGAGCGGTCTTGTCGAGCTCATCGAGAGAAGTGAGCACCGGAAGTCTGCCGACAAGCTCGGGGATTATACCGAACTTGACGAGATCCTGATGCACGACCTGCGAGAGCAGATCGCTCTTCTTGAGGTCACTCTTGCTCTTGACATCGGCGTTGAAGCCGAGCGCAGAGCCGCCCATTCTCTTCTCGATTATCTTCTCGATGCCGTCGAATGCGCCGCCGCAGATGAAGAGGATATTCGAGGTGTCAACCTGGATGAACTCCTGCTGGGGATGCTTTCTGCCGCCCTGCGGGGGAACATTGGCAACCGTGCCCTCGATTATCTTGAGCAGCGCCTGCTGAACGCCTTCGCCGCTGACATCTCTTGTTATCGACGGATTCTCCGACTTCTCGCTATCTTATCGATCTCATCGACATAGATTATGCCGCGCTCGGCGCGCTCTATGTCGTAGTCCGCAGCCTGGATTATTCTGAGCAGGATGTTTTCAACATCCTCGCCGACATAACCGGCTTCGGTGAGCGTGGTCGCGTCCGCTATGGCGAACGGAACATCGAGTATCTTTGCGAGGGTCTGCGCAAGCATCGTCTTGCCGACACCCGTGGGTCCGAGAAGAATGATATTGCTCTTCTGAATCTCAACATCGCTGTTCTTCGCGCTGTTTATTCTCTTATAGTGGTTATAGACCGCGACGCTCAGCGTTTTCTTCGCCTCGTCCTGACCTATAACATACTCGTCGAGCTTCTCTTTGATCTCATGGGGCTTGGGGAGCGGCTTATCACTCGTGCGCTGACCGCCCTTGCGGCGGGAACGCTTTTCGTCCGCCTCAATTATATTGAGGCACTGCTCCACACACTCGTTGCAGATATACACCCCCGGACCAGCAATAAGCTTCTCGACCTGATCCTGTGTTTTCTGGCAGAAAGAACAGCGGACTGTCCTTTCCCTCTTATCATCATCACGCGGCATAACAGCCTCCGGATTTATCTGTTGTAAATTATTTTATCTGCAAGTCCGTACTCGACGGCTTCCTCCGCTGTGAGGAAATTGTCGCGCTCGGTCTCGCGCTCAACAAACTCAATCGGTTTGCCCATATTCTCAGCTAAAATTCTGTTGATTCTCTCTCTGGTCTTGAGGATATGATCGGCGGCAATCTTTATCTCCGTCGCCTGACCCTGAGCACCGCCGAGAGGCTGGTGGATCATAACTTCACTGTTGGGCAGCACAAGGCGTTTGCCCTTTGCGCCCGCGGCAAACAGGAACGCACCCATCGATGCCGCTATGCCCATGCAGATGGTCGAAACATCGCACTTGATGAACTGCATGGTGTCGTATATCGCGAAGCCTGCGGTGACTGAACCGCCGGGGCTGTTGATATAAAGGTAATATCTTTTTCGGCGTCCTGACCCTCAAGGAAGAGAAGCTGCGCAACCACTACGCTCGCCGTTGCGTCGTTTATCTCGTCGGAGAGGACGATTATTCTGTCGCTGAGCAGGCGGGAATAGATATCGTATGAACGCTCGCCTCTGCTGGTCTGTTCGATAACGTAAGGTACTAATGCCATTACTTTTTCCTCCTTTGTTGTCCGATGCAGGTGCGTATGCTTGCGCCCGCCCGGCGAAAAAGCCGGACGGGAGCAGTACGGATTAATTATAGTATCGTTTGGCGAAGATTATTCAGCGTCTTCCGCTTTCTTCTTCGCGGGAGCCTTCTTTGCGGGCTTCTTCTCAGCAGCCTCGGCATCGTCGGCCTTCTTTGCGGCAGTCTTCTTCGCCGCGGGCTTCTTGGCGGGAGCTTCTTCTCGGCTTCGCCCTCGTCCTTCTTTGCAGCGGCTTTCTTCGCGGGAGCTTCTTCGCTGCGGGCTTCTTCTCGCAGCCTCAGCGTCGTCGGTCTTCTTCGCGGCGGCTTTCTTTGCCGGAGCCTTCTTAGCCGCAGCCTTCTTGCCGGGCTTGAGAGCCTTTGCGTTGTCAACGACGAACTTGACAACCTTCTCCTTGAGCAGGTCAGCCTTGAGCAGATCCTCGGCTATAAGGCTCTTGATCTTCTCAACTTCCATGCCGTACATCTCGGCGAGTTTCTTGAACTCCTCCTCGATATCCTCGGCGCTGACTTCGATCTTCTCGTCCTCTGCTATCTTGTCGAGAGCAAGACCGAGCTTGACCTGAGAAACAGCCTGCTCGCGCATGGAGCTCTCGAAAGCTTCCTTGTCGGTGCCCATGTATGAAAGATAGGTGTCAACATCGATGCCCTGCTGAGCGAGTCTCTGAGCGAAGTTGTTGATGTTCTCCTCTTTCTGGGTGTCGAACATGACCTCGGGGATCTCAGCCTCGACATTGGCAACAAGCTCTTCCATGAGCTTTGCTCGAACTCCTTCTCGACATCGGACTGTCTGTGCTCAAGCATATCAGCCTCGACGCCCTTCTTGAGCTCGTCGACATTATCGTAATCAAGATCCTTCGCGAACTCATCGTCGAGCTCGGGAAGCTCCTTGACCTTTATCTCGTGAAGAGTGACCTTGAAAGTGGCATCCTTGCCCGCAAGCTCGGGAGTGTACTCCTCGGGGAACTTGACGTTGACGTCGAAGCTCTCGCCTGCGTTGTGGCCGATGACCTGATCCTCAAAGCCGGGGATGAACTGACCCGAACCGAGCTCAAGCTCATAGTTGGAACCCTTGCCGCCCTCAAAAGCCTTGCCGTCGACAAAGCCCTCGAAGTCGATGACTGCGATGTCGCCCTTGGCGGCTGCGCGATCCTCAACGGTGATGGTTCTTGCGTTGCGCTCTCTCATAGCCTCGATGCGTGCATCAACCTCTTCGGGGGTGACGGCAGCTTCAGCCTTCTCGGCCTCGAGACCCTTGTAAGCCTTGACCTTGATATCCTCGGGCTTGACGGTGACTTTCATCTCGAAGAGAACGCCGTCCTCGCCGATCGACTTAACATTGACGTCCTTCGGGCTGTCAACAGGCTCGATGCCCGCTTCCTTATAAGCGTCGGAAACAGCCTCGGGGAAAGCTATCTCAAGTGCATCTTCATAGAAGACATCCTTGCCGTAGAATCTCTCGATCATGGCAAGAGGAGCTTTGCCCTTGCGAAAACCGGGAAGCGCTATCTTGCTCTTGGCCTTATTATAAGCCTTGAGAACAGCAGCCTTGAACGGCTCTGCGCCGATCTCGATCTCCAGCGTATAGACGTTGGTGTCCGTTTTGTTTGATGATTTTAAACTCATTCGTTTTTCCTCCCATTATACAGGTAACTCTAAGATTATAGCAGAGATATGTTAAAATTTCTACACTATTTTTCAGATTTTCTGCCAAAACAGGGATTTTTTCTTCGTTTTAGCCGCAAAATCCGCCGACGGGCAGAAATTACGGCTGTTTTTCAATAAGTTTGGGCAAAAATTCGAGGTGATCGCCGGAGATAAGAGAAAACTTTATCCCGTCGCGCTCGCCCTCGAAAGCGCTTTTTGTTGCAAAAGAATGGAGATGCCCGTAGAAGCACCGTTTTATTTTGTACTCGACGAGGACATCATATATTTCGGGGCATATCCTATCCTGCGTTATCGGCGGATAGTGGAGAAACACGACCGGCTCGCCGCCGAGCGCGATTCCGCTTTCTATCGATGTGCGGAGCGTCCCGCCTCGCGCAGAAGAACTTTTTTGTCCGCGTCCTCCTCCGCGTCGAAGAACCAGCCGCGCGTGCCGCAGACGGAGATATTGCCGACGGACACCGCGCTGTTGTGGACTATAGAGAGCGTTTCAAAGCCCTTTTCTTTGAAAAATTTTCCATTTTCCTAGCGGTGTTCCACCAGTAGTCATGATTGCCTTTCATGAGTATTTTTTTGCCGGGGAGCGAGTCGAGAAAAGCAAAATCTTTCTGAGCACCCTCGAGCGACATCGCCCACGACACATCGCCTGGGATAACTACCGTGTCATCGTCCGAGACAACAGCCCGCCAATTTTTTTCGAGGCGCTGCACATAGTCGCTCCAGCCGTTGAATATATCCATAGGCTTGTCCGCGGACAGGGAAGATGCGTATCCGCAATTGCAAAAAGTGACATCGTGCTCTCCTTTTCTTTTTAATAATCGGGCTTCGAGCCGGGCAAAATACTTTCAGCGGCATGAGCCGCAAAAACATTCGGAGGTAATCGAAAATGGATAAGGTCATCAAGGATATCCGCTGCAACGCCTGCAACTGCGTCCATCACGCGGACGATTACAAGTGCACCGCAGGTCACATTGAAATAGGCAACACGAGCGCCTGCTCATGCCAGGACACGCTGTGCGCAACATTTGAGCTCGACAACTCGAAGAAGCACTGCGGCTGCTGAACACGGGGAACGCCCCGCGTCATATACCGAGCAGTCTGAAAACAGCCTTCTCCATGCTGTCCCTGTCGCAGAGTCCCTGAATCTCACGGGCTTGTCCCTGAGATCGGCGAGCTGCGGGGGGCAGCTTGTCTTTGTCACGTGGGCAAGCTCACCGACCATGCTGAACTCGTCAAGCCCCTCGGATGCGCCGGGTTCGACTGCGTCGAGCACGCTGCGGCTGAACTTGAACGGGTTTGCGGTCGAGTCGATAACGGTGGGAGTCTTGTCCCCCGTTTTTTCTGCATATTTTTCATAGACATTGATGCCGACAGCCGTGTGCGTGTCGCACAGATAGCCATAGTCTTCAAATGTCTTTTTAATTGTCTCTTTCGTGCCCTCATCGTCGCAGCAGCCGGCGCAGAAAACGGAGTTTATTGCGCTCATTACATTTTCGGGCATGGTGTACTTGCCTTCTGCTTGAGGTCGCCCATCATCTCGCGCACGAACTCATCGGAATAGCCGCTCGCAATGAAGAGCAGGCGTTCAAGGTTGCTCGAAATGAGAATATCCATCGACGGCGACGAAGTCGTATAGAAGCTGCGGTTGATGTCATAAACGCCGGTGTCAAAGAAATCGGTGAGCACACGGTTTTTGTTCGACGCACAGATAAGGCGGTCAACCGGCAGACCCATCTCGCGCGCATAGTAGGCGGCGAGGATATTGCCGAAGTTTCCGGTCGGGACGACGAAGTTAATCTTATCGCCCGCCTTGATTCTGCCGTTTCTTATCATGTCGCAGTAGGCGGAGAAATAATAGACGATCTGCGGCACGAGGCGACCCCAGTTGATGGAGTTCGCGGAGGAGAAAGCCATGCCGTGCTCGGCGAGCTTCTTGCCTATCTCTTTGTCGGTGAATATCGTCTTGACTCCGGTCTGTGCGTCGTCGAAGTTGCCTTTATCGCGCAGACGGCAACGTTTGAGCCCTCCTGCGTGGTCATCTGGAGCTTCTGCATGGGGCTGACTCCCTCGTCGGGATAGAACACGAGAATCTTCGTGCCCTCAACGTCCTTGAAGCCCTCAAGAGCCGCCTTGCCCGTGTCACCCGATGTGGCGACAAGAATAACGGTCTCGCGCGTTCCGACTGCCTTTTTGACCGAGACGGTCATAAGTCTCGGGAGCATCTGGAGCGCCATGTCTTTAAATGCGCAGGTGGGGCCGCGCCAGAGTTCAAGAATCTCTTCGCCCGCTTTGAGCTCGTGTATCGGAGCGATATCCTCGGAGGAGAACTTGTTGTCGCCGTATGCGCCCTCGACGCAGTAGGCAAGCTCTTCGACGGTGAAATCGGTAAGATACAGGCTGAGCACACGCTTTGCGCGCTCAACATAGGACATATTCGCCATGGCGGCGATATCATCAAGGCTCACCTTCGGAATCTCAACGGGGACAAACAGTCCGCCGTCGGCAGAGATGCCTGAGCAATCGCCCAGGATGAGCTGACGTCTACATTTTTATCTCTTGTACTTGTGTATCGCATAGAGACCATCCTTCGCGTTAAATTACATTTTATTATAGCATAACGCGCCTTGGTTGTAAAACCTTTTCAAAGAAGTGCGCGGCGTTTTCAAAAATATTTTTTTGCATATCTCCTCGGGTATTCCGTGCTCCTCGAGATAGACGCAGATGCTCGGTATCTTCTCTATTCCGCGAAGCTCCGGCTTTATTCTGCAGCCGTCATAGTCCGAGCCTATGCTGATAACGTCCTCGGCGCCCAGCGAGAGCATATGCTCCGTATGGCGCAGGAGCTCCTCTCTGCCGCCGTTTCCGCCGAGGAAGCGGTCATAGAAATTGAGTCCTATCAGTCCGCCGCGTTCAATGATAATTTTTATCTGCTCGTCGGTCAGCGAGCGCACCTCGTTATGAACGGCGCGCGCGTCCGAATGGCTTGCGATAAACGGCGCGTCGCTGAATTCGCACAGGTCATAGAAGCTCCTGTCGCTCAAATGCGACACGTCGGTGACTATGCCCAACTTCTCCATTTTCGAGACAAGCTCCCTGCCCCAATCGGTAAGGCCGCCGCCCTCGTCGCAGCCGCCCGCGGCTCGGTTTTTGTGATTCCATGTGAGGGTTATGAGCCGCAGTCCGCGCTCATAGAGCTTTTCGAGGCGCTCGAGGCTGCCGACTCCGCGCGAGCTCTCCATGGCGAGCATAACGCCGCGCGAATGTCCGCGCACGTCCTCGGAAGAGAGTATCGGGAAAACGTCGCCTTTCTTTTTGAGCTCGTCAAAATAGAAATTACACGCCGAGTCGAAATACCCCTCGACGAGCGAATCGTCCATGCTGTCGGGAATAAAGACGGCGAAAACCTGGTTCCACCGTCCGAAGATTTTTCCGCGCTCAAAATCTATGTCGCGCTTGTTTTTCAAAAGGCTGTCTCCGTCGTCCATGCACTCAGTAAGAGTATCGCAGTGCAGATCAAAAAAATCCATAAAATCACCCATAGAATAATATTGCCGACCGAAGCGAATATTACTCAGAAGCTGCTATCAAACGCATTTTCTATATATTCGCAAGAAATCGGCTCGTTCTCCTTTCCGAGAGTAACCTCCGCCACATCGAAGCGCGGCTGAAGATCGTAGTTATTTTTCTGCATAAAAAGCGAAGCGGTCTCGATTATCCGCTCCTGCTTTGCGCTGCCGACCGCTTCGCGCCCCGGAGCTATCGCGCCGGGCGAGCGGGTCTTGACCTCGGTGAACACCAAAAAGCCATCCTTTTTAGCTATTATGTCTATCTCACCAAGGCGGCAGCGGTAGTTCGCGGTTATTATCTCATAGTCGTTTTCGCGCATGAAGCGCGCGGCATATATCTCACCCCAAAGACCGGGCTTTTCCTTTTCGCTGAGCATATTACCACCCTCCGGCAGTTTCTTCAAAAACGTCTTTCTGTGGACGGGAGATATGCCGAATTCGCGTATTTTTTCATAGTGCAGCTTCGTGCCGTAGCCCTTGTGCTTTTTGAAGCAATATTCCGGATACTGCTCGTCGAGAGAGAGCATATATCTGTCCCTGCTGACCTTCGCCATTATCGACGCCGCAGCTATTGACGCGCTCAGAGAGTCGCCCTTTATAATAGCCTTTGACGGCACGGGCAGACCCGGCAGGCGGTTGCCGTCCACAAACGCCGCTGCGGACGCTCGGGCAGAGCCTCGAACGCACGGCGCATGGCGAGGAAAGTTGCGTTGAGAATATTCATCTCGTCGATTTCTTCAACGCTCGCGCTTGCAACAGCATAGACGGCGTGCTCTTTTATCTCGTCAAAGAGCAGGTCGCGCTTTTTCTCGCTGAGCTTTTTCGAGTCGTTCAAGCCCTCGATAATATAATCCTTGGGCAGTATCACGGCGGCGGCGAAGACCGGACCCGCAAGAGGTCCGCGCCCCGCCTCGTCTATTCCGCAGACACACATAAATCCGTGCTCCGCGGCGGTTCTCTCATAGTAATAGCGGTCTATCTCTTCAGCCATCTCAGCCCTCCAAAAATTCGTCGCTGACGACATCGTGAAGCAGCGAGTTGAGATAATTGAGGCTGAACGACAGCGTTGTCGAGCGCACTCCGTGGCGCGATGCAAGCGCGTCGGTGTAGTCCGCGAGGTTATACACTCTGACATTCGAGAAGCCCGAGTCATAGTGGGTGACAGTGCCCGTGAACTTAGCCTTTGTGACCTCGGTCGTGTTCTTTTGATAGTCCTTGGTGACGGTTATGTGCATCATGCCGCCGAGCATTCTCGGGCCTCTGTCCTGCGCTGAAATAAAGTTGCCGAGCGAATAGATAACGAGAACTTTTCTGCCGTCCGCGGCGGTTATGTATTCGACGGGCTGAATGACATGGGGATGCGTGCCTATAATTATATCCGCACCCCAATCGGCGAGCTTCTGCGCCAGCTCATGCTGACGATCCGTCGGCGTGTGGGTATATTCCTCGCCCCAGTGGACATTGACTATAGTCATGTCGCTTATCTCGGACGCCGCCTTGACGCGCTTCTCTATCCTGTCCTCGTCCGCGCCGAGCATAAGTATCGTCTTGCTGCCCTCGAGCAAGCTCAGTCCGTTCGTGGGCTCGGTCAGCCCGACATAGGCGAATTTGATGCCCTTGACTGTGTTTGTCGGTATGGTCTTGTAGTCCTCTTCGTCGAGATAAGCTCCGCAGAAGACAACATTCTTGCTCTTCCAGAACTTTATGGCGTTTCTCAGCCGCTCTCGCCCTTGTCGAGCGAGTGGTTGTTCGCGATATTAAAAACATCGAAGCCTATCTTCACCATCTCGTCGCCGAGCTCGGTCGGGGAATTGAAGCAGGGATATGTGCTCGGAGCCTTCTCGGGATCGATTATCGTCTCCTGATTGATTATGCTTATATCAGCCGCCGCAACGGTGGAGGCGACATTTTTATAGGCATAGGTGAAGTCGTAGCCGCCTGTTGTCGAGCGGGCGTGCGCCTGATTGTATATTACGCCGTGAATAAGATTATCGCCCACGGCGAGGATATTCACGCTGACGGGCTCGCGGGAATCCGCAGTCGTGCTCTCGAAGGTGTTTTCCGCCTCTCCGCCGGCGGGCACCGCCTTTTGGCAGGCGCAGAGCATGAGCAGCACAGCAATAAGAGCTGTTACTCTGAGAGTTGATTTCTTTTTCATGATATTCCTCTCTTTTTATATAATCAGTCGAGCGTTATTCTGCCTAATTTGCCCGCGCGGTACTCGTCGAGGAGCATGACCGCCGCGCGCTCCGTATCCGGCTCGCCGCCGCTTATCAGCATACCGCGCTTTCTCGCGAGCATCTCAAGGCGTTCAAATTCCTCGCTCTCCGGCGGAAATTCGAGCTTATATCTCTCTTTTATCCTCTCGGGATAGTTCTCGTTCATTATCGTTAAAAACCGTGCCGCGATGAGCTCGATGTCGAGTATGGTATCCTTGACCGAGCCGATAAACGCGAGGCGCAGACCCACGTCCGGGTCGTCGAACTTCGGCCAGAGCACGCCGGGCGTGTCGAGCAGCTCGATGCCGCTCCCGATGCTGAACCACTGGTTCTGGCGCGTAACTCCGGGCTTGTCCGCAACTTTTGCCTTGTTCTTGCCCGCCATGCGGTTGATAAACGAGGACTTGCCTGTGTTGGGTATACCGACTACCATCAAGCGAAGCGGCTTACCCGCCATGCCCTTCTGGCGTTCGCCTCGATTTTATCGGCGAGCATACGGCGGACTGTCGGTGCAAAGGCGTCTAAGCCCTTGCCCGAGCGGCAGTCAACGGCTATCGCCGTCACGCCCTGCTTGCCGAGTTCGGATATCCTGCGGCGCGTCGCGTTCTCGTCGGCGAGGTCGCATTTGTTGAGAATGACCATGAGCGGCTTTTGTCCGATAAGCTCCGGCAATTCGGGATTTCGGCTGCTCACGGGCACGCGCGCGTCAACTATCTCGACCACCGCATCAACGAGCGGCAGGCTCTCTTTTATCTGTCTGCGCGTCCGGGCCATATGACCCGGAAACCACTGGACATAAAGATCTCCGTTTTCCAAAATTCTTCCTCCTTAGGACTATATGCGCCAATATTTTGCGCGCCGTATATAAAAAATGCTTTTCGGCTTTACTAAATGAGTATAGCAAAAAAAACTTTGTCTTTACAAGCAAAAAACGCAGCCGAAGCTGCGTCTTGATTGCATATTATAGCGCGGACAGGTTATTTGTCCGAATCCGGATTGAAATTATAGTAGACATCCCACTGACCGAGCGGCATGATCCTGCCGACGACCTTGCCCATGATATATTTCTCGTCGATAAATCCGACAACTCTCATGCGGCTGTCCTTCGAGTCGTTTCTGTTGTCGCCCATGACAAAGAGCATACCCTCGGGCACGGTCGCGGGAAATTCTATATTGCCGCGGGAATATGTAGGCTCGAGCGTATATTTTTCGTCGAGCGCTTTGCCGTCGACATAGACTATACCCTTTTCGCTGTCTATATCCACCGTCTGACCGCCGACCGCTATAACGCGCTTTATCAGCGTCTTGTGCATGGCGTTGGGCTGGGCGACGATAACTATATCGCCGTAGTCAAACGAGCGCTTGAGCGAGCTTATCGCCACGGTATCGCCGTTATTGAGCGTCGGATTCATCGACGCGCCGGACACGACGAGCACGCGGGTGACGAAGGTAAAGACAATAGCTATCACCGCAACCGCCGACACAACGACGGAGACTATATCATAGATATTGCTGACCGTCTTTGAATTCTTCGGCTGCTTTTTAAAGTCAGCCTGCTCTTCCGTATTCATTTGAAGTTCATTATTTTCCTGCATAACAGTCCGCCTTCAAATCTCAAGCCTTGCGGCTCAGTTTTTGATTATTTTGATTCTGTCAAACGGGTAGAACCTGAAAACGACCTTGCCGAGAACCTTGTTCTCGTTTATAAAACCGATATCAGTCGAACGCGAATCGAGGGACTCGTTTCTGTTGTCGCCGAGAACAAAGAGCTTGCCCTCGGGAACGGTCACGGGGAAAGTCATATCATAGCTCAGATTCGTCGGGGTATTCACATACGGCTCGTCGAGCACCTGACCGTTGACGCTGACGGTGCCTTATAAAAATCTATATCCACCGTGTCGCCGCCGACCGCGATAACGCGCTTTATTATCGACTCATCCTTGCGCGTGGCGTGGGATATTATTATAACATCACCGCGCTCGTAGCCGGAAAAGCTATGTACGCACGCGACCCTGTCGCCGCCGCTGAAATTCGGGAGCATTGAGTCGCCGATAACCGCAGCGGGTCTGAACACCAGCGAAAAGAACAGCATGAGTATAATAACCGCCGACTCGAGCGTGGCAACTGCGTCATATACTATGCCCCACAGCTTTTGATTCCGCTCGGGCAGCTCTTCTCCGCTGTCCGCCTCCTGCGAGAGTGCGGCAGGATATTCAAATTTGAACCAATATTCCTCGACTCTGCGCATCGCATAAACCCCGTTTTAAGTGAAAAAGGTGTAACAAATAAATGTTACACCCTCATTCGCACAATTATTTGACCTGGCTCTTGACTCTCGCGGCCTTACCGACTCTGTCTCTGAGGTAATAGAGCTTGCTTCTGCGAACCTTACCGCTTCTTATGAGCTCAACCTTAGCAACGTTGGGTGAATGTACCGGGAAGACTCTCTCGACGCCGACACCGTAGGAAACTCTGCGAACGGTGAAGGTCTCGGAAACGCCCGAACCCTTGCGGGCAATAACGGTTCCTTCGAAAGCCTGAATTCTTTCTCTCTCGCCCTCGCGGATCTTAACGGAAACCTTTACGGTGTCACCGATCTTGATCTGGGGAATCTCGTCGCCTGTCTTAAGCGAATCCTGTGCAATAACTTTGAGTGCGTCCATTTTATATTCCTCCGTTGATTTTCAGACGTTCGTAACAAATTAGATGAAAGAGGAGCGTCCGCTTTAATGTGGTGCGGCCATGCCGCTTCGGCATTAAACCCCGTCACCGAAGCTGTGACGGATAACAAATGCTTAGATATTTTAGCACAAAGTGCCGGACAATGCAAGGGTTTTTTGATTTTATTTTTCGCGGCGCAGACAATATTATATATAAAAGTATAGTCTGCGTTTCGTCAGTTCATGACAGGCTCATATTATACCGCATATATCGGCAAAAATCAAACCGATAGCAATACTTACAATATTTTCAAGCCGAATGTTTTTTAAGGCTATTGACAAAGTGCATACGAAAGAGTAGAATAGCTGTCGAAATTTAATATTTCCTTATTGAGAGCGGCTGAGGGAACAGGCCCTGTGAAGCCCGGCAACCTGATTATTCAAGGTGCTAAATCCTGCGGTGCAGACCGGAAGATAAGGCCGGCGGCGGAGAAATCCGTATCGCCCAGAAGTGCTTAGCGGTTTCGCCGAGCGCTTTTTTTATTTGTCAGAAGGAGGACAAAAACATGGCAAACTACTTTTTCACATCCGAATCCGTAACGGGCGGACATCCCGATAAGATCTGCGACCAGATCTCCGACGCAGTCCTCGACGCTATCCTCGCCGAGGACAAGAACGGCAGAGTTGCCTGCGAGTGCTGCTGCACGACCGGCATGGTCATGATAATGGGCGAGATAACCACGAGCGCGAAGATAGACATCCCCTCGATAGCGCGCCAGGTCATCTGCGACATCGGCTATGACAGCCCCGAAAAGGGCTTCGACGGCCACACCTGCGCTATACTTACAACTATAGACAAGCAGTCCCCCGACATCGCCCTCGGCGTTGACCGTCAGGGCGCGGGCGACCAGGGAATGATGTTCGGCTATGCGTGCCGCGAGACTCCGGAGCTTATGCCCCTGCCCATCTCGCTCGCCCACAAGCTCGCCGCTCAGCTGACGAAAGTCCGCGCAGACGGCACTCTCCCCTATCTCAGACCCGACGGAAAAACTCAGGTCACGGTCGAATATGCCGAGGACGGCACTCCCGTAAGAATCGACGCTGTTGTCGTATCCTCTCAGCACGCCGCATATATCGAGACCGAGACGCTTCGCCGCGACATCGAAAAGAATGTTATCCGCGAGATCATCCCCGCAGATATGATGGACGACAAGACGAAGATATTCATCAACCCCACCGGACGCTTTGTCACCGGCGGTCCTCAGGGCGACAGCGGCCTCACCGGCAGAAAGATAATCGTTGACACCTACGGCGGATATTCACGCCACGGCGGCGGCGCATTCTCCGGCAAGGACCCGACAAAGGTCGACCGCTCCGCAGCATATGCCGCAAGATACATGGCGAAGAACATCGTCGCCGCAGGTCTTGCAGACAAGTGCGAAGTTGAAATCGCCTACGCCATCGGCGTTGACGAGCCCGTCTCCGTTTTTGTTGACAGCTTCGGCACCGGCATTATCCCCGACTCCGAGATAGCCGCCGCCGCGAACGAGGTCTTTGATCTCCGCCCGGCTTCGATAATCAAGGATCTCGACCTCCGCCGCCCGATTTATCGTCAGGTAGCCGCTCTCGGCCATGTCGCAGAACCGATATCGACCTGCCCTGGGAGCACACCGACAAGGTCAATGCCCTCAAGGGAGCCGCAGGAATAAAATAAGATATGCATAAAATAAGATATATTTAAAATATATTATTGTATAGCAAACCGCCGCAAGAAAAAATCCTTGCGGCGGTTGAACTATATTTATGTATTATTCACATCTACCGAAACATCGACCTTACACATGAGCTTTTGTTTTAAAAGTTATTGATACATTTGTGTAAAATCCGTCTATTCTGAATTTTACTGGCTTATTTTTACCATACCCGGTAAAATAGAACATTATTGTATGTTCTCCAACAGGTAAAGTCAGTTTCACTCGTTCACCATTATCTATTTTTCTAATTTTGTTGCCGTCGAGCACTATATTTGCGCCTACATCTTTAGCACAAAATGAATTTAATCTTTCAATAGTCACATTAGGGTTGGTAATAATGCTTTCCGCCAACCTAAGTCCCATTTTTGCTTCAGCATTTTGGGCATCAAGGTCAAGCACTTTTTCATAATACACACCCGCTTCGCGTGTTCTACCCTGATCGGAAAGAGCTCTTGCCCGCATCAAAAGGTTTTCGATTTCGCCGTTATGGCTAATTTCCACACTTCCCCTATGCTCAATAACTTGTATATCACGCATAACTTTTGTTCCACAATACTGGCAAAATCCGAAATCGCGACTTTCATCAAGAGATATATCCGCCCCGCAAGAGGGACATTTCAATGCTATAAAACCCATTTTTTATAACCTCCTCTGTTACATCAAAATTATTATACCAAATATTTTTATCCCCTGCAACTGTCCTTGCCGCATTTTTTGCAATGCAGATGACTCCTGTCCGGCGTGAGATAATATTCCGCGCCGCAGTACGGGCAGCGCACCGTATCCACACCCTTGAACATAGCTATAGACAAGGAAAGAAACACGGCGGCGGCGAGATAGAAGAATATCGCCGAGGTTATCGGCACTATCACGACAACTATCGCAAACGACGGAACGACAATGCCGAGCACAATAAACACAGCCGTCAACAGTAAAAGCAGCACCGCGGCAACGGGGCGTTTTTTCCGTCCGATTATATTGAATTTTTCAAGAGTTTTGATGCGTTCGTCATTGCTTTTCATTCCGCGCCTCCACACTTTTGCTGACCGTCGGTCACCTTGTGACATTTTTATTATAGCACAAGCAAAATAAGAGTCAATAGCGCAGAACAATATTTTTCAATTTATGATATTATCGGCTCATTTTAAAGCTGAGAACAAAAGATTGATACATTTCTTCTAGGCAAATAAGAAGCTGCAATTTCTGGACTGAATTGATATCAAAAACAGCTTTCGGTCAAACCCCTCAGTCACTTCGTGACAGCTCCCTGCAGGGGGCCGGATTGCGAAGCCAAGACTGAGGGTTCAACCGCTCGGTCAAAAAATAAGAATTAATTTTAAGCCATGTTTTGCAGCCTCTCCGCAAGCTCGGCGATATCTGTTATCTCTCCGCTGAGTTCAAGGAGATATTTGCGGGTATCTTCGTCTCGCATAAGATATTCCCCGGCGCGGCGCACAGCTCTGTAAAAACGCCTGTCTATTTTCTCCGGACAGCGGAGCAGTGGGCACATACCGCGCGCGGGTCGGGTACGGGCACTATAACAATTTCGTTTTCGCGCTCGACCGCGAGCGGAAACAGCGGGAATATCCTGCATGCAAGCGGTCTTTTGCGCCTGTCGCAGCCGCCGCGGCAGACGACAACAGCTCGCCGAAGTTGCCCTCGGAATCATTTATTTCAAAATCTTTGCAGTTTTCGAGCAGCTCTTTTTCGCCCGGGAACAGACCCATGCCGTCATTGTCCCCGCCGGAGCAGCAGCGCGCAGAGCAGAGCTTTCCACAATTAAAAGGCTTGAGCGGAGTTATATTTTCAAGCTCATCGAGCGCCTTTTGCAGCCCGCTTTTGAAATTATTTTTCATATATCTATCCCTCCGAGCACTTCGCCGACCTTGCCGCAAATCAGCAGATCGGCTCGCGAATCCGCCGAAGTCGGGCTCATATTGATAACTACAAGATGTTTGCCGTTGAAGTAGTTCACAAGCCCCGCCGCAGGGTAGACAACCATGCTCGTCCCCGCGATTATCAGCGTGTCGGCGGAGGCTATCGCGCTGACCGCGCCGCGCACCGTCTCGTCGTCAAGAGCCTCTTCATAGAGCACGACATCGGGCTTTATCACCCCGCCGCAGGAGCAGTGCGGCACGCCCTCGCTTTTTATCATATAATTAACGTCGAAGCTCCTGCCGCATCGCGTGCAGTAGTTTCTGAGCACGCTGCCGTGCAGTTCAAACACATTTTTGCTCCCCGCCGCTGATGCAGCCCGTCTATGTTCTGGGTCACGACCGCCGAGAGTATGCCCCTCTCTTCAAGCTCGGCGAGCTTTCTGTGTGCGGCGTTCGGCTTTGCCGAGACGGCATAGGAAAGTATTTTATCGCGATAGAATCTGTAGAAATCCTCCGTCTTGCGCTCGAAGAATGTGTGGCTGAGCATCTGCTCGGGCGGGTAGTCATATTTCTGATTATACAGCCCGTCAACGCTCCTGAAATCGGGTATCCCGCTCTCCGTTGAGACGCCCGCTCCGCCGAAAAATACGAGCGAACGGGACTGCGATATTATCTGCGAAAGTTCGTTTTTCATCTGTATCACTCCGTTTCTGTCGAAGATAATTATACCATTTTTCGCACGAAATCAAAATATTTTTTACAGATGCGGCTCGAAAAAATCCACAGTATTTTTATAGAGATTCAACAAACTTCGGATTTTTCGGGATTTTTTTGAGATTTTCTATTTACAAACGCTTTTCATGCTGTTATCATAGGGACAACAAGACAGTGAGGTCATCATTATGAAGCTTTCAGCAAAACTGACAGCTAAATATTTTCCCTATTACTTTAGCTTTACCTACTTTTACGGTAAGGCTTATTTGCGTTTGACCGCAGACAGGGAAATGACAGCACCGAGCCGCGCTTAAGGCGCACAAAACTTGGTAATCTCCCCCCGCAGTTGAACGCTGCGGGGGTTTTTTATTTTACAAATTTTTACCGGAGGGAAAAAACAATGGTAGTTATTCTTAGAGAAAATTACAACGAAGAGCAGCGCGACAATCTTGTGAACTGGCTTGAAAGCTCGGCATCACGGTTCACAGCAGCCTCGGCGAGCACAACACCGTGCTCGGACTCGTCGGCGACACATCGGGAATCGACATCGACCTTATCAAGGCTCTTGATATCGTCGAGGATGTCAAGAGAATCCAGGAGCCGTACAAGAACGCGAACAGAAAGTTCCATCCAGAAGATACGGTAGTCGTCATTGACAAAGAAAAAGATATCAAAATCGGCGGCGGCAACTTCCAAATTATCGCGGGTCCCTGCTCCGTTGAATCAGAAGAGCAGGTATGCTGTATCGCGCAGGCGGTTCAGAAATCCGGCGCAACTCTGCTTCGCGGCGGCGCGTTCAAGCCCCGCACCTCGCCCTACGCTTTCCAGGGACTGCGCGCAGAGGGTCTCAAGCTCCTGCTCGAGGCAAAGAAGCTGACCGGCATGCGATAGTCACTGAAATCATGGATCTGTCTCAGCTGCCGCTGTTCGACGATGTCGATGTCATTCAGGTCGGCGCGCGCAACATGCAGAACTTCGAGCTCTTAAAGCAGCTCGGTCATATCAACAAGCCCATACTTCTCAAGCGCGGACTTGCGAGCACTCTGCAGGAGCTGCTGATGAGCGCCGAATACATCATGGCGGGCGGCAACATGAACGTTATCCTCTGCGAGCGCGGAATCAGAACTTTCGAGACTTACACCAGAAACACCCTCGATGTTTCCGCCGTTCCCGCTATCAAGACTCTCTCGCATCTGCCGATAATCGTCGACCCCAGCCACGCGACCGGCATCTCGAAGCTTGTAAAGCCCATGGCCTTTGCAGCCACCGCCGCCGGAGCGGACGGACTTATTATTGAAGTCCACAATGACCCCGAGCACGCACTCTGCGACGGTCCGCAGTCGCTGACACCCGAGGCGTTCGACGATGTGGTCAAGGGCGTCAACAGCATCCGCCCGTTCGCATATAAAATGTAAGGTTGCCAACAGTCTGTCGAAAGGATATAATAATTATGAAAACAGCAGTTATAGGCCTCGGACTCATAGGCGGTTCAATGGCAAAAGCGTTCAAAGACAACACGGACAGCGAGGTTTACGGTCTTGATATAAACGAGAGCGTCATGCTCAAGGCGAAGCTCGTCGGCGC
>ENA-OQCP01000447-OQCP01000447.1-human-gut-metagenome-genome-assembly--contig:-NODE-447-length-18851-cov-5.510842_pt1 | contig 18851 bp, 25 predicted proteins | sample MGYA00242760_ERZ504583 | MGnify/ENA primary metagenome ERZ504583 (study PRJEB26092, sample SAMD00036308) | human gut metagenome | host: Homo sapiens | study: EMG produced TPA metagenomics assembly of...
CTGATGTACCTGTGCAGCTGTTCGGCGTTCGTTTGAAATCTGCCAGCAGGGCTTTGCGCTGCTGGCGCTCGTCCCCATCTGGCTGTATCGCGGGCGGCAGGGATACCACAGCCGGTGGTTCCAATATTTCTGCTATGCGTTTTATCCTGTACACATGCTGGTGCTTGCACTGGCTCTGCAGTTCCTGAACCGCTGACACCCCAAATAAGCAGCAAAAACACCCCTCTCAGCATGAACCGCATCCCGTCAAGCGTACAATGAAATAAAATAAGATTTTGCTGCCAAGAGCACTGCTCTTGGCAGATTTTTTACGCAGCAAATGCCATCTGGTACTTTTCCATTGGCGTAACAACCCCAAGATTGCGCTGTAAAGCACTATACAGAAAAAGGGCTTCCGCCAGCAGATGCGGAAGCCCTTTTTGAGAAGGAGAATAGTGAATATCAGTTTTTCATTTCGGCGCGAATCTTATCGTTGGCCTCCTCGACCTTCATGCGGGAGAGGATAAAGGTAATGATGCGTCCAGCACAAAGGGAATTACGAGGTACATGAGTTTCAGCATATTGATGCAGGATTCCGGCTGCACAGCCAGCGCCTTATCATAATTGCTGAACGCCAGCAGCCAGCCGGTGATGGCGGTGCCGAGACCGCCGCCCAGCTTGACACCGAGCGAGTGCAGGAGTACATCGTGCCGTCCACGCGCTTGTGCTTCGTCAGCCAAGTGTACTCGGAGCAGGAGGCGATAACGGCATTCATATCGCCCTGCCACGGGCCCTGACCCAGTGCAGCGATGGCCGTGAAGAGCAGCATCATCTTGACATCGCCGGTGCCAGTATAGCCGGCCACAGCAACGAGCGCACGGGCTACGGTAGCAAGGGCATAGCTGCCGACATTCAGCTTGTACATACCGTGCATCTTGGCAACGAGGGTCGGGGTAAAGACCAGTGCGATGATCAAAGGAATGTTGATGGCCCAAGAGAACACGCCGAACAGGTTCTTGTCGCCAAGGATATGAGCAGTGTAGTAGGTACCCATGCTGATCATGGCACCGTAGATCTGCTGCAAAATGTAGGTAACGCAGATCATCAGGTAGTATTTGTTGGAACCCAGCAGCTTGGCAGCTTCGACAAGACCGTACTTCTCGTCTTTCTCGATTTCGGCTTTATCCGTGGTATCGACAAACTCTTCCTCCGGCAACTCCTTGACGGAGAAAACAGAGAGCGTGTTGACGATCAGACCGATCATGGCATAAACGATAGCCACGGTGCGCCATGCTTCGGCAGTGTCGCCCAGTGCGGAGACAGCCAGCAGCGTGACGGACTGGATGGCAAGGCTGGTGGCGAATGCGAACATGAAGCGGTAGGAACCCATCTCGACTCGCTCGGCGCTGTTCTTGGTGACAAGGGCGGTCAGGGCAGAGTAGGCGATGTTGTTGGCGGTGTAGAACACGGCATTCAGCAGAGTGTAGCAGATTAAGAACATGCGTACTTGGCAAACTCGCTCATGCCCATGGGGATGGCGAAGATGCCGACCAGTGTGATGGCGCAGCCGATGTAGCCGTAGAGCATCCACGGGCGAGCCTTGCCCAGCTTGGAGTGCGTCTTGTCGATCATCGAGCCAAAGAAGATGTCGGTAATGCCGTCAAACAGCTTGGACACAGCAATCAGCGTGCCGACGATGCCGGGATTCAGGCCGACGGTGTCGGTCAGGTAAATCATAACAAACGAGGAGAGGAACGCATAGACCACGTTGCCTGCAACATCGCCGGAGCCGTATCCGACTTTGTTATACCATTTTAAATAGCGTCTTTCCGTGTTTTCAGACATGAGATTTTCTCCATTCTTTTGTGTAGGGGTTATGCTTTTTCAGGAATCAAACGGATGCTGAAATCGAAGGAAGCGTCGTCAAGGCGGTACTGCTCCGCCAGACGCGGCCCGCAGCTGGCAGAGCCGATGCCGTTCTGTGCATAGTCAAGGCAGAGAACGGTGCTGTCACAGGGATGCAGCTCATAGTTGTGCGCCTTTTCAGTCAACTCTTCCTGCGTGTAGTGCGAGGCGTTGAAGCAGAACGCTTTGCACCGACAGCGGTAAGCTTGATGCCCGCGCCATCCAGTTGGACATAATCGCAATCATAGTGACTGCCGTTCTCCTGCGGGCGAATGTAGTCCTCGTGCTGCTGCCAGATGGTGGAACTGAAGTAGTCGTGGCTGGCAGCATGGTGCTTGTCGCAGTAGCTTTCCATCGGACCCATGCCGAAGTAACTGACGCGGGCCATTTCTTTTGGCAGGAACAGGCGCAGGCCAAAGCGCGGCAGTTCGGGGAATACCGTGTTGCGCTCAGCGTGCAGTGCCAGCGTTACTGCACCGCTGTTGGAAACCGTCCAGCAGACATCCAAATCAAGGAATTTCTGCAAGCTGATCGGTGCAATGCCGACTTTGGCGCGCAGAGTCACACCGCTGTCCGTCACCTGATACTCGGTGCGGTAGGCATTGGTCATACAGTGGTCATAGCGGGCAGCCAGCCAATCCAGCTTCAGCTTGCGGTCATTGTCCGTAGGAGCACGCCAGATGTTGAACTCCATTTCCTTGTCCAACAGGACTGCATCCTCGTACTGCATCGCGGCGAACAGACCCGTCAGCTTATTAAAGTTGTAGGTGAAGTTCTTGCCGCGCAGCGTCAAATGGCGGTCCGTCTCCTGAACAGTGATTGTGCTGTTGGAAGGGGCATCACTCCACATAGCCAAGGTTTTCTGGTTGCGGCTGTCTTCGTTTTCCAGCAGGATTTCATCAAACCCCAGAAGATGATCTTCCGAACGCAAGGGCAGGTCTTTTTTTGCAATGGTAGAAGATTTTCAGGAAACACTTGCCTTTGTCGGGAATATGGACGGCCAACGGCAAGGCGCTTTCGCTGTGCGGCGGCAGGGTGAAACCGTCAGGGTAGGGGATGAAGCCGTTGTCGATGACCTTGCCGTCGCAGCTTACCTGATAGGTTAGTGCGGCATACTCAGTCAAATCAACAAAGTCCATGTAGTTATGCAGCGTGAGCATGCCGGATTCCCGGTCGTACTTCACAACACGCGCCGGGCGATAGATGTTCTTGAACTCCAACAGCCCGGTGTGCGGGCGGCGGTCGGGGTAGACCAGACCGTCCATGCAGAAATTGCCGTCATGCGGCCACTCATTGTGGTCGCCGCCGTAATAATAGATGTCGCGGCCGTCGGGCATCTTCCCTTTATAAATACCGTGGTCGCACCATTCCCACAGGAAACCGCCGACCAAGCCGTCATGGCTCTGAATGAACTGGAAGTAATCCTCCAAATCGCCGGGGCCGTTGCCCATGCAGTGGCTGTACTCGCACATGATATAGGGTTTGTCCGGCTCGTTGTCCAGATATTCCTGAATGCTTTCGAGAGAAGGGTACATATTGCTGAACATATCAATGTTCGAGAAATCATATTTACGGTTCTTGCTGCGGTACTGGGCGCTCTCGTAGTGGGTCAGGCGGCGGGGGTCAAAACTCTTTGTCCATGCCAGCGCTTCTTCGAACGTGCAGCCGTAGGCGCTCTCGTTGCCCATCGACCAGATGATGACGCAGGGACGGTTCTTGTCACGCTCCACGCAGAGGCGGGTGCGGTCTACGGTGGCCTCGGTGAACTCCGGGTTGTCTGCGATGGGCTTGTTCCAGTTTTCAACGTGGTTGGGCCAGCTTTCGTTGCCCTCGCAATAGTATTCGGACGCACCGTGGCTCTCGTTGTCGCTTCATCAATGACAAAGAAGCCGTACTGGTCGCAGAGCTGGTAGAAGTAAGGCACATCCGGGTAATGGCTGGTGCGGATGGCATTGAAGTTGTGCTTTTTAATCATGAGCAGGTCTTTTTTCGTCTGCTCAAAGCCAACAGCATATCCCGTGACGGGGTCGGATTCGTGGCGGTTTACACCGTGGAACTTGATGGACTGGCCGTTGACATAAATCTGGTTGTTGGCAACATGAACCTCACGGATGCCGACACGGTCCGTAATAGTCTCGTTAGGCGTGTCCAACACAAGGGTATATAAGTAGGGCTGCTCTGCATTCCAGAGTGTCGGGTCAACAACGGTGATTTCTGCATGATAGGGGAATGCCGCATCATCCGGTGCTTCCACGGGCGTTACGCTGCCGACCATCGTGCCGGCTGCATCGTAGAGGGTGATGCGGGTGGCAACGGCGGAATCGTAGTAACGCAGGCGGACAGCAACCTCTGCGGTACTGCCGTGGATGTCGGTGGTGATGAAATAGTCCTCGATGCACTGTTCCGGTCGGTGCAGCAGGTAGACATCACGGAAAATGCCGTTCATGCGGAACATATCCTGATCTTCCATGTAACTGCCATCGCACCATTTCAGCACGAGGACCGCCAGATGGTTGGTGCCGTCCTGCAAAACTTCGTTACATCGAACTCGCTTGTGGAATGGGCGACCTGACTGTACCCGACAAACTGACCGTTGAGCCAGACGTAGAAGCAGGAGGCAACGCCTCAAAATTCAGAAATGCGCGCGGGGCAGCGGCATCCTTTTGGTAGGTGAAGTCGTAGAGGTAAGCGCCGCAGGGATTCTCTTTGGGAACATACGGCGGATCAGCGGGAAATGGATAACGGATGTTGGTGTACTGGTGGTGGTCGTAACCGTGGTTCTGCCACACGCTGGGGACCGGGATGCTGTCAAAAGCGGAGGCATCATAGCCGACCTCATAGAAAGCATCCTGCAAGTCATAAATACTGGCGTAGTACCGAAATTTCCAGCTTCCGTTCAAAAGCTGGAAGCGATCCGAGGTCTCGCGGTGCTCGACTAAGGCATCGCTGCGCCGGGATGCCGGAATGTAATAGGCACGATTCGGCATGGTACCCACATGCAGCGTGTGCGGGTCCTCGTAATAGTGCGGAATAATCATCCATTCTCCTCCTGTGATTTATACAGTTCTGCTTGCGTTTCGTCTGAAATTATTATACAATTTCTATATACAATAAAACATAAACGGTATTGCACTAAATATGCACAAAATCAATGGCTTTTTGTAAAGTGAAGGTAAAATGGACGAAGCACCTAGCAATATTCACAAAAACAGGAGGGAATTTTTGTGTACATTAACGCTGGATATCTGAACAATTCCCGTACAGATTTCAAAGACAACTCCACGCCGTTGGTGGTGGGCAGCTGTGGCACCTACCGGCTGAAAACGCGCCCCAAACTACCGACTTACTGGCAGAAAGGGCGCAGGGATTACCAGATTTTATATGTGGCAAACGGCAAGACGCATTTCTGGTTTGACGGCAAGGAAGAAATCGTCAGCGCGGGTCATATGGTGCTTTACAAGCCGGAAGAAATCCAAAAATATGTATATTATCTGGAAGATAACCCGGAAGTTTTCTGGATTCACTTCACAGGCAGTGATGTAAAGAACATACTGGAGTATCACGGCATCTCGCTCGATGAGCATGTGTTCTACTGCGGTGTGCTGCCGGATTACAAGGCGTTGTTCCGCAAGATCATTCAGGAGTTGCAGCTGTGCCGCTATGGGTACGAGGACTATATTGCATCGCTGTTCAACGATATTCTGCTGTTGGTGGACCGCCAACAGCATGAACAGAAAAAAACCACCGGCAACGTCCAAGAGCAAATTGAACGCGCGGCGGCTTACTTCAACGAGAACTATAACACAAAGATCAGCATAGACGATTATGCGGAATCCCTGCACATCAGCACCAACTGGTTTATACACAATTTCAAACAGTACGCAGGTATGTCCCGGCCCAGTACATCCTCTCCTTGCGCATGGTCAACGCCCAAAGCCTGTTGGAGCGGACGACCTACAACATCAAGAAATTTCCGAAATCGTAGGGTATGAGAACCCGCTGTATTTCAGCAGGGTGTTTAAGAAAGAGATAGGGAAGTCACCGGCGCAGTATAGGAAAGAAATGATCCCTACTGAGGCAGTATAAGGCGCGAGAGATTATCTGCTAATGAATGAGAGTATTATGATTCCGATACGGCGATTGCATTCTTCGGTGCGTATTTTAAGGTGCAGCAGCTGATCGTTATGACAGTAAACGGCTTGATTCAGGCTGTTTGCCTATTATGCGGTTTAACTACGGTGCGGGAAACAGAGATAGGCTGCACTCCGCTTTCCGATACGGAACCGCTTTGGTCTCCGGTATGATGATACTGGGAACATTGACCGTCAACTTCTTTCCGGCGCAGCTTTTGGAATTATTTACAGCGTCAAAAGCCATGCGCTCCTTTGGCATATCCGCCATGCGAATTATGGCTGCAAGCTATCTGTTTTGCGGTCTCTCTACCATGATTTCCACCTATTTTCAGGCGACAGAAAAAGTAGGTTCCAGCATTGCGATTCAATTATGCAGACAACTGCTTTTCCTTGTTCCGGCCTTATGGTGTCTGGACAAATTATTTCAACTGAACGGAATCTGGCTTGCATTTCCTGTTGCGGAAACTGCCACTATGCTCATTGCTCTCATAATAATGGCATGGTATCGCCACAACAATATCTTATAACATGTTCCAAGGAGGAGAAATGATGAACGATACTTTTATGAAAGAAAAACCGGTATTGCCGCTGATTTTATCCATGGCCATGCCTATGGTTTTATCAATGCTGTTGGAATTGGATTTGGCGTTGGAATCAACGCAGTGATCGCCTTCTATCTAGGCGCTGGAGATGACAAAAAAGCAGATCAAGCTGCCACGCAGGGACTTGTGCTTGCCATGATTCACGGCGTTGTTATGACAGTCTGCGGTATTACAATGATGCCGGCTTTTTTAGGAATGTTCACTTCATCCAAGACAGTGATTGAACTTGGCGTACACTATTCTGTTATTGCGTTCTCTTTTACATTGATTATAGTTGTTGGTGTTACATTCGAGAAAATATTCCAAGCTGTAGGAAACATGAAAACAACTATGATCAGCCTGATGTGTGGGTGTATAATAAACATTGTCTTAGACCCCGTTCTGATTTTTGGCTATGGTCATTTCCTGAAATGGGAATCGAAGGCGCCGCGCTGGCAACCGGCATCGGGCAGACCTTGACGCTTGCGATTTATCTGGTCGTTTATTTTGTGCGGCCAATTCGCGTGCATATCCGCATGCAGTACATTTTGCTCAGCAAAAAGATGGTAATAAAGCTGTACTCCATCGGCATTCCCGCAACCTTGAATATTGCGCTCCCATCTCTTTTGATTTCGGCGCTCAATGCAATTTTGGCGGCATATTCCGAAGTGTATATTCTGGTTTTGGGAATATATTACAAATTGCAGACATTCATCTATCTTCCGGCTAATGGCATTGTTCAGGGGATGCGCCCCTTGATCGGCTATAACTACGGTGCGGGGGAGAATAAAAGAGTCAGCCAGATTTATAAAATCGTCTTGTGCATGAGCGGTATCATTATGGTGCTTGGAACAGTGATATGTCTGCTAATCCCCGGCCAGCTTATGGGGCTGTTTACCCACACAGAAGCGACAATCCAGACCGGGAAAACAGCCCTGCGTATCATCGGCGCCGGTTTTATTGTCTCGGCGGTTTCCGTTACATCTTCCGGCGCACTGGAGGGACTTGGAAAAGGCATTCCTTCATTATTGATTTCACTTTGCCGGTATGTTGTGGTTATCATCCCAACTGCGTTTTTTCTCAGCAGGCTTTTCGGAGCGGTTGGCGTCTGGAATGCGTTTTGGATCACGGAAGCGATTACAGCAATCATTTCTATTTGTGTTTACTACAAGGCAATAGCACAAAGCCAGCTGAGCCAGCCAACAGTAAAATGAACGTTGCTTCCCCCCCTTGGTGAAAATATCGTTTTTTGATACTGTAATAAAAAGAAAATGTAACTATTGAATATGGCATGAAAATAATATATTTATGCCGCAATTGAAATAATAAAATAAGATAGTATAATAGAACAGAAAGGAAGGACAAAATGATTTTTGAAAGCCTGGAGGTGTTAAAATGGTAAAAATTATATCTGACAGCACATGCGATTTGTCACAGGAAGTTTTAGAAAGATACGATATAGATATTATTCCGCTTCATATTGTAAAAGGAGATGAAGAACTGGAGGACGGACCGCAGATAGACATTCACGCATTGTATGAGTGGGCTGATAAAAATAAAACTACACCAAAGACTTCAGCTCCATCTATAGAAACAGCAATGAATGTAATGCGGCCATATATTGATGAAGGCAGGGAAATCATATGCTTTTCCATATCAAGTGAGATGTCGACATCAATCAACGTGATCAGAATGGCGGCAGAAGAACTTGATGCGGAAGATAAAGTTACGGTGATAGATTCAAGAAATCTGTCCACAGGAATAGGCCTGCTTGTTGTTGAGGCGGCAGTTATGGCAGCAGATGGGAAATCCCGTGAGGAGATAAAAACCGGAATTGATGAATTGATTCCAAAGGTAAGAGCGAGCTTTGTTGTAGATACACTTGTGTACCTTTACAGAGGTGGCAGATGCAATGCTGTTTCTGCGCTTATAGGAGGAGCATTGGCGCTTCATCCAATGATCGTTGTAAAGGATGGTAAAATGGATGCAAGCAGGAAATATAGAGGTAAGATCGGTAAAGTCATAAAGAATTATGCAAAAGATCTGGAAGAGGACCTGAAAAACGCAATACCGGATCGGGTATTTATTACACATTCGGAATGTGATGCTAAGACAGTTGAAGAGGTGAGAGATTACATAGCCTCTCTTGGCATTTTTAAGGAAATAATAGAGACAAGAGCAGGTGGTGTGATTTCATCACATTGTGGGCCTGGCACACTCGGAGTGTTATTTATTGCAAAATAATGGAGTTTCATATAGTAAGTACTTTGAAGCTGTTCGGAAGCCGCTTTTTCCTTATCCGCATCGTACCGGCTAAATTAAAATATAAACATTTTATAAATTATTAGCACTCACTATTGACGAGTGCTAATTTTGGGTGTATAACATAGTCAAGAACAAAGGAAAGGAACAAAAAGCAAAGGCTTTGAGTTCTTGAAACATCCCGGTTCCAAAGAAACAGGTTGACACAGATTTTATAGATTAAGAAGGAGAGATGACTTATGTTGATGCCTAGTATTTTTGGAGAAAACTTATTTAACGATGATTGGATGGATTTTTCATTTCCTGATGTTGACAAGGCGCTTTATGGTAAACACGCAAAGAACGTTATGAAGACTGATGTCAAGGAAACTGACAATAGCTACGAAGTAGATATAGATCTTCCGGGATTTAAGAAGGATGAGATTGAGGCTAAGCTGGAGAATGGTTACTTAACTATCAGCGCAGCTAAAGGACTTGACAAGGAAGAGAAGGATGAAAAGGATGGCAAGTACATCCGCAAGGAGCGCTATTCCGGTGCTATGAGCAGGTCTTTCTATGTAGGTGACGAGCTTAAGCAGGAAGATATCAAGGCAAAGTATGAGGACGGTATTCTTAAACTTTCAGTTCCGAAGAAGGAGCAAAAGAAAGTTGAGACCACAAAGCATATTGCTATTGAAGGATAAACTTAATTTAAATCATGTTATGAGAAGTCGCACAGGCCTATGCCTGGGCGGCTTTTTAAATTAAAATACAAAGGAGCAGTATGATGTTTGCATTAGAGGGAAAGCATAAGAAATGGAAAAATGTCGATAAAGAATGCTATATTGTAATTTGCCTCTCAATCGGATATACTATAGCTTAATTATAGCGGAATGAGGGAAAAATAATGTCAAAAGATGAATACTTAATTACAGATGCCCCCTTAAAGGCATTGACAGTTTTTGCAATGCCCATGATCTTGGGCAGCTTTTTTCAACAAGTATATAATATGGCTGATTCAATCATCGTTGGTCAGTTTGTAGGCTCCTCTGCGCTTGCGGCAGTTGGAGCCTGTGCTGCGCTTACGAATGTGTTCATCTGTATAGCACTGGGAGCCGGTGTAGGAGCCGGTGTACTTGTGAGCCGCTATTTCGGCGCCAGGGATTACGGCAAAATGAAAACAATAGTATCAACATCACTGATTAGTTTTCTGGTTTTAAGCGTACTTTTGGGTGTCTTTGGCTTTTTCTTTTCACATTCAATGATGAGCTTGCTACAGACACCTGCAGATATACTGGATGAGGCAGTGCTGTATCTTAGGGTTTATTTTGTGGGATTTCCGTTTCTGTTTATGTATAACATACTTTCAACGATGTTTACATCGATTGGCGAGTCAAGGATTCCGTTGGGGCTTTTGATATTTTCCTCTGTGTTAAATATATTTATGGATCTTTGGATGGTGGCAGGCCTTGATCTGGGTGTGTTCGGTGCTGCACTTGCAACTCTAATTGCTCAGGGAATATCTGCAGTGTTTTCACTTTTGATTTTCTTTAGCAGGATGCGCCGGTATAAAAGTCGCTTTGAATGGTTTGACAGGCATGAGCTTCGTTCTATGCTTCGGATTGCTGTGCCTTCGGTTCTCCAGCAGTCTACGGTGTCAATTGGCATGATGATAGTACAGGCAGTTGTGAATCCGTTCGGTACACAGGCGCTTGCAGGATATTCGGCAACGATGAGGGTAGAGAATGTATTTTCACTGATATTTGTATCCATTGGAAATGCAGTTTCTCCGTTTGTTTCCCAGAATCTCGGAGCAAAGAAGACAGAACGTATCAAAAAAGGCTATCACGCTGCGCTGGTGTTAGACCTGTGTTTTGCAGTGCTTGCTTTTATAGTAATTGAAACACTGCGTACTCAGATTTCCTCATTATTCCTGGGTAAAGACGGAACGGCCCTGGCATATCAGGTATCAGGGGATTATATGAGATGGCTTGGCTTCTTTTTCATTTTTATGGGTATAAAGATGGCCACCGATGGTGTGCTTCGTGGACTTGGCATCATGCGTCCGTTTCTCGCTGCAAATATGGTAAACCTGGCAATCCGTCTCTCGGTTGCCTTAATCTGCGCGCCGCGTTTCGGTATTGCATTTGTCTGGCTTGCTGTACCGGTCGGCTGGCTTGCCAATTTCCTGATTTCCTATGTGGCTCTCAGAAAATCCTGGCCGGCAGAATAGAAGGTACTATAATTCAAGCTTCAGATAAATTTCATCCCTTTCATCCTGCACTGTTTTGCCGGCGGCAGTCTTTACAATACGATATGCCTGCGTCCTGCTTATAGGCTGGTATCTGCAGGTGTTCTTGGTAAAAATAAATTCATGATGTTTGAAATTGTAAACGTTGTCCCACTTTAATCTAAGCAGGTCACTGATTCTTAGTGCTGTGTTTAATCCCATCACAATTAAACAGTAATTGCGGCTGTATAGTAGAAAATGTTATCCGGCACGTACAATATGACAGACTTTCACCCTCAGAATATCCAAAATCAACAACACAACAATGGTAAGTTCAAAATAGAAAAATGCAATATTTTGTTTATAAAAGGGTAAGAAAGTAAACACAGCATTTTCACAATTGCCCTGTATACTGACATCATAAACAAAAGAAATACTCATATTAATCTTTTTTTCATATTTTAGCCGGCACACTCCACATGTACCGGCTTCCTCTTTATAGTCGGAAGGCTATAAGTGTTTATATAAAAATAAAACGTAATTTCTTGCATAACTCCATAGTATATGTTACGATTTTACTGTTGTTAAGACGAATCTAAAGGATGATGCTTGCACGCATCATCCTTTTTAAATACAGGAGAAGTAAATGGATATCAAAAGACAGGAAAGAGCGCCGATTTATGAGGCTCTTGAGGAGTTTAAGAAGAAGAGAGTGGTGCCGTTTGACGTGCCGGGACACAAGAGAGGCAGGGGAAATCCTGAGCTGGTGCATCTGCTCGGAGAAAAGTGTGTAGGGCTTGATGTCAATTCAATGAAGCCGCTTGACAATTTGTGCCATCCGGTTTCGGTAATCAGAGAGGCGGAGGAGCTTGCGGCGGATGCCTTTGGAGCGGCAAATGCCTTTCTTATGGTAGGAGGCACCACTTCTGCGGTGCAGGCCATGATTTTGTCCATCTGCAAGGCGGGAGACAAGATTATACTTCCGAGAAATGTTCATAAAAGCGCTCTTAATGCACTCGTGCTCTGCGGAGCGATACCGGTTTATGTCAATCCGCAGACGAATGCGAAGCTTGGTATTTCGCTTGGAATGGAGATTGATCAGGTGGCGAGGGCTATCGAGGAGAATCCGGATGCAAAGGCTGTGCTTGTAAACAATCCGACGTATTACGGAATCTGTTCTGACCTTAAGTCGATAGTTGCGCTGGCTCATTCGAAGGGAATCAAGGTGCTCACGGATGAGGCACATGGTACACATCTTTATTTTGGAAAGGGGCTTCCGATATCAGGAATGGCAGCCGGGGCAGACATGTCTGCTGTATCAATGCACAAATCGGGAGGAAGCCTGACACAGAGCTCGATTCTGCTCACCGGAAGGGATGTGAATGCTGATTATGTGAGGCAGATTATCAACCTCACCCAGACCACGAGCGCATCTTATCTGCTATTGTCAAGTCTTGATATATCAAGAAGAAATTTAGCACTCAGAGGCGAGGAATCCTTTGCCAAGGTGGCGCAGATGTCGGAGTATGCAAGGCAGGAGATTAATTCCATAGGCGGCTATTATGCGTATGGGCGTGACCTTGTAAACGGCACGAGCATATATGATTATGATGTGACAAAGCTGTCTATCTATACGCTCGATATAGGGCTTGCCGGAATAGAGGTATATGATCTGCTGCGTGATGAGTATGATATCCAGATAGAGTTTGGAGATATCTGTAATATACTTGCGTATATATCAATCGGTGACAGAATACAGGATATAGAGAGGCTCGTAGGTGCGCTGGAGGATATCAAGCGCCTTTACAGCAAGGACAAGACCGGACTTTTGTCGGGAGAGTACATAAATCCAAAGGTGGCGGTATCGCCGCAGGAGGCGTTTTATTCGCAGAAGAAATCAGTGCGCATTATGGACGCGGTAGGCGCTGTAAGTGGTGAGTTTGTCATGTGTTATCCACCGGGAATCCCGATTCTTGCACCGGGAGAGCTTATCACAAAAGAGATTGCGCAATACATTGTCTACGCAAAGGAAAAGGGCTGTTCAATGCAGGGAACAGAGGATCCTGCGGTAGAATATCTTAAGGTATTAAAGCAGTAAACAGGAGGAAAAGCTATGCAAATGTGGTTTTCACAATATCATACTGCCAATGTCAAGCTGGATGTAAGGATACAGGAGCAGCTTTTTTCAGGGCAGAGTGATTATCAGAAAATAGATGTGTTTAAATCATATGAGTTTGGCAAAATGGTCGCGCTGGATGGCGAGATTGTTTTTTCGGACACAGATGAGTTTATATATGATGAGATGGTCACACATGTGCCGATGGCGGTTCACCCGAATGCCAAAAAGATACTTATAATAGGTGGCGGCGATGGCGGTGTGGCAAAGGAGCTCATCAAATATCCGTCTGTCGAGCATATTGATGTGGTTGAGACAGACAAGATGTTTGTCGATGTATGCAGGCGGTTTTTCCCAGAGGTAGCATGTGGACTTGAGGATGAAAGAATTTCCATGTTTTATGATGATGGTCTGCGATTTTTACGCAGAAAGCATGATGAATATGATCTGATAATCAACGATTCCACAGACCCGCTCGGACATACGGAGGGACTTTTCACAAAAGAGTTTTACGGAAGCTGTTATAAGGCACTAAAGGATGATGGAATCATGGTTTATCAGCACGGCAGTCCTTTTTATGATGAGGATGAGCTTGAGTGCCGGAAAATGCACAGAAAGGTGTATAAATCATTTCCTATAAGCAGGGTATATCAGGCACATATTCCAACCTGTCCGTCAGGCTACTGGCTGTTTGGGTTTGCATCGAAGAAATATCATCCGCTTTATGATCTGGATGCAAAAAGATGGGATGCACTGGGACTTAAAACCTGGTATTATACAACACATTTACACAGGGGAGCCTTCATGCTTCCGAAATATGTGGAGGATTTACTCGAGGAAGAGGAAACAAAGTAAAACAAATTAGAAAAACTATATCATAACCAAAGCGAATCAGGAGGGACAAAAATGAGCAGATTACTTATTATCGGATGTGGTGGAGTTGCGCAGGTGGCAATCAGAAAATGCTGCCAGAACAGCGAGGTATTTACCGAGATTATGATTGCAAGCAGAACCAAGTCAAAATGTGATGACTTAAAGGCAAAGCTTGAGGGAAAGACAAGCACAAAAATTGAGACTGCAAAGGTTGATGCCGACAATGTGGAGGAATTAAAAGAGCTGATTAATGCATACAAGCCGGATGCGGTTTTAAATGTTGCACTTCCGTATCAGGATCTTACAATTATGGATGCATGTCTTGCGTGTGGTGTTGACTACATCGATACTGCCAACTATGAGTGTGAGGATACTGAGGATCCAAAGTGGAGAGCAATCTACGAAAAGCGCTGCAAGGAGCTTGGATTTACGGCATATTTTGATTATTCATGGCAGTGGGCATATCAGGAGAAATTTAAGGAGGCAGGGCTTACAGCTATTCTTGGAAGCGGATTTGACCCGGGTGTGACCTCTGTTTATTCTGCATATGCGCTTAAGCATTATTTTGATGAAATACATACTATAGATATTCTCGACTGCAATGGCGGTGACCATGGATACCCGTTTGCTACAAACTTTAATCCGGAGATAAATCTGCGTGAGGTTTCTGCGAACGCTCATACTGGACAGACGGCCACTGTAGAGACAAAGCCTATGGAGTGGAGAGCGCAGTACAATTTTGACCAGGTCGGAGAAAAGGACATGTATCTGCTTCACCACGAGGAGATTGAGTCGCTGGCCAAAAACATTCCGGGAATAAAGAGAATCAGATTTTTCATGACCTTTGGACAGAGCTATCTCACACACATGAAGTGTCTTGAGAATGTCGGCATGCTAAGAACAGACCCGATCATGGTGGACGGAAAGGAAATAGTGCCAATACAGGTGCTTAAGGAGCTGCTTCCTGACCCTGCATCCCTGGGACCTCGTACAGTCGGAAAGACAAATATCGGATGTATTTTTACAGGTGTCAAGGACGGAAAGGAAAAGTCAATCTACATCTACAATGTATGTGACCATCAGGAGTGCTACAAGGAGGTTGAGTCGCAGGCAATTTCTTATACCACAGGTGTGCCGGCAATGATTGGTGCATGATGGTAGTAAAGGGACTCTGGAAGAAGCCGGGAGTGTTCAACCTCGAGGAGATGGATCCGGATCATATATGGAGGCTCTTAATAAGTTCGGACTGCTTGGCAGGTAGTGGAGAATCCGGTTCCTGTGGATTGCTACAAGACTGAGGATGAGTCAGTACATATGGATTAGTCCGGAGGCCGGTATGAAGATAAATGAATTAAGAACTCCCTGTTATGTGATAGACGAGGGAAAATTAACTGAAAATCTTTTGATATTAAACGGTGTCATGCAAAGGACAGGTGCAAGGATTCTTCTGGCACAGAAGGCATTCAGCGCATTTTATGAATATCCTCTTATCGGCAGATATCTAAGCGGGACAACTGCAAGCGGGCTTTTTGAGGCCCGCCTTGCACATGAAGAAATGGGAAAGGAAAACCATGTATTCTGTCCCGCTTTTTTGCCGCAGGAGATGGATGAGCTGGTAGAAATATGTGACCATATTGTATTTAATTCCGTATCGCAGTATCTGCTTCACAGGGATAAAATAGAAAAGGCTGATAAAAAAATAAGTGTCGGGCTCAGAATAAACCTGAGTGCTCCACACAGGAGGGGCATGAGATATATGACCATGTGCGCCGGGCTCAAGGCTTGGGATAACGAGAGAGGCACTCGATAAGGCTATTAAAAACGGGCTTGATTTATCACGTATAGAGGGTTTTCATTTTCACACGCTTTGTGAACAGGATTCGGATGCGCTCGAAACGACCCTTGCAGCGGTAGAGGAGAAATTCGGAGATTTGCTGTATGGTCTAAAGTGGCTCAATATGGGAGGCGGACACCACATCACAAGGCAGATTATGACATTGAGAGGCTTGAAAAATGCATTATGCATATGCGTGACAAATACGACCTGGAAATCTATCTGGAGCCGGGAGAGGCGGTTGCGCTTGATGCAGGATATTTGGAGACAACGGTGCTTGATATAGTTGAAAACAATGGCATAAAGATACTCATTCTGGATACCTCCGCAGCCTGCCATATGCCGGACGTGTTAGAGATGCCGTACCGTCCGCCGCTTATGGACAGTGGCGAGCCGGGTGAGAAGAAGTATACCTACAGATTGTCCTCATGTACCTGTCTGGCAGGTGATGTGATAGGGGATTATTCATTTGACAGAGAGATAAAAACCGGCGACAGGCTGTGCTTTTGCGATATGGCAATCTACTCGATGGTCAAAAATAATACCTTTAACGCATGCCGCTTCCGGACATTGCCGTAATGGATGAAAATAACGATTGTAAGGTTATCAGGAGATTCGAATATGAAGATTTTAAATGCAGGCTGTCCTAGAGCAGACGGCTTTTATATGCCGGCAGAGTATGCTCCCCACAAGGGTACCATCATCATTGGCCAAAGCGCCCGGGCTCATGGATTTACGGTGCAAGGCGGGCAAGAGAGGCTTTTGCGGAGGTGATATGTGCAATAGCAGAGTCTGAGCAGGTATATGTGCTCGCTGAGGCAGATGTGATAGACAATGCAAGGTCTGTTGTGGAAGCTGTCAGAAAGCAGAAAAATTATCAGGAAAATTTCCCGGTGAAATATATACAAATGGAGTCAGATGATGCCTGGGCCAGAGATGTGGGGCCAACCTTTGTGAAAAATGAGGATGGCGCTGTCAGAGGAATCGACTGGTGCTTTAATGCCTGGGGCGGCAAGGTAGATGGACTGTACGCAGACTGGACAAAGGATGACAGAGTAGCGGCTTTATTTTGCAACAAAGCCGGATACGACATGTATGATGCGCATCCGTTTGTCTTAGAGGGTGGAGCCATCCACACAGACGGAGAGAAAACTGTGATAGTGACGGAAAGCTGTCTGCTAAGCAAGGGCAGAAATCCGAAATTATCGAAGTCTGAAATAGAACAGAAATTAAAGGATTATCTCGGTGCCGAGAAAATTATCTGGATTCCTTATGGAATATACAATGATGAAACCAACGAGCATGTCGACAACGTATGTGCATTTACAAGCCCGGGGCATGTGGTGCTTGCGTGGACTTATGACATGGATGACCCACAGTATCAGATGTCCTCAGCGGACCTTGAAATATTGGAAAATGAAACTGATGCAAGAGGTAGAAAAATTGAGGTTCACAAGGTTTACATTCCAAAGAATCCGGTGTGTATCACAGAATATGAGCTTTCGGGCTTCACATTTGAGGAGGGTGAGGATGAGCGCGAGGCAGGAGAACGCTTAGCGGCAAGCTATGTGAATTTTTACATCACAAACGGCGGTGTGCTCATTCCACAGTTTGGTGATGTGATGGATGAGCCTGCGCTTAAGGCAATCGGAAGCCTTTTTGAGGGAAGAAAAGTGTATCCGATATATGCGCGCGACATAATTGTCGGCGGGGGAAATATACACTGTATCACACAGCAGATACCACAGTAATTTAATTGGTTGTAATCGTTTTTGGTCTCACAGAGGCTTGGGAAAAGCCCATTGTGAGACGACAGGATGAGAAAGGTGAATAGTATGAGAGAGGTTACAATTGCTGCAATCCAGATGAGCTGCAGCCGTGACGTAAAAGAAAATATTGAAAAAGCAGCAAAGCTATAAGGGCTGCGGCAGAGGCCGGAGCACAGATAATACTTCCTTCGGAGCTATTTGAGAGACAGTATTTCTGTCAGGAGAGGCGGTACGATTATTATGACTATGCAAAGCCGCTTTCTGAAAATGATGCGGTGCAGAGCATGAAGGCACTTGCAAAGGAGCTTGGAGTGGTGATTCCTGTGAGCTTTTATGAGGCGGGAGAGGGCAGACAGCTTTTCAACTCAGTGGCGGTGATAGATGCCGACGGAGAGGTGCTTGGAATATACCGAAAGACACATATCCCGGACGATCATTATTATCAGGAGAAGTTTTACTTCACACCGGGAAATACAGGCTTTAAAGCTTTTAAGACAAAGTATGCAACAATTGGAGTCGGTATATGCTGGGATCAGTGGTTCCCGGAAACGGCAAGAGGTATGGCTTTAAAGGGCGCGGAGATACTTTTTTACCCTACAGCCATAGGCAGCGAGCCGATACTGGAATGTGACAGCATGCCACACTGGAGAAGGTGCATGACCGGACATGCAGCCTACAATCTGATGCCGGTTGTGGCGGCAAACAGGATAGGAACAGAGGAGGTTGTACCGTGTGCGGAAAACGGAAACCAGAGCTCTGCACTGACATTTTATGGTTCTTCGTTTATCACAGATGCGACCGGAGAGGTTGTTGAGCAGATGGACAGAGTATCGGAGGGCTTCATACTCCACAGTTTTGATCTGGATGAGCTGGAGAGTGAGAGAAAGAGCTGGGGACTGTTCAGGGACAGGCGGCCGGAGATGTATGGGGAGAATTAGCTTAGATTACCCTAATGATTGCAAATTAATTTAAAGTTAATTTAAAACACAGGATACAGCAAAGGCGCTATATCCTGTGTTTTTTGGAGTCCCCTATTAGTGTATTAGAACATCGGAAAAAATACATATTATTGTTTCAACAGCACTTTGATGTCCTCCTCCGGTGTGGTAATAGGTGCAATCCCATAGTTTTCTACCAGAAAGTTCAGAATATTAGGAGAAAGGAACGCCGGTAGAGAAGGACCGAGACGG
>ENA-OQCP01000448-OQCP01000448.1-human-gut-metagenome-genome-assembly--contig:-NODE-448-length-18779-cov-2.350847_pt1 | contig 18779 bp, 20 predicted proteins | sample MGYA00242760_ERZ504583 | MGnify/ENA primary metagenome ERZ504583 (study PRJEB26092, sample SAMD00036308) | human gut metagenome | host: Homo sapiens | study: EMG produced TPA metagenomics assembly of...
TGCTGAGGAACATGATGCCGAAGATAATGTAATTATAAAGGACGAAGAAATCTCTCAGACCTCCGTCATACACATCGGAAAAGCTAATGATACTACTGAACATTATCACTACACCGGTGATGGAATAGAGCGAACGCTTACAAATCTTGTTGCGTAGCAATAACTTGAGTTCCAGTCTCATGTATTCGCCTATTTCGCCGTAGCGGTCGAGGAATTTGTATTCGGATACATGTTTTATCCGTGTATCTTCCACTTTGTTCAGTTCATTGTAGATGAGTTTCTGCATCAGGGTGCGGTTGATGAACACATGAGGCGATGGCAGCCAGTACACCGATTAATGACAGTATATTACCGGTGATGAACCTTCTCCCAGATTGACAAAACAGTCGAAAAGCGGACTGTTGTCCGGAATGAATAGTGCGGCGGCAATACCACCATATACTACTACCGGTAATGCCAGCCACCAGATGCGCTCACCCATCAGTGTGCGGCACAACAAGAACCAGTAGTTATTGAATACCATCAGCAGCCAGATGCCAATGCAATAGGTCAGCACACCACTGATTCCATAGAATTTGGTGACGGTGATGATGGAAAACGGAACAAACAGAAACAGCCAGAACAGATTGAAGCCATCCAGTCCGGAACGGATCAGCAGGAAGTCTATAAGACGATTCCGTTTGATGGGAAGCAGTAGGTAGGGCTTCACTTCCTGGGTGGGTGTTTTTTGGAAAGGCAGGCGTATCAGGAAATCCAGCACAAGGACAAATATCAATCCGGAGTTCATTACGTGATAGGCTTCTGTGGCACCACCGTCAAAGGCGAATGCAAAGGTCGTACCGAAGAATATCAGGTAACCGGCCCAGAAGACGAACATGAAGTACATCCAGAATTTTCCGAATTTACTTTTTTCGTACATCGGATTTCGTTTTTCCGCCAGTTTTCCGTGCTTGCGCAAATCTAAGAAAAGACTCATAGTATTTGTATATATAGAGTTTGTATAAAAAAGCTGCGCTGCCTTTCATCGAACAACGCAGCCTTCTGTGTGTATGGCTCTCTTATTCTTTGTCAGGAGTTTCAGGACTGATCATTGATACCTCAATCTCATTCTTCTGCTTGAACAAGTCGTCGGTGAACTTTTGGATGTCCTTCACGGTGATGCTGTGACAATCTGTTCGTAATCCTTTATCGGATTCATACCGGTGAACAGGTATTCGTCAATGCTGCCCAGCCAGTAGCTGTTTTCCTTCAAGTCTTCGGCGTGTTTTTTCAGCATGAACTCCTTCACTTTATTCAGGTCTCCTTCCGACGGACCTGCTTTGGCGATGTTGTCGAGTTCTGTAAAGATAATCTGCATCAACTTTTCTCTTTTTGCCGGAGCGGTTTCGAATATAATTTGCAGAAGGGCCTTTTCTTTCGGATATTTGCTTAACTGGCCGCCTACATATACACCGTAAGTGCCACCTTCGTCTTCACGTACCTTGGCTGTATAAACCAAGTCAAGAATCTGGCTGGTCATATCCAGCAGGATGTTATTTTTCAGGTCGTACTTGCAGTCACCGTTCAGCAGGACAAAATTCGACGCTTTAGCAGTTTCCTGCTTCCTTACGAACTCATTCTTATAAACTCCCTGGCGCATGTCGATTTATTGTCCTTGAATGTTTCCTTGCGGTTGATGGCAGGCAGTGAACCCAGGTACTCGGCGATGAGTGGTTTCATTTCCTCCACATTCACATTTCCTACAAAGATAAAGGTAAAATCGCTGGCATCTTTGTAGCGGTCTTGATACATGGACAGAATCTTGTCATAATCCATCTTGTCAATCATGTCCGCCTTTATTCTGGCTCTTCTGGGATGGTGCATGTAAATACCGGCCGAGACAGAGTCACTGAACGCCACCTGGGGATTCATTTCCATATTCTGCAAAGCAGCTTTGTTGCGGTTCTTGTAGGATGCGAAGGCATCGTCGTCACGGCGTGGAGCGGTGAACGTCAAGTAAGTGAGCTGCATCATTGTTTCGAAGTCTTTCGGTGAACAGCTGCCATTGACGGTTTCTGTCTTGTCACCGATACCATAGCTGACGGAAGCTTCTTGCCGGCCAGAACTTTTTCCAGGTCTACGGCACTGAAATTACCCAGACCACCGACACTCACTGCATCCAGTCCGTTGATGTTGATGATTTCCGAGTCGGGGAACAGGGAACTACCGCCTAGCTGACTCCCTTCATGCGGATTTCGTCTGCCTTGAAATCTGTCTTCTTGATAATGACCTTGACTCCGTTGGAGAGTGTCAGCGTTGTAGTGCCGAATGTATCATCTGTCTGCTCGGATACAATCTTTCCGCCTTTCGGGCTTCGGCCATCAAAGGTTCATCCGACACCTTGTCTACGTAGCAGTCAGTTTTTCAGCTTTAATATCTTTCAGAATCTTCTTGATTGCATCTTCTGTCGGCATTTTCAATCCTTCCTTATCCGGACCGAGAATTGCGACTACCTGGTTACTGTCTGTCACGAGGGCTTGCATCATCTGGTTCAGTGCGGCAACCGGAATGGCGGGAGCTATCTGATTGATGATGGCGTATTCGTTTTCGATGCCCGGAATCGGTTCGTTATCGAGGAAATGACGGACATATTCATCCACGTACTCTTCATTCTTGCGTTTGTCACGCTCGTTATAAGCAGATTCCAGTTGGCGCAGATATTCGGTACGGGCACGGTTGTATTCCGTTTCCGTAAAGCCGAATTGGCGGGCGCGTTCTGTTTCGCGCAGGAGAGTGGCTATTCCATTTTCTATGGCATCTTCCTTGCAGACAACGACACCGGTGAAGGCATCTTTGGTTTTGGCAACAAAGAAATCATCGTCATAAGTGGCGGCATATATATAAGGAGGATTGGCGGTCTGTACCAATTCGTTCAGACGCGCATTCAGCATATTGTTGATGAGCGTGGTTGCATAATTCTGTACCAGATAGCCCATGTCGCCTTTCTGCTCGTCAGGAGTGGCTTCGTGCTTGTTGAAGATGAGGCTTGTACATTGGACTGTTCCTTGTCCTGATAAACCAATACAATAGGCTCCTTGTTGTCGTTTACCGGATAGTACTCGCGTTTGGCAGCATTGGGCTGGGCGGGAATATCAGAAAACATTTTCTTGATTTGGCTTCGATGGCGTCCACATCTATATCGCCAACTACCACAATACCCTGAAGGTCCGGACGGTACCACTTTCATAGTAGTCTCTCAAAGTTTGCGGTTTGAAGTTCATAACGACCTCCATCGTTCCGATAGGGAAACAAGTGGCATACTTCGTTCCTTCGAACATGACTGGAAGCATCTTCTCCTGGAAGCGTTGTATGGCGCTCATACGGGTGCGCCATTCTTCGTTGATGACTCCGCGTTCTTTGTCTATTTCCTTCGGGTCCAGGGTCAAATCGTTACTCCAGTCGTGCAGAATCAGCAGGCAGGAGTCGATGGCTCCCGGAGTAGTGACCGGCACATTGGAAATGTTGTATACGGTTTCGTCTACGGAAGTATAGGCGTTCAAGTTCTCACCGAATTTCACCCCGATACGCTCCAGGTATTGCTTCAGTGCATCACCGGGGAAGTGGGTCGTTCCATTGAAACACATGTGTTCCAGGAAGTGGGCAAGGCCGCGCTGGTCGGCTTCTTCCTGAATGGAGCCTACCTTTTGGGCAATGTAAAAGTCGGCCCGGTTTGCAGGCTGGCTGTTCTTGCGGATATAATAGGTCAATCCGTTGTCCAACTTTCCGATACGGACATTTTTGTCGACCGGGATAGGCGGCATTTGCTGTGCAAATACCTGCTGAAAATTGCAGCAAAGAATTAACGCTACAATCCATAAACCACGTAATAGATGTTTCATATTATTATGAATTTAAATTGTTCTTGAACTATCTGTCGGACAGCCCTTGGATAAATCACAACTTCTGTTGTTTTTTCGGATTCCATTCCGGATAAATGGAATTTATCTGACTGCTTCCCGGATGCGGACCAATTTGGTCAGCAGGTCTTCCAGCAGGTCGAGTTTCAGCATGTTGGCGCCGTCACTCTTGGCTACGGCGGGATTTTCGTGGGTTTCGATGAACAGTCCGTCTACACCTACGGCAACACCGGCTTTGGCTACGGTCTCGATAAGTTGCGGCATACCTCCCGTGACGCCACTGGTCTGGTTGGGCTGTTGCAGGGAGTGGGTTACATCCAGGATGACGGGGAAACCGAAGGTCTGCATTTCGGGGATGCCGCGATAGTCGATGACTAAATCCTGATAACCGAAAGTAGTTCCGCGTTCCGTCAGCATGACGTTCCTATTGCCTGCTTCCACTACTTTATCAGCCGCAAAGCGCATGGCAAGCGGAGAGAGGAACTGCCCTTTCTTGATGTTGATGGTTTTTCCGGTTTTGGCGGCGGCTACAAGCAGGTCTGTCTGCCGGCAGAGGAAGGCGGGAATTTGCAGAATATCCACATATTCGGCAGCCATGGTGGCTTCTTCGGCTGCATGAATGTCGGTCACGGTAGGTACTCCGAAGGTGGTGTGCACTTTTTGCAGTATCTTCAGCGCCTTTTCGTCGCCGATGCCCATAAAGGAATCCAGGCGGGAGCGGTTGGCTTTGCGGTACGACCCTTTGAATACATAGGGGATTTGCAGTTTTTCGGTGATAGTCACGATACGTTCGGCAATGCGCATTGCCATTTCTTCTCCTTCGATGACACATGGACCTGCCAGTAGGAAGAAGTTTCCGGCAGGATTATTCTTTAATTCAATCATAGGTTGTTACTGATTAAGTATTTTCAATTGGGTATAATCAATGTTATTGCTTCATGCAGTACGCTGATGTCCAGTGGAAAATGACGGTCAAGAATACGTCCGTCCAAATCGACAGAGGCATTTTGCGCACGCAGCACTTTTACTTTTTGCGTACGGTAGGGCATCACTACCTTATGGTTCAGAATCCGCCCTTGGATAAGCATCCACAATCCCGACCATAGTTGCAGCAATTCGGGACGGTAAATGACGGAAACATCCAGCCAGCCATTATAGGGCACTGCACTAGGCGCTTGTCCGTATCCCCACGCACTGCCTATGCAGACAGTCATGATGCGTCCGCGTATATGCTCGCCGTTTATCTTGAGATGCATGCGGTACAGCTTCCGTTCGAAGATAATGGATAGCAGTGCCATGAAGTAAGAGAGGAACTTCACTCCCCAGAAACGCTTGCACTGGTCGGTGATTTTCACGATACGGCTCCCAGCCTATGTTGATGGCATTGAGAAAGTAGCGTGTCAGATGCTTTTCACCGTCGTAATAATGGCAGGTACCCACGTCTATTTTCCGGCGGCGGTTGTTGATAATGCAATCCACCGCTTTCTTGTAATCCGAACTCATTTCCCAATAGTCGGCAAAGTCATTTCCTATACCATTGGGGATGATGCCGATGGCTATATTCTCCTTGTCCGGTGCATTGGAAAGCATGATGCCGTTAATGACGTCATTCAGTGCGCCGTCACCGCCTACTACAACAATGGTGCGGTAGCCGTTGTTGGCGAGGATGCCTGCCAGACGCTCTACCGAACCGAACCCTTCGGACTGCACATAGTCGTAAGGCACACCTTTGCTGTCCATGTATTCTTTGATTTCTTTCCACCGTTTCTGCACTTTCCGTGTTCCGGCTTTGGGGTTGTATATCACTCCCAACTTTTCGGGTTCTGCACTCATGATTCTATTTACAATTTGACTATTTACTATTTACGATTTAAATCACCCGGTCACTTTATCATTTCATCATCCTTCCAACTTCTTCTTTACAAAAGCTATCTTTTCTTCCATCGGCCACCGGGCATTCATCCAATGGATGGTAAATCCACGCCGTTCCATACGGCGGAACCAGGTCATCTGCGTTTGGCAACTGGTGGATGGCTGTTTCCAGTTGCGTGAACATCTCTTCATAGGTCAACTTGCCGATGACATAAAGTGTCAGATACTTGTATTCCAGTCCGTAATAGATGAGGTCATCCGGTTGGATGCCTTGCTCTATCAGACGGCGCACTTCGTCTATCATTCCTTCTTCCAGGCGCTGGTGCAGGCGGCGGGTGATTTTCTCCCGACGCAATTCCCGGTCGATGTCCACACCTATGATGAGGCTGTTCATCTGGGGGAAGGAACGTTCGTCTACTGGGGTATGGGCATAGTACTCTTCGATTTCGATGGCTCGTATGGCACGTTTGGCTGTGTCCACGTCCGTAGTATTGTGCAGGCTTTTGTAACCTTTCAGTATGTCGGTCAGTTCTTCCAGCGATTTGTCCGCCAGACGGGTGCGCAACTCAGGATTCTCGGGTACGGGCAGCAGACGGTAGCCTTTCAGCACTGATTCGAGATACATTCCGGTTCCTCCACATACAACGGGCAGGCAACCTTTTTGTTTAATAGTCTCGTAAGCATTCAAGAAATCACGCTGATACTCGAAAACATTGTACTTATAGCCCGGGTCGGCTATGTCGATGAGGTGATAGGGAATCTGTTTCCCGTCGACGGTATAGTCGGCAAGGTCTTTGCCGGTGCCCAGGTCCATCCCCCGGTAGATTTGCCGTGAATCGGCACTGATGATTTCCGTATGGAGTTCGGCGGCCAAGGCGGCTGCAAATGGAGTCTTTCCTGAGGCGGTAGGCCCTAATATGGCGATTAAATCATAGTCTGGCATATATAAGTTCTTGTTAATCTCATTACAAAGATAGTGCAAACCGAATGCAGAATAAAATGAACTCGTTCATTTTTTATGCTGAGGTGCAGCTTATCTTCGTGTTAGTGCAAAGATAATGCAAACTGGGAGTATAATGGAAAGAACTTGCTTATTTTTTTACGTGATGCTATACCTCCTTTTCTATTTTGAAGCAGAAAAAGTGAAAAAGGACGTGAAAACGAGCATTTATCTTATTAAAATGTGTTATGAAACATGCTTTTTTTCTTGGAAAGTTTGTCAATGTCCCAAAAGTCCGTACCTTTGCAATGTGTTTTTCATAGTATTAGATTTAAGGTTAACAAAGGTTGGAGTACAGCGGTACTCCTTTTTTTATGCCCTAAACTGAACTTTGGCACATTTTTTCTGTACTTTTGCACTATATCTTGAATGAACAAACATATTCACCTTTTATGAAGCTCTGTATATAGCTACGCTCAACGAATAGCCCTGCTTGATAAAGCTATTCAGCTATCTGGCAAGCGATGACCCGTTTGCCATAGAGATTGTATATCCTTTTATTCATGAATTTGCAGGATAGCATGCTGTACTTGTACAGTGTGTTGTTTTGTGCTATTTTATTGTTGAGCAATGCATTATACATATAAACAGATATGGCTTATCAACTTTCCGGTAATGATGAGCATTTTGATGGAGCAGCTGATAAATATAACCGATGCTGTTTTCTTAGGTCACGTTGGCGAGGTGGAATTGGGAGCATCTGCCATTGCGGGGATTTATTATTTGGCGGTCTACATGCTTGGGTTTGGGTTTAGTATCGGATTGCAGGTGATGATTGCCCGAAGGAATGGAGAATGTGACTATGGTAAGGCTGGGAAGATATTTTTTCAAGGTTTCTTCTTTTTATCGGGATTGGCCATTTTGCTTTTGTCTGCTGATGCAGGCAAGTTCTTCTTTCATATTGGGAAGGTTGATTTCCTCACCGGAGATTTATCGGGCTGTAATTCAGTATCTGGACTGGCGCAGTTTCGGTTTGCTGTTTTCGTTTCCGTTTTTGGCTATCCGTTCTTTTCTTGTGGGAATAACATGCACTCGGGCATTATCGTGGGCTGCTGCCGTTGCAATAGTGATTAATATTCCTTTGAATTATATTCTGATAATTGTTGGAGGACTGGGAATATCGGGAGCTGCCATTGCTTCTTCTCTGGCAGAGATGGGTTCTTTGGTGATGCTTCTTTTCTATGTATGGCTGAAAATAGATAAAGGGAAATATGGATTGAAACCGGTATATGACGGAAAGCTGTTGGTGGATGTGCTGAGCTTGTCGGTATGGAGCATGCTTCATGCCTTTATCAGCGTGGCTCCGTGGTTCTTGTTTTTTGTGGCGGTGGAACATTTGGGTAAAACGGAATTAGCCATTTCCAATATTACGCGAAGTGTATCTGCTGTCTTTTTTGTAATAGTCAATTCTTTTGCGGTCACTACGGGTTCGCTGGTCAGTAATGCGATTGGGGCTGGAGAAAGGAGGGCTGTTTTCATTATCTGCCGTAAGATACTGAGGTTGGGCTATTCTGCTGGATTTCCACTGATAGGGGTAGCTGTATGCTGTAATCGCTTGATAATAGGAATCTATACAGATAACGAACTGTTGACGGAGCAGGCTTTCATCCCTTTTGTTGTGACGTTGCTGAATTATACCTTTGCCTTGCCAGGCTATGTATATCTCAACGCAGTTGGAGGGACCGGTAAAACCCGGATTTCTTTTCTTTTCCAAGTGACTACCACTGTCGTGTATCTGGGGTATCTTTATTGGTTAAGCGCTTGCACTCATGCATCCTTGGCTATTTACTTAACGGCAGAATACCTTTTTGTGATTTTGCTGGCATTGCAATCGGTTTTCTATTTAAGAAGTAAACAATATTAGAAACATATCGAATTATGATGACTAAAATATATCCGCGTACGGGAGATAAGCAAACCGTATATCTTAATGCTGTTGTAAAGGATCCTCGAATAGAGGTTGGTGACTATACTATTTATAATGATTTTGTAGCTGACCCTTTGTTGTTCGAGAAAAACAATGTGCTGTATCATTACCCCATCCATCAGGAGAGGCTGGTTATTGGTAAATTCTGTTCCATTGCTTGCGGTACGAAATTTCTGTTCAACTGTGCCAATCATACGTTGAAATCTCTGTCTACTTATACATTTCCTTTATTTTACGAAGAGTGGGGATTTAAGAAATCGGACATAACGGATGCATGGGATGACAAAGGAGATATTATAATAGGTAATGATGTTTGGATTGGTTATGAAGCGGTGATAATGGCTGGTGTTCATATAGGAGATGGGGCGATTATTGGTGCACGTGCTGTTGTGACTAAAGATGTTCCCCCTTATACAATTGTAGGGGGAACTCCTGCCAAAGAAATCAGGAAACGTTTTGATGAGGATGTGGTGAAGAAATTATTGCGGCTGCAATGGTGGGATTGGTCGATTGATGAGATACGCTGTTACTTGCCGCATCTTGTACAAGGCTGTTGGGATAGATTTCCTTAATAATCCATCATCAGTGAGTTGCCGGTCTTGCCTCGTGAAATGTCAAGGTTAGGCGGTGCATAGCTCTGGTTACAGCTACATAAAGCATACTCTTGTCAATCTCCGAACGGTAATTTCTCTCATCCGTCTGTGGAATAATGACTTCGTCAAACTCGAGCCCTTTTGCCATGTGGGCAGAGGTGATGACGATGCCTTGCACAAATGCGGAGCTTTGACTTGATAGGAAGCTGATATCATTGGCATATGATTTCAGCATGTCTGCCATCTTCCTGGCTTGCTGCTCCGTCTTGCATATGATGCCAAGAGACTTATATCCGGATTTCCGGTAAGTGGAGATTAGCCCCATAATGCCGGACAGTTCTTCTACGGCACTGCCGAACTGCAGGATTTGTGGCTTTTCTCCATGCCGGGCAACCGGTTCCAGCTCTGCGTTAGGATGAATCTTTTGCGCAATCCGTAATCTCGAAGGTGGAACGATAACTCTTACACAATTTCATGATTTCACTTGCAGTAAGTGACTTTTGGATAGTTTCTGCTGTGGATGAGCCATAAGGATTCACGGACTGTCCTGCATCGCCCAACACGGTTTTCCGGCATGGAAAGAGTTTCTGTATTACCTTGTACTGTATGGGCGAATAGTCCTGCATCTCATCTATCAACAGATGTTTGACTCTGAATGGCTGGTTCCCGTTTCCCTCCAATGCCAAGTGTAGGTATGCCAGCGGTGCCAAGTCTGAGTATTCGAGTGTATGTCCCTTTCGCATTTTGAACATTCCGGGATTATTTGTCCATTTAAAGAAATCTTTGTAGACTTGAATGTCGTTATTGCCTGCAAACATTAGTCTGATTTCTTTTTTCAAAAGGTTTCTGCCGGCGGTGGTTACCGTAAAGGCGTATTGTATTTTCAACATATCCAGCATATAATCAGCCATAGCATCAAATCGTCGGCGTATGGGATAACGGTTGAAACGTAGGTACTGTTCTTCGATAAACGGGGCAGGTATGGTGATGTATTTGGTCAGCTTCACGTCTGCTGCCTTGAAGTAGGTGTTCTCTATGTGGAGGATAAACTTGTCAAGCTCTGAAATGAAACCGAAAGAGGCTTTATAGGCTATTCTGTCGATGAGGCTTGAGGATGGCTTCTCTAACAGTTCATTCACTAACCCGAAGTATGTTTGGTACTTATATTTGTGTTCCAACACTCCGGAGAGTATTTGTTCCATACTGGTTTCGGGCACGGTTTCTTCCCCAAGTTCGGGGAGGACGTTGGAGATATAATCGGAAAACACTTTGTTGGGGGAGATAATCAGAATATCTTTTGATGAGATGCTGTCTCTGAAGGTATAGAGCAGGTAGCTATGCGGTGCAGGGCTATGGATGTTTTTCCAGAGCCGGCCACTCCTTGAATAATAAGCGTGCGGATATCTTCGTTGCGGATAATCTGGTTCTGTTCCCGTTGGATGGTGGCAACGATATTTTTCATCTTGTCATCTGCATTGGAACTTAACTCTTTTTGCAGAATGTCGTCATGGACGGTCAGGGCACTTTCAATCATAAATTCCATTTTGCCGCCCCGAATTCTGTATTGGCGTTTTAGGGAAATTACTCCTTTAATCTCTCCCGATGGAGACCGATAGCCTGCTTCTCCTAATTCATGGTCATAGAACATGCTCGAAACGGGTGCTCGCCAGTCATGGATAAGGGTAGCTCGACTTTCCGGGTCATAGAAGGTATGGATACCTATATAGATAGGCATCACTTTGCTGTTTTCTTTCTTTTCCAAAAAATCAATTCGTCCGAAGTAAGGATGGCAAGTATCTTGGTGAGCCGCTTATGCTTGTTGATTACACTTTCCCCCAAGGCAAAATGGTTCAGGATGCTTTCGCGCATGGAGCGTATCTCGTGTGGTCGATGTCTTTGTTGGACCAGATATAGTCTTTGTATTCTGCCAAGGTGTCGACGTGGTCTTTCACGGATGCGTCGGTATTACCGATAACCTTTTTCAGAAAACTGATTATTTGCTTTAAATATTCTTTCTCTTGTTTCTCTGTTTGATTGAATGCCATAATTAGTTGTTGCTAAAAGATAAGACAGTGTGCAAAATTAGTGTATTGTATCGGGAAGGGAAATGGCTATTTATAGCTATATACTGGGAAGTTTTATATCTTTGCACATTCAAAAAAGTGGAGGTAAATGGACATTCATGAGCTTGCAAGGCAGAATCAGCAATCTGCATGGAAAGTATTGGAAGATACCTGTATTATTGAAGCATGGGAGCGCATTGGAGCAACCGTTCGTTTGGTGGGCTCACTCCGTACTGGGCTGTTGGCGAAAAGTAGGGATATAGATATCCATATTTATACCGATAGGTTGGATGTAGGAGAGAGCTTTTCGGTCATCCGGGAACTTGCGGAACGGTTGCCTTTGCAGGAAATACAATATAGGAACCTTATCCATACGGAGGAAGAGTGCATGGAGTGGCATGCTTTATATAAGGATAGAGAACAGAATACTTGGAAGTTTGATATGATTCACATCCGGAAAGGTTCCAGGTATGATGGTGTTGTAGAAAAGGTGACTGCCGCTATTGCGGAGCGCCTTACTCCTGAGATTAGGAAAACGATATTGCAAATCAAATTCGATGTGCCGGATGGTGTAACGATTCCAGGTATAGAGATTTATCATGCTGTCTTTACGGGAGGTATCGGCACTTATAAGGAGCTTGAAGAGTGGCGCAAAACAAATCAGTTGGCGGATGGTCTCGGTTGGCTTCCGTAATCTTAGAGGTAGATACCAAGATTTTCTACTATATGGATGCTTCCATTATATTGTTGGCATCTAACTTGCTTAGGATGTTTTTCCGGTGATTGTTCACAGTATAGATGCTCACTCCCAGCTGGTGAGCGATTTCCTTGCTTAGAAAACCTTGTCGGATGAGTCGTAATATTTCTTTCTCCCCGGTTGGATAATTGTTTGTCAGGAGAAACAGTGCATGTTGGAAGCATCTCTCCCCGTTTTTCTGTTCACCACCGTCCGTTTGATTCTTTCGATAGGGGTCTGGTCGGGAAGTATGTCCATTACTCCCATGATTATCCAGGCTTTACCATTCCGGTCTGTTTCTATGACTTGTTGCCGGCTACTTACATTGATATACTGTTGCCGTGCATTCAACATACGGAATTGAAATATTTGCCGGTAGTCATTTCTTTCTTCCGGTGGGAGTGAGTAGATGAACTGTCCATGCTCGATTTGGCATTCCGTGAGTTGCATTCTGTCATCAGGGTGTATTCTCTCTTCCAGTAAATCGCCTTGTTGCCTGATTGTCTTTATCCAAGTGGGATTGTATCCGAAAGATGGGCAAAACTGTCGGATGCAAAATCGTATCTCTCTTTAAATACGTCAACTGTAAAATACAGCTCTGACTCATTTGTGAGAACGCTTGCACGGATATTCTTTTCTTGTTCCATAAATCATAGTCCACATCGGGACCGCTAATCTGCTGTCTTGCCCATAATTCTTTGGGAGTTGTCTTGTTGGTAGTCATGGAACAAAGATAACTGATAATTTTCTTTTGAGCTTTATCTTTTACGGGATAATATTATTTCTAAGAATATGTTGTAGGGTTGGATTAAGTGGCTACCTTTGTAGGCCGTGTCATTGGGGACGTCGTGAATGAAAAGCAAACGAGTAATAAATTCAATATGTGATAAGATGAAAGATATACCGGCAGACAGCTTAATAAAGAATTATTTTCCTGTAGATTATATAGATTCTTTTTCTAAAGTGATGGTCACTGGGCAGGCTTTGACACCGGAAGATTTTCGCAATCTTGCCTTCAGCCGATTTCCTAAGTGGATTGGTTGGCTCATGAATTTCAGGAATGCGATTGTAAAGCCATTAGGACTGGATACAGCAACTAGATTTACAGATATGGTCTTGGATAAAAATCTGCATGAAGAAATTCTCGGAATGCCGGATAAGCATCTTGATTTCCATGTGTCCATGTGGTGCGGGGAATATCACGAAGGAAAACAAGAACTTCGGATTACTACTGTTGTGAAGTACAATAATTGGCTGGGAAGGGCATATTTCTTTATTATCAGACCTTTTCATGGGATAATAGTAAAGTCTATCTTAAAGCATGTTGCTGGGGATAGGGGGAGTGGGTGTAAATAAATACTCCCATTGAAATATTATCATTTCAATGGGAGTATTTATTTGAGTGGTGCCACCAGGAATCGAACCGGGGACACAAGGATTTTCAGTCCTTTGCTCTACCAACTGAGCTATGGCACCATGTTTATCTCTTTTGCGGTTGCAAAGGTAGTGAAACTTTTGGACTATGCAATAGCTTTCATAATAAAAAACGCTGATAATTGGCTATATGGCTAATTATCAGCGTTTATGATTTGAGAAAAAATACTGAAAAAGTTTTATAGTTATGCTTTTTCCGCTTCTTCTTCCTTCAAAGGATTCCATCCTTGTGCTTTGAGTTCAAACTCTTGACCGTCACGGGTAATTAGGGCGCAGCTAATTCCGGTTTGGTGATATGGCCAATCAGCTTGACGCCTTCCATTTCGGCAACCTTTTCATGGTCGGCAATGGGGACGGTGAACAATAACTCATAATCCTCGCCTCCGTTCAGTGCACAAGTGCTCAGGTTCATATTGAATTCTTCTGCCATTACAGCCGTCTGATAGTCGATAGGAATATGTTCTTCGTAAACTCGGCAACCCACTTTGCTTTGGGTACAGATATGCAGTAATTCCGAAGAAAGACCGTCCGATATATCCATCATGGAGGTGGGTTGTATACCCTCTTCTGCCAGTTTCTGAATGATGTCACGGCGTGCTTCGGGCTTCAATTGACGTTCCAGAAGATACTCCTTCCCCGAGAAGTCCGGTTGCAAGTCTTTGTCACCTCCTTTGAGCACCGCCTTTTCGCGTTCCAAAAGCTGTAGTCCCATGTAGGCGGCACCCAAGTCGCCGCTGACGCAAATCAGGTCGGTTTCACGGGCACCATTGCGGTAGACCACTTTTCCTTTCTCACCCTCGCCTATGCAGGTGATGCTGATGGTAAGCCCGGTATAGGAAACGGAGGTGTCTCCCCCCACAATGTCAACATCATATTCTTCGCAAGCCAAACGGATGCCGGCATAGAGTTCCTCCATGTCTTCTATACTGAAACGCTTGGATATGCCCAAGGAAACGGTAATCTGCTTCGGTGTGCCGTTCATGGCATAGATATCGGAGAAATTGACTACGGCCGATTTATACCCCAAATGCTTGAGCGGTACATACACAAGGTCGAAATGGACACCTTCCATCAGCAAGTCGGTAGTAACGAGCACTTCCTTTTCGGCCGGGTAGGAGAGGACGGCAGCATCATCTCCGACACCATATCGGCTCGACTCATTCTTTAGTTCAATGCCTTCGGTGAGGTGGCGGATGAGGCCGAATTCACCGAGGGTAGCTATTTCTGTTCTCATGCTTTCTTATGCTCTATTAATCAATTCACGCATAATCTCTGTCATTCTCGGTTGTGCCTCGTCTGCAGCTTTCTGCACTTCTTCGTGAGAGACTTCTACGATTTTACCTTCTACCCCCAAGTCTGTAATGACAGATACGCCGAACACTTTGATTCCGCAATGATTTGCCACGATGACTTCCGGCACGGTGGACATGCCCACTGCATCGGCACCCAGAATATGGAACATCTTGTATTCCGCAGGTGTTTCGAATGTGGGACCTTGCGTACCGATATAGACACCGTGCTGAACCTTGATGCCCTTTTCTGCTGCAATGGCGTCGGCCTTACGAATCAGCTCTTTGTCATAGGCTTCGCTCATATCCGGGAAACGAGGGCCGTAAGGTATGTTTTTGCCACGCAATGGATGTTCGGGGAAGTAGTTTATATGGTCGGTGATAATCATCAGGTCACCGATTGCAAAATCCGGATTTGTGCCGCCACTGGCATTGGAAACGAATAAGGTCTTGATACCCAGTTCGCGCATTACACGTACCGGGAAGGTTACTTCCTTCATGGAATAGCCCTCGTAAAAATGGAAGCGTCCCTGCATTGCCATGATGTCTTTATTGCCCAGCTTGCCGAAGATAAGTTTTCCGCTGTGCCCCTCTACGGTAGAGACGGGGAAGTTGGGGATTTCTTCGTACCTTATCTCATACTTTTCAGTGATTTCACCGGCAAGACTGCCGAGTCCGGTACCGAGGATGATTGCTGTCTCAGGCTGGGTGTGCATCTTTCCCTTCAGAAAGGCTGCTGTTTCTTGAATGCGCTCTAACATAGCCAATAATGTTTTGGTTAAATATATATTGTTGATTTTGTAAGATTTCTATTTCTATCGGCAGCACGTAGATGTACGGCTTTAGTGTTTCGTCCAGTGCGGGATGGAGTTTCAGCCTTGCCGCATCTTTCTCCGTGGTGATTATCAGTCTTTTCCACTCTTCCAGGTGCAGGAATTGTTCCTTTATTTGCAATAAATCCTTGGGAGTAAAGTCATGATGGTCATCAAATGCCAGCAATTTGACGTGCGGCGTGTAAGATTCCACTTCTTTCTGCAAGGGGGCGGGGGAGGCGATGCCTGTCACCAGCAGTACTTGCTCGTTTCCGGTGAGGGAGGAGAGCACTTTCCGGCTGTTCGTTTTCTCGGGAAATAGCGGTGTCAACATTCCATAGCGGAATCTGGAGAAATACAGTTGTTGGTATGGATAGAGGTGGAGCCGTTTAGCTATGATGTTGAAGTCTATCGGCTTGATGTCATCCGGACATTTGGTAACGATGACCATCTGTGCCCGGTTTTTACCGCTTGAAGGTTCGCGGAGTCTTCCGGCAGGGAGCAGGGTATCATCGCACAGTAACCGGTGAAAATCAGTCAGTAGAATGTTCAGTCCGGCTTTTACATGGCGATGTTGGAAGGCATCGTCCAGGATGATGGCTTCTACAGTGGGATTTTCCAGTTTCAGCAGTTGCTCAATGCCGTGGCAACGGTTTTCGTCTACCGCTACCCGTGCATTGGGGAATTTATTTTTAATTTGATACGGCTCGTCACCTATTTGGCGTACATTGCTCTTGTCATCGGCCAATACATAGCCTCGGCTTTTACGCTTGTAACCCCGACTGAGGGTGGCTACATTCACTCCGTTTTTTTGTAATAGCTTTATCAGATATTCGGTATGTGGCGTCTTGCCAGTTCCGCCCACAGCAAGATTGCCCACGCATATTACTGGAACGTCAAAACTCTTTGACCGGAGCCAGCCCCAGTCAAAGAGTTTATTTCGCAAGCATACCCCTATCCCATAAAGCCATGATAGGGGATATAGCCAATGATATATCTTGATAAAGTTTTCCTCCATTTATTGAATATTCAGTTCAAAGGGTACACGTGCTTGTATACGGTCACATTTGTCAAAATTCTCCAGGACGCTGAACTGCTGGTATATCTCGCCCATTGTACCTTTCAGCATGCGTGCTTTGACGTAGTTACCCGGATTGGTGTTCATCAGGCTTTCAAAGAAACTTTCCTTTTTCGGATAGCTCATCACGGTATAGGCATCTACTCCGGCCTTTGCAATGGCTATGTCCAAAGCTTTGTCCAAACCACCCAATTCGTCGACCAGTCCTAGTTCCTTGGCCTTGCTTCCGGTCCATACACGGCCTTGGGCAATTTTATCCAGGTCTTCCTTGCTGATGCCTCGGCCATCGGAGCAGCGGGTGAGGAAGAGGTCATATCCGTTGTTCACATACATTTGCATCAGCCCTTTTTCACCGTCATTCATCGGGCGTGTCAGCATGCCGAAGTCTGCGTATTTATTGGTTTTCACTACATCAAAATTTACCCCGATTTTATCAGTCAGCCCCTTTGCGTTGGGGAACATGCCGAAGATGCCGATAGAACCCGTCAGTGTGGTAGGCTCGGCCACGATGGTGTCTGCATTACAAGAAATGTAGTAACCTCCTGAAGCTGCATAGTCACCCATGGAAACAATGACTGGTTTCTCTTTCTTCAATTCGCTGACGGCATACCATATCTGTTCTGAACCATAGGCGCTTCCGCCCGGTGAGTTTACGCGTAATACTACAGCTTTTACATCTTCGTCATCTTTCAGCTTGCGCAGGTCTTTAATCACCTTTTTAGAGTCGATGCCTTCTTCGCTGGAGGCAGAAGATGAACCACCGTCAATTTCTCCATAGGCATAGTATACGGCAATCACATTTCCACTTTTGTCTTTGGGAACATTCTTCTTTACGTTAATCATGTCCTGCAAACCAAGTACGGGCATGCGGTCGTCTTTGTCGATGCCTACCATCGCTTTCAGGTAGTTGCGCACATCATTCTTATATATTAATGTATCGACCAGTCCGCATTGCACACTTCTTCTGCGGGATAGAACATCAACATGCGGTCGGCAATGGCGTTCAGTGAGTCTACAGATATTTTGCGTGATTCTGCAACATCATTGGTCACTTGTCCCCAGATGGAGGTCAGGTAAGCGTCGATTTGTTCACGGTTGGCAGGGCTCATTTCGGTAGAGATGAAAGGCTCTACAGCCGATTTGTAGGTACCTACTTTGAATATCTGCATTTCCACTCCGATTTTGGCCAGCAAATCCTTGAAGAACATGGGGGTAGCGGCCAAGCCCCTCCACTCGACCATACCTTGCGGGTTCAGCAACACCTTGTCGGCTACACTTGACAGATAATAAAGACCTTGGGAATAGCTGTCACCATAAGCTACGATGAATTTTCCCGATTCCTTGAAATCCTTCAATGCATTGCGTATTTCTTCGCGTGAAGCAAATCCTGCACCCAGCGAAGTTGCTTCTATATAGATACCTTTAATGTTGTCATTCTCTTTTGCTTTTTTGATAGAGGAGAGGACATCATCCAGGCCATAGGTCTTATAATTGTCTCCCATAAGGGCATCGAACGGATTGTCTTGGCTGCGTTCAGCAGTGCGCCATTCAAATCCAGCATCATAATGGAGTTTTTGCGTACTTGCGTTTCTGATTCCGAAGATGATACCATGCTGAAAACCACCAGAATACTGATGAAAACTAAAACAACGACTGATACGATGATGCCGGTAATGGTGGCAAACGTAAATTTCAGAAAATCTTTCATTGCACTTTATTGTTTTTAGTATGCTAACTTTTAAAAGCTAACAAAGATAAATAATTAGGTTGATATTTACCCTATCTGTCGCTGAGTTTTTCGGTTTGTCACAGTATTGTGGGAGATTTCATTCTCTTTTCTTTTATCTTTGAAGTATTTCATTTCGTTCTTTATGGATAGTTAGTTTCTAAAATGCCAGATATAATTGCTATCTCTTTACTTTCTGAGTCTGTTTCTCTAAAAACTAATCTTTCCACAGCAATGTTCTTTTCTTACCACAGCTGTGGAAAGAAAGAAACACGGGTGTGGTAAGAAAGAAACATATCTGTGGTGAGAAAAGTTGTTCAGTAGTTCTCGTTTAGTATCCGGGCTTTCCGGAT
>ENA-OQCP01000450-OQCP01000450.1-human-gut-metagenome-genome-assembly--contig:-NODE-450-length-18695-cov-2.621338_pt1 | contig 18695 bp, 20 predicted proteins | sample MGYA00242760_ERZ504583 | MGnify/ENA primary metagenome ERZ504583 (study PRJEB26092, sample SAMD00036308) | human gut metagenome | host: Homo sapiens | study: EMG produced TPA metagenomics assembly of...
TTAGCATCTCACCGGCTGCAAATATAAGTTCTGTTTTTATTGATTTTTGCTTCGCAAAATGGGATAATAGACGTAAAATTTTTTATTGATTTTTAATCTTACGCAAGAGGAGGTTATTTCATATGGAAAACACTGAACTTATCATCCCGGCTCCGTCCGATCCGTTAAAAAAACACAAGAGTCATTTTTCCAAGATCGGACTTTTTTATTTCTGTGGAGCGATCATAATTTCGGGAGTGCAGATTTCTGTCATTACATTGATTCAGTTGATCGCACCCCAGCTTATGGTGAATCCGAATATTTCCCTGATCATCTCATCGCTTTCGATGTATCTTATTGCAATGCCGCTTTTGGTCATCATCGTACGCACGATCCCCGGCATGGTCATCCACAAGAAGAAAATGACGGCAGGGCAATGGATTATCGCCTTTTTTATGTGCTATGCGCTTATGTATGTTACGAATGTAATAGGCACATTTACGACAGCTATCTTCGGAACACTAAAAGGAGATCTCGTAGACAACCCGATCCAGGACATTCTTACCGGACTGTCTCCGCTCACAGCATTTTTCCTTATGGTGATCTGCGCTCCCATCGTCGAAGAATATGTTTTCCGAAAACTCATCATCGACCGGACAGTACAGTACGGACAGGCAACGGCTATCCTTCTGTCAGGATTGATGTTTGCGTTATTCCACGGTAATTTTAATCAATTTGTATACGCATTTACACTCGGTGTGTTCTGGGGATTCATTTATGTAAAAACCGGGCGCTTGATCTACACGGTTGCCCTGCATATGACAGTCAACTTTTTAGGCTCGATTCCGGGACTGCTTTTAATGAAATCAACATTTTTCAATCAGCTTTCTCTGTTAGCGGAAAATAACCCGTCAGCCATCGTCGGACTCGTTATGCAGCATCCGGTTCAGTTTCTTTTGATTTGTTTTTACATGCTGCTTCTTTTCGGTCTTGTCATTACAGGCATCATATTTTGGGCGATCAACTTTAAGAAATTCAAATGTGCCCCCGGAGAGATCACAATTCCGAAAGGAAAACGTTTCTCAACGATCATCTTAAATGTCGGAATGATTCTGTATTGTCTGTTTTGGATCATTCAGATTATTTTACAGTTGTTCGCTTAAACAAATCTATTTTCAGATTAAAATGCAGCTTTACCCTCACAAGAGAAAGCTGCATTTTCTAATATCTCACTATTCTTGTTCTATCAATCATTCTGCATCGTCATATCAGCAAATCTTCATCGCAGTCTCGTAAGCGCCCCACACCACGCTCCGTAAATTTCCAACCTGTTCACAATCGCCGACCAGGTAAATATTCTTTCCTTTTCTTTCCAGCGGATTAGGCAGGTAACCGACTGATCCGATCACAGAGTCACAAGGAATCTCTATCTCTTTTCCGGTTTTATCTGTACAGATCACCGAATGTTCTTTTACTTCTTTTAACTTTGTTTCGAGATATACCGGAACTTCGTGTAGCTCAAACCATTCCCTCAAATAGGAACTATTGGCAAGGCAAACTCCTTTCTGCGCCACAAGATCATTTTTCATCTCAACAATAACCGGTCTCTTTCCCTGAAGCGCAAGCTCATAGGCAATCTCGCTTCCCGTAAGGCCTCCTCCGATCACTACAACTCTTTCTCCTACATCCCTTCCGTTCAGATAGTCGCATGCCTCAATCATCCGTTCATGTCCCGGAATATTTTTCATCACGCGCGGAACAGAACCGGTTGCAATTATTACCGGAGCATCGCCGAACTTTTCAACGCTGTCAATCTCCTTACCTAAATGAACCTCCACATCCAGTTCTTTCATTTGTCTTCTGTACCATGCCAAAAGTTCTCTTAATTTCCCCTTATAAGATTCTGCACTTGCCGGGATGAACGTGCCGCCAAGAACGTTGTTCTTCTCATAAATAACCGGATCATGCTCACGAAGCTTTAACACTCTGGCAGCTTCCATCCCTCCGATTCCTCCGCCGATAATATAGACTCTTCTTGGATTCTTTGTTTTCTCTATAAAATGCCGATCCCACTGCATCGTTTCCGCATTAACCGCACACCTTGACAAATGCAGGCTGTCACTTAATTCCTGATCGTTTGGCACTCCTTTATAGTGACACATATTAAAACATCCGTTATGGCATAAAATACAAGGCCGAATCTCTTCTTCCCGATCTTCCATCATCTTTGTGACCCATTCCTGATCTGCCAAAAACTGCCTCGCGAATCCCGCTCCGTCCAATCTTCCTGCGGCGATCGATTCTGCCGCTGTTTTCGGGTTCATTCTCCCCGCACATACAACCGGAATCCGAACAAACTGTTTAATATGTTCTACATCTTCCAGATTACAATTTTCCGGCATATAAACAGGCGGATGCGCCCAATACCACGCATCATATGTACCATTATCGCAGTTGAGCATGTCATAACCTGCATCTTGCAAATATTTCACCGCTTTTTCAGATTCTTCCATATCTCTTCCGACTTCCGTAAACTGCTCTCCCGGAAGAGCGCCTTTTCTGAATCCTTTTGTCTTGGAAAGAACACTGTACCTTAGCGATACAGGAAAATCTTCACCACATACTTTTTTAATCGCCTGCACGATCTCTACAGCAAAGCGATATCTGTTTTCAAAAGATCCTCCATATTCATCTGTTCTATGATTTACATATTTTAATGTAAACTGATCAAGAAGATATCCTTCATGTACCGCATGTATTTCCACTCCGTCAACTCCCGCATCCTGCAAAAGTTTCGCCGACTTTGCAAACGCTTCCACAAACTCATGAATTTCTTCTCTTGTCATCTCTCTTGAAGGAACTTATCCGACCAGCGGTTCGGAGACGGGCTTGCCGTCGCAGTAATCTTATCCAGATCCATAAACGGCTTTGATAAAACGCGCAGCGCCTTATTCGTATATAATTTTTCCATCATCTCGCTGATCGTAAACGACCGGCCGAAACCCGCTGTCAACTGAACAAAAAGTTTGGCTCCTGTTTTATGAAACTCCGGCATCCACTCTTTCAGATCTTCATACATCTTTTTATTCTTGTACAGCCATTGTCCAAACATAGGATTATATACCGGCTGACACCCCGGAAGGACAAGACCCGCATTGTTTTTTGCAGCCTCCATAAGAAATCGCGCACCCATTTTGTCAAAATGGTTTTTCTCCATCCATCCGAACAGATCGGTTCCTCCCATAGAAGTCAATACGATACGGTTTTTTATCTCGCAGTTTCCGATACGCCACGGAGTAAATAAAGGTTTTAGTTTCTCATCCATGTTTCAATTCTCCCTTCTGTTTTCTATAGGAAGCGCATACTGCTCCGCAAGTTTCTCAATCTTCTTGCGCACCTGATTTACAACATTCTTCGGGCTGACAATTTTTGCCTGACTGCCAAGCGCAAATACCCAGCTTATGAACTGACTGCTTACCTGAACGTCTACACTCACAGTGAAATGATCGGCATCCGCCGGAATCATCATCACATCTTTCCCGAAACGATCTACAATAACACCTGCCAGCGAATTTTCAACAAGAAGTTTTACCGACTGTTCTTTTCCCCCGAACATGCCAAAACTCTTTTTTGAATACGACGCCATGTCGATCTTTTGAAACTCCTCCTTTCCCTCCCGTATCTCTTCCGACAGCAAAATATGAAGCATTTTATCGACTCTGTAATGCCGGATCTGCTCTGCCCGGGAATCATATCCGATCAGATAATAATTCTCATGATCCCATAGCAGCCCCCACGGGCTGATATGGTAATACGCTCCTCCGTGACGAAGCTCCGGTTCTTTTTTCACATTCCACTGATAATATTGAAATTTAATTTTTTTGTTTTGTGAAATTGCATTATAAATCGTATCGACGCTGTAATAAACAGTTTCATTCATCGTCTTAATCCGCCCTGAAACAAACACCTGCCGCCGAAGATCCGCCGCATCATGCTGACTGACAAGAGTTTCCAGTTTTCCTATCAACCGGTTCGTCATCTTCTCTGTAATAAATTTTGACGACTGTATCGCATCAACAAGAAGTTTCAGTTCAGCCAGTTCAAATTGTCTGCCTATCACATGATAGCGGTATCCTCTCCCGCTGCGCTCACCTTCTACTTCAATGCCGAATTCTTCTAAATCTTTCAACGATTCATACAGACTTCTTCTCTCTGCGATAATATCATACTTTTCCAACTCTTTTTTGAATCTCCGGCATTGTCAGATAATGTGTTTCATCCGTCTTTTCACACATGATCTGTGCGAGACGGTACAGCTTAAACTTTTGATTTGCTCCCTTCGGCATAATACAACGCTCCCGTACTTTAGTCATAATGATATAGTATCATATTTCTGCGTTTTCCACTACGGAAACCATCTCTGACTTCTCACTTCACGGCTTTTCACTCCATGATTCATAATAATCCGCTTCGCAGCTAAAAAGCATCCACGTTCCTTCTACATACCCCATATAACCCTTTTCCGTATTATATCCTTTCATATCTTCTTCCCCTTTCGACAGACTGATTTATAATTTTTATATTTATTCCGCTTTTGTTATATTTACAATATCAGTTAAGCTGTCGTATAAAAATGACTCTTTCATACTTCTTCGTTACGGCAAGGGATTTGATTTTCTTTCATTTTGTTTGATTTTCGCTTCGCTTTTAAGGCTTCAAAAAGACGCCGATACATCAATATGATATCAGCGCCTTTTCCCCAAAATTTTTATCTAAGTTCCGTTACGGATTCTGAATTTTCTTTGGAAATCCATTCCATCTGCCAATCGTCTATTACAGGACAAGATCGTCTATTTTTTCAAATCCGTTTAACGTAAATGATTCGACTGTATTTCCTGCTACAAGATAAAATGTTTCTCCGATATACAATCCTCGGACATTTCCGTAATTAACAATATCTTTTGAAAATACTTCTTTAAAACCTTCCGCTTCATCGTAAGTAAACATTTTATATTCGATCGAATCTCCGTACGCATAAATCCAAACAGATTCTTTTCTGCATCGGCAAATACCGCCTTATAATTATATCCTGCGTCTGTGCTAAGCACATTCTCTAAAACATAGGTTGACATCTCCTTTACATTTGCCGGATCACTTATGTCAAACATAGACAGCTTCACACCTTCTGTCGTCATGCCCTCTTCATCTACGCTCAATCCGATTCCAAGCAGTTTTCCATCGCCATACGGATGCAGATAATCTGAAAATCCCGGTATCTTCAATTCTCCGATGATCTTTGGATTTGACGGATCTGAAAGGTCCACGGAAAACAGCGGATCGATCTGCTTAAATGTCACAAAATATCCGATATCTCCCATAAATCTCGCTGAATGGATTGTTTCCTCTTTCGCCAGATTCTGAATACTTCCGGTCATTTCCAGATTTTCATCCAACACATATAACGCATTTGTTTCTATAGATGCATTATCCACTGCCACTTCATCTTCAACTATAACATCCGATCCGCCTTCTTCCACATACGGAACAGGCATGATCCGGTTGTTATAATCACTGGGAATCACTGTCGCTGCAATTCGCAAATATCCGTTATATTCATCGATACTAAAGGAATCATTCAAAACGCCGTCGATCTTTGTCTGTCCTACCGCATCTAAAGTTCCCTTATCATAAGCGATCTTACGGATCGAAGTCTGGATATTCTCTGTCTCGCTTTTTCCGTAATACTCCTCTGTTATATAAATATTATTTTCGCTCACATAACACATTCCCGCGTTTCCGAAAATCGCCTTTGTCTGTAATTTCTCAGTCGGGTCGGAAAGCGCAAATGCAGAAATAACCGTGTGCTGACTTCCGGTCGTTCCCTGCGGCATATATATATCTTCCGCGCGGAGCAGACTTCCCTGGATCTGCGGGATATAATCGCTTTCGTTTGATACCGACGAATCATAATATGTGTAAAAATCGCTGACTAAATAAACATATCCGTCTTTCACGCGCATTGTATGATACTGCCCGCTCTGAGAAATCACTCCTGCTTCTCTCGGATTCGCCGGATCGGTCACATCATAAACTGCCGCGCATGTATAATCTTTATAAATTCCGTCTTCTGCTTTCTTTCCTTCTTCACATTTTGATTCGGTATACAATATCACAAGCCGCCCATCGGAAACAAAAACCTCTCTTATAAAACAATTTTCATCTATCTCGATACTTGCCAGATCTTTCATCTCTGCTTGAGATACATCTACAATCTCTACTGTCTGATCATTTAGAATGTAAAGATTCTTCCCGTCAGTCTTAACAGTGTCCGCTTCGCCGACTCCCTCTTGTCTGATATTTGTATCAGAATAATCGGCACCTGCCATATCTTTTGTCGATTCGGCTACAGAAGATTCCGCCATGGCCCCGTCCGTCATATAGCCGCGTCTGCTCTGCCGAATCCGTTCTGCCCTTTCGCCCTTTTCTCATTTTCTTTCAAATATTTTTTAATTTCATCATAATTTTTTGCCAGTGCGATTTTTCCCTGATCTTCTTCTGATCTGCCTTCTGTTACCGTTCCCGGCCGTTCATTTTTTCCTGCGTTCATATTCGTATATCCGACTGCTCCCACTACAAGACAAACGCAAGCCGCTGCTGCCACTGAGGCATATTTCCAACGGCGATTATTCGACTTTTTCTTCTTTCTCGTCTCCAACATCTTTTCAACCGCTTCCGGCTCAAGCGAACCGGGGATCTTTTCATCTTCAACAGTTTGCTTCATCTTCTCTTTCATTTCTTTCTCAATCATATCCTGATTTTTCGTTTCTTTTTTATTCTCTGACATAGATAATCTCCTTTCGTTATTTTGATGGTTTTTGTTATTTTTTCTTCTTATTATCTTCTATTTTCTCCATCTTCAAAACGCCTGCCATTCAGTCCAGCATTTCACGCATCTTGCCGAAAGCACGGCTCTTCCTTGATCGGACCGTTCCCGGGTTCTTCCCCAGCATCTCGGCTATTTCTTCGCTTCTGTATCCTCCGAATACGGAAAATGCAACTATCGTCTGCTCCTCTTCCTCTAATGATTCAAACGCCTTCTTTACATCATGGCGCTGTGCAAAATCTATTTCCTCTGCTCCGAGGTTTTTGGCATCCTCTTCACTCACTTGATTCGACGTATTACCGTTTTTCCGTAATATCTTTTTACACTCATTATTTAGAATCGTAAACATCCAACTCTTGAAAGAATTTTCTTTCTTTAGTCCGGATATATTTTCATATGCAGATATCACTGCCTCACTGACCGCATCTTCTGCATCCTGCGTATGTTTCGTCATATAAAGCGCAAACCGATACAGATCTTTATAAATCTCAGCATACAACTGCGAAAAGGCTTTCGTATCTCCCAACTTCGCTTTTTTAATAAGCTGACGCTGTATATCCACTATTCCTGCGGACATAAGCTCCCTCCTTTCATCTCTTTCGCACTGACTTAAATATGCTTTCATATATAAGAGTACCTTGATAAGCATTTTGTTGCATTAAAAACAACAAAATTTTTTTAACTTTTCTCTGTAAGAACAAAGTGACAATCCCACTTCAATATCTTCCCGAAAGATGTTATCCCATAAGAACTCAAAATTTTCTATAGAATAAAAAATATCTGCGGGATGAACTGTCTGTGTTCAGCCAACAGATATTTTTTCTCTATGTTTCTCTGATCTTATCTAATCTTATCTAATCTTATCTATTCTTCTCTATTCTTATTAGCAGATCTCCGCTCCCGCAGGCATTGCTTTCTCAGGAGTCATAAGCGCCAGATTGCCTTCTGCATCTTCTGCACAAAGAAGCATGCCTTCACTGAGTACTCCCGCCAGCTTTGCAGGCTTCAGGTTCACAAGTACCATCACTTTTTTCCCTACCATCTCTTCCGGTGTATAATGTGCTTTAATACCTGAAACGATCTGTTTCACCTGACTTCCTACCTTTACCTGAGAACAAAGGAGTTTTTTTGATTTTTTCACTGCCTCACAAGCGATGATCTCTCCTACTTGGAACTGCATCGCTCCAAACTGTTCAAACGTAATCTCCGGCTTTGCTCGATATCGATCACATCTTCCTCTTCCTCTGCTTCTTCTATATGAGGATGAAGTTCTTCTACTTTTTTCATTACTTCTTCCAGATCCAGTCTTTGGAAAAGAATCTCCGGTTTCTCCGTCACATGCCCGTCTCCGAGCTGATCCAGAATCTTTTTGCTTGTAGACGGCATGAAGGATTCAAGAAGGCGCGCTCCTGCTGAGATTCCCTGGATCAGATTCCAAAGAACTGTTTCCAGACGATCTTTCTTTTCTTCATCTTTTGCCAACGCCCACGGCATCGTTTCATCGATATATTTGTTGCAGCGTTTGAACAGATTAAAGATCTCTGTGATCGCATCCGCCACACGCAGCCCGTCCATTTTCGCATCAACCGCTTTCGGTGTATTGTCGATCACCGCTTTCAGATCTGCATCGACATCCTCCGCCGCTCCTTTATCGGAAACAACGCCGCCAAAGTATTTATTTGTCATAGAACTGTACGGTTTACAAGGTTTCCTAATGTATTGGCAAGATCGGAATTTAAACGTTCTACCATAAGCTCCCATGTGATCACTCCGTCATTTTCAAACGGCATCTCATGAAGAACGAAATAACGTACTGCATCTACCCCGAAGAAATCAACAAGCTCGTCTGCATAAAGAACATTTCCTTTTGATTTGCTCATCTTCCCGTCTCCCTGAAGAAGCCACGGATGACCGAATACTTGCTTCGGAAGCGGAAGCCCAAGCGCCATTAAAAAGATCGGCCAGTAGATCGTATGGAAACGGATAATGTCTTTTCCGATCAAATGCAGGTCAGCCGGCCACAATTTTGCATACTGTTCCGTGCTGTCTCCGTCTGCATCATAACCGATTCCCGTGATATAGTTTGTCAGCGCGTCAAGCCATACATAAACGACATGCTTATCGTCAAAATCAACCGGAATTCCCCACTTAAACGAAGTTCTGGATACGCACAGATCCTGAAGTCCCGGAAGAAGGAAGTTGTTCATCATCTCATTTTTTCTGGAAACAGGCTGAATAAATTCAGGATGTGTATTAATATGCTCGATCAGTCGGTCTGCATACTTACTCATTTTGAAGAAATACGCTTCTTCTTTCGCCGGTTGCACTTCTCTTCCGCAGTCAGGACATTTTCCGTCTACGAGCTGTGACTCTGTAAAGAAAGACTCGCACGGCGTACAGTACATTCCTTCGTAATGACCTTTATAAATATCGCCCTGATCATACAGCTTTTTGAAAATCTTCTGTACCTGCTTCTCATGGTCTTCGTCTGTCGTACGAATGAATTTGTCATAGGACGTATCCATCAGATCCCATATCTTCTTGATCTCAGCGGAAACACCGTCTACAAATTCTTTCGGTGTAACGCCCGCTTCTTCTGCTTTCAGTTCGATCTTCTGACCATGCTCATCTGTTCCTGTCTGAAAAAATACATCATACCCCTGACTTCTCTTATAACGGGCAACCGCATCTGCCAAAACGATCTCATATGTGTTTCCGATATGCGGCTTGCCGGAAGTATAGGCAATCGCGTCGTAATATAATATTTCTGTTTCTCTGACATAGTTTTCTCTCCTTTATCCCCCTGTGATCCGAAGAAATATCTCCTCTGAATCTTCAGTTGGTTTTGTCTTTAAAAAGGATAGCATACATACCAAATAATGTAAAGGTTGGATAAATACCTCTCTTTTACAAATGCATTTACAAAATAACACTTCAGCCCGCGCCATTCGTAAAACCGCGCTGCGTGCTTATCGTGGCTAATTCCATTGTTTTACTCATGAAAATTTCTCGAAAAGTTATTAAAAACTTCATCTTGAAAATTTCCCGTTTTCTATTCATAATATAATCTGTAATGAAACCGTAATAGTTTTTTAACAAAGCTTATACTTTATAAAGAGGGGATTTAAAATGACAGCTTCAAAATCGAAAAAGAACAAATATGAAATAGACATGTGCAATGGAACTGTTTTAGACAAACTGATTTCATTTTCCATTCCGCTCATGCTCTCCAGTATTCTCCAGCTTCTTTTCAATGCAGTAGATATCGTCGTTGTCGGAAGATTTTCAGGAAGCCGCGCTCTGGCGGCAGTCGGCTCTACGACAGCGCTAATCAATGTATTTACGAATCTTTTTATCGGAGTTTCCCTCGGAGCGAACGTACTGGCTGCCCGTTTCTATGCGACAAAACAGGAAAAGCAGATGTCTGAAACAGTACATACCGCAGTTACTTTCGCTTTGATCAGCGGAATCGTCATGGCCTTTGTCGGACTTTTCTTTTCAAAAGCAGCCCTGCTGCTTATGGACACTCCTTCAGACGTCATCGGCCAGTCCGCCCTTTATATGCGGATTTATTTCGCCGGAATGCCCTTCTTTATGCTCTATAATTACGGAGCGGCAATCCTGCGTGCCGTCGGAGATACAAAACGGCCTTTATTTTTCCTTATCATCGCGGGAATCGTAAACGCAGCTTTAAACCTCTTCCTCGTGATCGTATTACACCTCGGAGTCGCGGGAGTTGCAATCGCCACAGTGATCGCACAGATGATCTCCTGTCTCCTTGTCCTTCGCTGTCTATATCGCTCGGACGGAAGCTATCAACTTCGATTTTCCGCAATGACAATCAAGTGGATCTATTTAAAGCAAATTTTTCAGGTAGGTATTCCCGCAGGCATACAAAGTACGGTTATCAACTTCTCAAACGTACTTCTTCAATCTTCGGTAAACTCTTTTGGTTCTATCGCAATGGCAGGCTATACAGCTGCAAATAATATCTTCGGATTTCTGTACGCCGCAGCCAACTCGATCACACAGGCATGTATGAGTTTTACAAGCCAGAACTACGGCGCGGGAAAATGGAAACGAATGGACAAAGTTCTTCGGAACTGTATTCTGCTGTCCGTTGTCGTTTCATTAATCTTAGGCGGAGGTTCATATCTCTTCGGACCGGAACTGTTAAAAATCTATACTTCAGATCCGAAAGTCATTCAATGCGGAATGGAAATACTTTTGTATACTACCGTAACTTATTTTATGTGCGGACTGATGGACCTCTTTCCCGGCGCGCTGCGCGGAATGGGATATTCTGCAATTCCGATGCTTCTTTCTATCATCGGAACAGTCGGAACGAGGATTGTCTGGATCTTCATGATCTTCCCTCGCCACAGATCATTGGATGTTTTGTTTATCTCTTATCCCGCATCATGGCTTATCACGATCATACTGCAGGTAATCTGCTATTTCTTCGTAAGAAAAAGGATACACAATCCCCTTCCCTAAGGTGAAAAACCTACCTTAAAAAGGGAAGGGGCGAATCCAATCAATATATATTTTACATCGGCTTTATCCTTGGAAATCTGATGTCTACTTTGAACAGATCTCCGTCAAGATACAACTCGAAAACTCCTCCTTGCATTTCAGTCAGACTTTTGGCGATTGAAAGACCGAGTCCGCTTCCTTCCGTACTCCGGGAAATATCTCCTCTGATAAATCGCTCTGTCAACTCATCTGCCGAAATATTCAACTGCTGCTCGGATACATTTTTCAAAGAAAACTTAACTTCCGACTCCGATACCGAAAGATCTGCATAAACTCTCGTCCCCGGCATTGCATATTTTGCCGCATTGCCGAAGATATTTTCAAGCACCCTCCACATACGGCGTCCGTCTACATGTATCACCGCCGCTTCTTCCGGAAGGTTCAATACAACCGACAGGTTTCGCGCGGCAAATTTTTCTGCCATTTCCCCTTCCGTCTGCTGTACCATCTCACGGAAATCAATATCCATATATTCTAACGTAATATTTCCGCTGCTTACTTTCGACGCTTCCACAACGTCTTCTGTCAGCGTCTTAAGTCTCTGCGCTTTTACTTCAAGAATATCAAGATACCCTAGTATCTTTTCATCGGCAATATCAGACCGCTTCAAAATATCCACATAATTTATAATTGATGTAAGCGGAGTCTTGATGTCATGCGATACATTTGTGATCAAATCCGTTTTCAAACGTTCGTTTCGCATCGCCTCATCGATTGCGCGGTTCAGACCGCTTCCGATATCATTGACATTCTCGGCGATATTACGTTCCGTTCCCCGCAGTCCTTTTAGTTCGATCCGATACTCAAGATTGCCTGATGCGATCTGTTCGATCCCTTTCTTGATCCTGACTTTTGCAAGCATACTTCCCACGACAATCCAAAACGTCACTCCGTCTGCTGCCAGAGCTGCCAGCGCCATCGGTACATTTCTGACAAAAAACGTAATCCAGTGGATGACTAAAAATGCACTGATCCAAAGAACGGTCCGCCAAACGTCATTACTCGAATCGACTATTCTTTTGCAAAAAGAAAGAATCATACAAAGCAGACTTCCATTCCACAAACTCTTCGCTTTCATTCTGCGGATAAGACTCATATAACCCGCGAAAAAGCAGATAAACGTAAACGCTCCATATAAAAATGCACCCGCTATCTCTAAAAAACTTACTTTCTGAACAAACAGCATAGAATAAACTTCCGGCATGTCGCTCATATAGCGCGCTCCATAATAGTCAAGAGTTTCTACCATATTGTAGACATTATCGCTGTCGATCATTCCCATGCCTACGATAACTGCCGTTCCTACTGCCCATACTCCGATCACGGCAACTGCCGCGATCTCTGTTTTCCATCTGTCAAAGCCTGTTAAATGAACTTCGTTATCTCCATCTTTTCTTCCTGCCATCAACCCTGACATGACAAAACTGATAAGGAACAAAATTCCGCTAAGACACAAGATCACGAACCGCCTCTTAGCAGCGGGATATTTTTTTCATAAATCCGGTCTCTTTCATAGAACATATCTTTGACCGGATAAGAAGTATCAACTGCCACCGCAAAAATACTGTCATACGTCTTGTCGGTATCATAAGAGCGCACCATATCCCATTCATTTGTCGGTAATATATCCATATTTGTTTCAAAATCTTTTAATTTCGGATAAACAAAAATGTATTTCACATTTTTTCCTGATTTCATGTCCGCTATGCATTCTTCAATGTTCGTTTTTATTCCCGACTCGCCTTTTGCCATAAGATTTGCATATTCGCTTTTATTTGTCGTAACTTTTTTTGTATCCTGATCTATATATAAATAAGTAAAGTTTGTGTTTCCCTCTTCCAGGTGTTCCCACCCGCTCTTATATCGGCTGTATTTATCATTTATACTCGTAAGAACAGATGCCAGATGATCATAAATAACCATAAGCTTTCCGTTTAACTCCGGGCGTCATTTACAACTTGGAGAAGATTAGCCGCTCCTAAGGGCGCATAATTCTCACGGACTGAATCCCCGTAATTCCAACAGTCTGTATACAATTTACTGCCTTCTGCATCATATATGCTTATTTTATCACTCACTCCGGATGAGGTAAGCGTTCCGTTGCTTAAGTCATTTAAAAATGACTCAACATCCATTCTATCATCTTCTAATACGAGTTGAAGTTCTCCTGTTTCAAGCTGATTCAGAAACTCTTCCGTATAGTAATAATAGTATTTTCCGCTTGGCTGTTTGCAGACGATTACTGCGTTTTTATCATATACACCGCCTGATTCTACACTGTATGCCTTGCTCCACTCTATCAGATCCGACAGTCTGTATACCAGTCCGGAATGATTTTCAGCGTCTGCTCCCGACGCTCCAAAATAAGACATTACGTCGATCACTTTATCCGGATTGTATGCTCCGTCTGACTCAAACAGCGTTTTTAACTGAAACTGTTCAAGCACCTGAAGCATATAGCTTTCTACTGTATTGCTAAAATCCGAAGATTCTTCATATGGCTCTCCTATTAACTTTACCGTCTCTGCCGGATTCAGCGTTCCGGTCAGCCGCGTTGTTACTATAAGAGATGTGAAAAACATCGCTCCGGTTAACACGCCTACGATCAGGACGACCGCTTTCATCGCAGTCCTTCTGTACCATCCTTTCATTCACATTCCTCTCTTTACCTGTTTTTCTTATCTACTGCACCTTCTCAATCTTATATCCGACTCCCCAGACAACTTTCAAATACCGCGGCTCTTTTGGATTAATCTCAATCTTCTCCCTTATATGCCGTATATGAACGGCAACCGTATTGTCAGCCCCGATAGCTTCCTCATTCCAGATCATTTCATATATCTGATTGATCGAAAAAACGCGCCCCTGATTCTTCATAAGAAGAAGGAGGATATTATATTCGATCGGAGTCAATCTTACTAACTCCCCATCTACTGTCACTTCTTTCAGATCGTCATTAATCCTAAGGCCGCCGACAGAATATATTTTATCATTTTCATTCTGAGCCGTGCCGCCAAGCTGCGTATACCTGCGAAGCTGAGATTTCACTCGCGCAACAAGTTCCAAAGGACTAAACGGCTTTGTAACATAATCGTCCGCTCCTACATTAAGTCCGAGTATCTTATCCGCATCTTCCGATTTTGCGGAAAGGATAATGATGGGAATACTGTTTTTCTCTCGTATTTTCAAAGTTGCCCGAATCCCGTCAAGTTTCGGCATCATCACATCAAGAAGAAGCAGATGAACCTCTTCTCTTTCAAGCATTTCAAGAGCTTCCGTACCGTCATACGCCTTCAGTATACGATATCCTTCCTGCGTCAGATAAATTTCGATTGCTTCCACTATTTCTTTGTCATCGTCACATACTAATATATTGTACATTATCAATCACCTCTCCTACTCTCTCCTAATATTAACATGATAACGCATATTTTTTAAAAGGAATAAGAAAAAATCTTATAACTTTATTAATATCATGACAACCGGAGCTGTTTTTCATTACCTTATTCCTTTTTCTGCTCATCTTATTGCCTTCCCTTCTACTTTATTTGATTTCATGTCAATAACAAAAGTGATTTGTTTTCTATTCGTTTTGTGATATAGTTAATATCACTCTCTTTTATCATTTTTTGCCCCGCTATAAAAAGGATGCTGATATACACAGCACTGCCGACATCCCGGGAATATTCCGAAAAAATATACGACAAGCAAGGTTATTTATACTCACATCTTTTTCTCACTCGCATATAGTAATTAAAAATGTTTCTTAAGCGGTGTTTTTATGTCTTCATTTTCATATGATTTCTCTGTTTTAGGCGGTGATGCGCGTCAGGTTTTTCTTGCAGAAATGTTAGCAGAATCGGGCCGTTCTCTTTGTCATTACGCTTTGGCCTCTCAGCCGAACAACTGCAGCTCCGTCTCCGAACATGTTTCCATAGTACGCGAAGCGCCTTCTCTCGAAGAAGCCTGTATCCATTCCGGGTCCGTCATCTGCTTTCCGTTTACTAAAAACGGCGCGGATGTTTCGGTTGAAAATAGCATCTATCGTTTCTCTATTCAGACGCTGCTTCATCTTCTGCGGCCCGGTCAGTCTTTGTTTGCCGGGGGCATCCCTCCTTCTTTTAAAAAAGAAGCCGCCGAAATAACGTCGCTGTTTTTGATTATGCAGACGATATATCGCTTCCTGTTTACAACAGTATCTCGACTGCAGAAGGCGCAATCTGCGAAGCGATCCTCCACAGTCCTTTCAATCTGCACAAAAGCAGATGCGCAGTACTTGGATTCGGAAAATGCGGTCACTCTATTGTTTACCGTTTAAAGGGATTATCCGCAAACGTTTCCGTTTTTACAGATAACGCCGAAGAATCCGCCCGCGCGTCAGTTATTGCCGACAAAAGTTTCCCCTTAAAATCACTTTCCGATCACGCCGGAGATTTTCGCTTCATTTTTAATACTGTTCCGGCGCAATTTATAAATGAAGAGACTTTAAAAAACGTAGATCTTTCTGCTCTTATTATTGATATTGCCTCTTCCCCCGGAGGTCGATTATGACGCGGCTCAGCGTCTCGGCATATCTGCTCTGCACTGCTTAGGACTTCCCGGCAAATATGCTCCCGCATCTTCTGCCCGTCACTTAAAACAATTTATCGAATCAAAACTGTATCTCTCATAATTCATGCGCAAAATGAAAGGAGGAATCCCCTTTGTCCTTAAAAGAAACGCAGATCGGAGTCGCTTTTACCGGCTCGTTCTGCACTTACAAAAAAGCATTTCTGGAACTGCAAAAACTTTCAAACTGCTGTGGCTCTGTCCAGACAGTCTTTTCAACCGCAGCCGCATCCACAGACTCCCGTTTCGGTTCTGCCGAATCATTTTATAGGCGTGCAGAAGAAATTACGGGAAATAAACCGATGATGACTATTTCCGAAGCAGAGCCGATCGGTCCGAAAAACCTTTTCGACGCACTTGTGATCCTTCCGTGCACCGGAAATACGCTTGCCAAACTGGCAAACGGAATCACCGACACACCTGCTTTAATGGCGGCAAAAGCCCATTTACGCAACAACAAACCGCTTCTTTTATCTTTATCGACAAACGACGCCCTCGGTATGAATATGAAAAATATCGGACTTCTTTTAAATACGAAAAATATCTACTTGTTCCGTTCGGGCAGGATGATCCCGAAAAAAGCCGAATTCAATGACTGCCCATACCGATCTGCTTATCCCGCTTTGGAAGCCGCTCTTGAGAACCGGCAGCTTCAGCCTGTCATACGCGATATTGTCAAAAAATAGAAGAAGGAGAATTTTCTATGTGCGGAATCGCCGGATTTTTTAACCCATCTGCGGATTATACAAAAGAAAAGAACTACAGAAACCACATTTTAGAAATGATGAATCAAGTTCAAAAGCACCGTGGGCCGGATGATGAAGGTACGTTTCTCTCCCTCAATGCGGGCTTGCCCATGTTCGTCTGAACATCATCGACTTAGTCACCGGACATCAGCCGATGAGACGCGTCAGAGGCGATCACAGTTGTGTCATTGCATATAACGGTGAAATATATAATGCCCCGGAACTGAAAGCAGAATTGATTTCTGAAGGTGAACAGTTTCTGACGTCCGGCGATACAGAAGTAATCCTTGCCGGATTTATGCGCTGCGGACCATCTTTTATTAAAAAGTTAAACGGAATCTTTGCAATCGCGCTGTGGGATGAATCTTGTCAAACGCTTCATCTGTTCCGCGACAGGCTCGGTGTCAAACCTCTCTTTTATACAAAAAAAGACGAGACTACTATTTTTTCTTCCGAAATCAAGGGATTATTTGCCTATCCCGATATCGTTCCCGAACTTGACCGGAACAGCCTCAATGAAATATTCGCCTTAGGTCCTGCAAAAACATACGGAAAAGGTGTATTTAAAAATATTCTTGAAGTGCTCCCCGGCGAACACATTTCCATTAGTCACACTTCTTTCAAAAGACAGTTTTACTGGAAACTTAGCAGCTGCCTCCACGCTGATTCGCCTTCTGATACAATCGAAAAAACGAGATGGCTTCTCACAGATTCCATCAAAAAGCAGATGCTTTCAGACGTTCCCATCTGCACGTTTCTTTCCGGCGGAATAGACAGCAGCCTCGTCACTGCCGTCTGCGCCGGACATCTGGCAAAATCAGGGGAAAAACTAAATACTTTTTCTTTTGATTTCACGGAAAACAAAACGTATTTTAAATCCAATACATTCCAGCCAAGTCAGGATCGTCCGTTTGCCGAACAGATGGCAGAATTATATGAAACAAACCATCACTTCCTCGAATGCAGCAGTCAGGATCAACTGGATTATCTGTACAAAGCCGTAGACGCGCGGGATCTCCCCTGCATGGCCGACGTCGAGTCCTCTATGTTGTATTTCTGTTCACTTGTCAAACAGTTCAACAGCGTTGTCCTTACAGGCGAATGTGCTGATGAAATTTTCGGAGGCTACCCTTGGTTTCATAAAAAAAGCTCATTTGAAACGAATATGTTCCATGGTCGCCTTCTATGCAGCCGCGGCAAGCATTGTTAGACGACGATTTTATTCACGAACTGAACATGGAAGAATATGCCCTTAACGCCTATGAACAGACGATTCGTGAAACGCCGGTTCTACCTGATGATTCTCCCGAAGAAAAACGTCGGCGTGAGATCGCCTACCTGAATATCCGCTGGTTTATGGCAACTCTTCTTGATCGGATGGACCGCGCCGGTATGTACAGCGGACTTGAAGCCGCGTACCGTTTGCCGATTATCGGATCGTAGAATACATTTTCAATATCCCGTGGGACATCAAATGTCCGGACGGAATTGTAAAAGGTCTGCTCCGCCATGCCGGAGAGGGCATCTTGCCAAAAGAGATCTTGTGGAGACGCAAAAGTCCTTATCCAAAAACTTATGATCCTCATTATGAAGCATTGCTCGCAGATCAACTAAAAGAAGTCCTCGCTTCCCCCAATGCTCCTATACGAACATTTCTTGATAAAAAGAAAGTATTGCGTTTCCTTGATACGCCTTCCGACTACGGAAAACCATGGTATGGGCAGCTTATGGCAGGACCTCAGATGCTTGCTTATATGCTGCAGGTCAATTATTGGATGGAAAAATGGAAGCATCCACTCCCAAGTGGATGCTCCTGAACAGAAGTTTATTTAATTGTCCTTATAAAAAATGCCTCTCCTGCGGCTCAGACAGGGGAGGCATTTTTTCTGCTTTTATTCAATCGCTTCTGTTTCGATTACAAATTTTACATTACCGTCCATCGC
>ENA-OQCP01000451-OQCP01000451.1-human-gut-metagenome-genome-assembly--contig:-NODE-451-length-18622-cov-3.641200_pt1 | contig 18622 bp, 23 predicted proteins | sample MGYA00242760_ERZ504583 | MGnify/ENA primary metagenome ERZ504583 (study PRJEB26092, sample SAMD00036308) | human gut metagenome | host: Homo sapiens | study: EMG produced TPA metagenomics assembly of...
AGAAACTTTATGAAGACATGATATGCCGAAGATAACAGGAGGAAAGAAACATGCGAAGTATATGGATTGAACAGGCGATCAGCAATCTGGGTGGAATTATCGTGATTATATTGCAGTTGGGATTCATAGCAGTCCTGACAGCACTGATCATCTTGATTGTTACAGAGATAATCAAGGCAGCAGTCAAAGGAAACAAAGAACAAAAAGGAGCAAAGAAGAATGAATAAGGTCATATTGATGGGAAGGCTGACAAGGGATGCACAGACACGATATACAGAAGGCGCAGAGCCTATGGCAATATCGCGCTTCACACTTGCGGTTGACAGGAGAGTCCAGAGAGATCAGGAAGGACAGTCAGCTGACTTCATTTCCTGTGTGGCATTCGGAAAGACAGGACAGTTCATGGAGAAGTACGGACAGCAGGGAACAAAGTTTGTGATTGAAGGACGCATTCAGACTGGCAGCTATACAAACAAAGAAGGTCGCAAGATTTACACAACGGAAGTTGTTGTGGAATCGGTCGAGTTTGCGGAAAGTAAAGCGGCAGCAGGCGACAACCAGTCAAGACCACAGCCAGCACCAGACAGCGGCGATGGTTTTATGAACATACCAGACGGCGTTGACGATTTGCCTTTTACATAAAGGTGCAGGAAGGAGTGAAAGACATGAAGCTGAAGGAATATGCAACAAAGATAAAAAACAGGCTTGTGGGACAGCGTGCGAAGCCACAGGAGGAAGAAAAAGACGATCTGTCAGAGAAAATTGCAGAACGCACACAGGAATTGATTGCGGAAGACAGACAGGAAGCTGTCAGGCAGCAGTCGTGGAAGAACCCGAACCAGAAGAAACGACAGAACAGCCGAAAGCAGAAAGAAACATCAGTGCAGATGTGATGAAACTGGCAGCAGTCACAAGAGGACTGAAGATTGATCCTGAATGGACAAAAGAAGAAACGATCAAAGCTGTATCGGAATACAGCGGACTTCCTGAAGAAGAAGTCGAAGTGCTGCTTGAATCGACAGCAAAGTGGGCGCAGGAAACAGGAAGAAAAATGGTAAAGAGTATCACGGAAGCGTTTGAAAAGTTGAAGCCAGCGTTTGAACAGGTAGGGAAAGCAATCACAGAAGCATTCAGGAAGACAAAATGGACAGGATTGCAGTTGCGAAAAGAGCTGATCAGCAATAACAGACGCAAAATGAAAGGAATGCCGATGATCAGGCGAAGGCGATTGAAAAAGCCAGAAGGAATGAAAGGCGAAAGCCTAAAAAGTAGAAAGAAGGTGTGCAATGTGCAAAATAGCGATGAAACGCAGCAGGACATGACGGAAGCAATCAGGATCGCGGTGCGGAAGGCGTTTGCTGAAGTCAAAATTGAAGAAAAGAGAGCAGAGAAGAAAAAAACACTGTATAACACACGAAGATTGATGGAATCATACATAGATTTGAAAAAATACATCAATAATGCAATTACGGAGGAAGAAGAAGTCACAGAAGCAGCATACAGCGTCCTGAAGGGCGAAAATGCAAAGCTGAAATCTGTCAAGGAAGCGAAAATGGTCACAGCGATGATGATTATTAACATTGACAGGGCATTGACCGAACTGGAAACCGAAAGCAGGAAAGAAGGCACATTGTACAAGTATGAAGCGTTCAGAATGCACTATATTGACGGACTGACCTTTGAAGAAATTGCGGATCAGCTTGATTGCGGAAAAAACAGCCCTTCAAACTGGTGCAAGGCGATTTTGAAGAAAATGTCTGTCAAATTATTCGGAATTAACGGAATTTGAAAAAAGGCGATCTGAAAAAGGCTTTTTTCGAGGGAAACGACAACGAAAGCATGGGAAAAGCGTGGGAAAAGTGAGGGTTTTTATAGGGGACATCCTAAAGTAAAATAGTATCGTGAAATGTTGTACAGAAAGACCGAAACAGCACAGAAGTGTTGAATCGGTCTTTTTTATTGCATTTCTGCCCTCTTATTTGCGGAATGTGGGTGCTTATATAAGGGCATCCACAGGAAGCATAAAAACAAGGCTTTATATAGGGGCATACCTGACAGGGGGTGCATATATAGGGCGTATATAAGGGGCATATATAAGCGGCTGCATATAGAGCCTATACAGACGGCTATATGAAGCATATGCAGCAGTAGGAAGGTGGTGCAAGGGTTTGTTATTTCACAAGTGCAGATGTGGGGCTTTAATACCGCAGAATATAGCTGAATGTGAAGCCTGTGCAGCGAAGGCAGCAGGGCAGCAGTCAAGACACATGGAATACAACAAACACCGAAGAAACAAGAAGACAGCAGCCTTCTATGTATCAAGTGAGTGGAGGAAGACAAGAGCCGAAACAATCAGGCGGTTTGATGGCGTTGATATATATGCCTTCTATGTGCTGCATGTAATACAGACAGCTGACATGGTGCATCATATCACACCTATTGAAGACGACTGGAACAGACGACTTGATGCAACCAATCTGATCCCATTGAGCAATCACAGCCATGGAATCATTGAAGCCTTGTACAGCAAGGATGAACAGACAAAAAAAGCGACACAAAAGATGTTGTATGACCTGATAGAACGCCACTGGAAGGCGACAGGGGGAGTATGAAAAAGTATCGGGTTAAGTTTATTTAGTCGCGCTTCCCCTTTTCCGTGGAGAAAACTCCCCACGGAAAATCCAGATCAGGGCATCCGAAAAAGGGTGCGTGTCAGATTCTGACACACCGCAAGGAAACCAGCAAAGAAGGGAGGTCGCAGAAGAATGGCAGGACAACGACAGCCGATCGCGCTGGTACAAGCAAAAGGCAAAAAACACCTGACAAAAGCAGAAATTGAAGAACGTCAGCGAACAGAAGTGAAAGCGGCTGCGGATAAAGTGACAGCACCGCAATACTTATCGCCGACACAGAAAAGAACCTTCAAGAAAATCGTGAAGGAACTTCGTGCGATTGACCTCATATCGAACCTTGATGTTGATGCACTTGCAAGACTGGTCATCGCACAAGAAAAATACATCGCAGTCACGCAAGAACTGAACAGACAACCGATCATGGTGGAAATTGAGATCGCAACAAAGCAGCTGGACGAATACGGACAGCCAGTGAAGATCAGAAAAGAAGTCGTGAACGGAGAAGTGGAAAGACTTGCGCTACTTCAAGACAGATACTTCAAGCAGTGTCGTCAGGGGGCTGCGGACTTCGGACTGACAGTGTCAAGCCGCTGTCGCCTTGTAGTGCCAAAAGCAGACAAGGAAACACCGAAAGAAAACAAGTTCGCGAAATTCGCATAAGGCGAACGCATGACAACAGATAGAACTACACAATACGCGCTGGATGTCCTTGCGGACAAGATTGTTGCTGGCGATCTGGTCAAAGCAGCATGTCAAAGACATATAGACGACATGAAGCGGCTGAAGCTGCGCCATATCGCTATTACTTTGATGTTGAAGAAGCAGAAAGGATCATTGACTTCGCTGAAACACTGACTATTGCGGAAGGCGAAGAAGAACAGCCAGTGACGGCATATCCATTCCAGTGCTTCATTCTGGGAAGCCTGAACGGATGGAGAACTAAAGACGGACATCACAGACGATTCAGAACCAGTTATATACAGCTGGGACGACAGAACGGCAAGTCATTCCTGAATGGTATTTTGGCGGCTTATTACGGCAATTTTGACAAGTACAAATATGGTCAGGTTTACTGTACAGCCACAAAGAAAGATCAGGCAATGATTGTCTTCAACGAAATTGTGAAGTTCATAAATTCCGACAGCGATTTGTCAGAGTGCTTCAAGATTCACGAACACAATTCAACAATCGACTGCAAGATCACACACAGCAAGATCAAGGCACTGTCAGGCGACACGAAGTCGATTGATGGATTCAGACCATATCTGGGAATAGTGGACGAATATCACGCGCACAAAGATGATCAGATGTACAAGCTGCTTGAAGGCGGCATCAAGAAAATGAAGTCGGCACTGATCAGCGTGATCACGACAGCAGGATTTGACCTGAAATCGCCGTGTTTTGCGTTGTATGAATACTGTGTGAAAGTCCTGAAGGGTGTTGCAAGCAATGATTCACAGTTCATTTACATCGCGCAGATGAATGAATCTGACGATATGTGGACACCTGAAAACTGGATCAAGGCAAACCCGATTCTGGAATATGACAGGGACGCATTGCAGAACATGATCCCGATTGCTGCAACGGCGAAGGAAATGGGAGGATCAACACTGCGCGACTTCATCGTCAAGCAGCTTAACATGTGGATTCAGTGGACGAATGATGTCTATATCAAGGACATGGATGTCTGGACAAGGGCAGCAGTCAAGAAGACACTGGCTGACTTCAGAGGTCAGAAGGCTTATGTCGGACTTGACTTGTCATCAGGCGGCGACTTGACATCAATCGCAATCGTGATCCCATTCATGCAAGGCGAAGACAAATGCTACTTCGTACACGCACACAGCTTCATCCCGAAGCGAAGGGTTGAAGAACACATCAAGGCTGACCGCGTACCTTATGATCTATGGATCAGACAAGGACTGGTCGAAGTGACTGAAACAATGGGCGGTGTGAAAACTGACTACAAGTACATTATTGCGTACCTGAAGAAGATCGTGAAGCTGTATGAATTGGATGTGCAGTGGATTTGTTACGATCCGCACAATGCTTCCGCATTCCTGACAGATTTGGAAGCACTTGGATTTGACAGCATTGCTGTCAAACAGTCAGCGCGAGAATTGAACGATCCGACAGTGGACTTCCGACTGGAACTGGAAGCAGGACATGTCGAACATGACGGAAACGAAGCAATGAAGTGGTCTATTGCAAACGCGAAGACGACATCGAACAGCTTCGGAGAAATCAAGATTGACAAGGAATACACGACAGAACGAATTGACATCGTGGATGCAATTATTGACGCATGGATGATGGCAATGAAGGGCGAAATCAAGCCAGATGTCAACAGATACCTTGATATTTGGTTTGCAGGCACAGAGAAATTGCGACAGAAGGGAGGTGCGCAAGGTTGAACATGTGGAAAACACTGAACAAAGGAATTATGAAAGCATTCGGAATGAATATTGAAACAGATACAGCAACGCTGAATGATGAATCCTTCTGGAATGGGTTGGAATTAAGCGCGACAGTGAAAGCAAGAAGCCGACATCAGACGTGACATACTTCACTTGTTTGAAAATGATGTCAGAAACAGTCGCAAAAATGCCGTGGAAACTTTACCAGAAGACAAACAAGGGCATCAGCGAGCCGATAGACAACGACATTGCAAGGCTTATGAAGCAACGTCCGAACCCTTTTATGACACCGACAACCTTCTGGAACGCCGTGGAAATGAACAGAAACCATTATGGGAACGCCTATGTCTATGTACGCAGGAAGTTCAAGCGCAAGAAATACGGCGGCGAATACAAAGCACTGGACATGTGGATCATGCCGTCAGACAGGGTGCAGATCATTATTGACGACAAAGGCATTTTCGCAGGCAAGGGAAAAATCTGGTATATGTACAGCGATGAATATTCGGGCGAACAGTACATATTCAGGACAGAAGATGTCTTGCACTTCAAGACTTCGCATTGCCTGAACGGAATAGTCGGGCTTCCGGTGCAATACATCCTGAAGCAGACAGTCGAAGGCGTGATTGAATCACAACGCTTCCTGAACAACCTATATAAAAACGGATTGACAGCAAAAGCGGTGCTGGAATACACAGGCGAACTGAACGAAGATGCAGCCACAAAGCTGCGACAGACTTTTGAACGCTTCGGAGCAGGAAGCCAGAACACAGGCAAGATTCTTCCTGTGCCGCTGGGGATGAAGCTGACACCACTGGACATTAAGCTGACAGATTCACAGTTTGTTGAGTTGAAAAAGTATTCAGCACTTCAGATCGCAGCAGCGTTCGGAATTAAACCGAACCAGATCAACGATTATGAAAAATCATCATACAGCAATTCAGAAATGCAGCAGCTGTCATTCTATGTGGACACGATGCTTTTTGTACTGAAGCAGTACGAAGAAGAAGTGAACTACAAGCTATTATCGGATGACGAAGTGGAAGAAGGGCTGTACTTCAAAATGAATGAAAAAGTGCTGCTTCGTACCGACAGCAAGACACAAATGGAGATTCTGAAGGAAGGAATCAACAACGGCATTGAAACAGTAAACGAAGCCAGAAGAAAACTTGATTTGATGGACATGGAAGGCGGCGATGTACTGATTGTCAATGGAACTTATGTGCACTGACGAAAGTCGGGGCGGCGTATGACAAAGCTGAAGAACAGGACACTGAAGAAGACAGCGATCCTGACAATCCTATAAATGAGCCAAACACAGAAGGCGGCGAAAATACGGATCAGGATGAACAGGAGCAGGAAACAGCCGAAACGAATGAACCTGACACCGATCAGGAAGGAGGGGAAGACGATGGCGAAGAAAATGAACTTCACAAGAAGAAATCGAGCGAAAAGAACGATTGAAAATGTCGGCTTCATGCAGATAAAAGACGCGGCAGCAGGCGGCGTTGAACTGTACATCTACGGCGACATTGTATCTTCGGCGTGGGACAAGTGGACATCAGAAGACACCTGTCCACAGGACATCACAGACTTTCTGAACGGCATTGACAACAATGCAGAACTGACAGTGTACTTCAACAGCTGTGGCGGCGATGTATTCGCAGGAATTGGCATATACAACATTTTGAAACGCCACAAAGGACATATCACAGGCATTGTGGACGGAATTGCAGCGTCAATCGCATCCGTGATCCTTATGGCGTGTGATGACATTGTTGTGTCAACAGGCGCACAGATTATGATTCACAAGCCGCTGACAATGGCGTGGGGCAACGCAGACGACTTCGCGGCGGTTATAAGCCAGCTTGACAGCTGTCAGCAGATGATCACAGACATCTACATGACAAAAGCAAAGGAAGGCGTGACAGCAGACCAGCTTGAAGAACTGATCAATGCAGAAACATGGATGTCAGAAAGCGAAGCATCAGAGTGTCGCGCTTCAGACTATTTCAACATCAAAGTGGATGAATCAGCGGAAACAGTCGCAGCATGTGTCGCTACATGATAGACAGATTCAAACATGCGCCAGCAGGAATGAAGACTGAAACAGCTGAAGACATCGAAGCAAGACAGCAGCAGGCAGACGAAACAGAAGAAATTCTGGGCGATCTGTACATGTATGGAATTTAAGAAAACGGAGGAAAAACAATGAGCAAAGAAGCAAGAGCGTTACTGAAGAAAATCAATGACAAGAAGAACGCGATCAAAGCCCTTGTGAATGAGGGAAAGACAAAGGAAGCAAAGGAAGCGAAAGCAGAACTTGTGGACATGCAGGATCGTTTCAACATCCTTATGGACTTAGAGGATGACGAGGACGAGGACATCAAAGACCAGATTGACAAGGACGAAGCAACAAAGGCTGAAGGTAAGGACAAAGCACCTTCAAAGAAAGACATCGCGCGTGCGTTTGTCAATCGTATTGTCTGCGGAATGCGCAAGACAAAACTGAATGAAAAGGATCAGAAGATCATGGACGCAATGTCAGAGAAGTCAGACGAAGACGGCGGCTTCACTGTACCGCAGGATATTCAGACAGACATCCATGAGTTGAGAAGAACAGACGATGACCTTGAACAGTATGTCAATGTTGAGCCTGTCAGCACATTGTCAGGAAGCAGAGTGTTTGAAGTCGATGCAGATTCGACACCATGGGACGATGTTGACGAAGGCGAGGAGTTCGGAGAGGAAGAAACGCCGAAGTTAAAACAGATCAAGTACAAGATCAAGAAAAAGGGCGGCATCTTAAAAGTTACAAGGGAACTTTTGCAGGACACAGCAGAAAATATTCTGGGCTTCCTGAATAAGTGGATCGCGAAGAAGTCAAGAGCCACAAGAAACGCTGCAATTTTGAAGAAACTTGCAGAAATCACAACAGGAAAAGAAGCGGCAATCAGCGGATATGACGACTTGAAGGATGTCTTCAATGTGACACTTGATCCAGCGATTGCATCTTCTTCAATCGTTCTGACAAACCAGTCAGGCTTCAACTACCTTGACAAGATCAAGGACGAGCGTGGCGACTACATTTTACAGCATGATGTGACAGACAAGTCAAAGATGCTTCTTTTCGGTGTATATCCGATCAAGAAAGTCAGCAACAAAGTGTTGAAGAATGTGGAAGTTAAGTCAGACGGAAGCAACGTGTCAGCGTACAAATACCCGATCTACATGGGCGATTTGAAGGAAGCAATCACTTTATTTGACCGAGAGAAGATCAGTATCGAACTTTCAACCGAAGCTGGCGACTTATGGGCGAAAGACCAGACAGGAATCAAGGTGCGTGACAGATTCGATGTGCAGGCATTTGATGAAGAAGCAGTCATCAAGGGAGAAATCACAGTTCCTGTTGCTGGTTAATGGCAGCAGGCTTCAGGAGAGGAGGAAAAGACATGGAACTGGAAGAACTGAAAGCATATTGTCGTATCGACTATGACGATGACGATGAAGTGATCAAACTGATTTATGCAGCAGTGCTGGAAGAAATGACAGACCTGATCAAAGACTTCAATCCTGAAGCACTCACGAACCGCCAGAAGTTATTGATCTGCATGTATGTCAAAGAAGCCTACGACAACAGGGACAGAACAGCACCAACAGACGACAAGTCAGATTCGCGGTGCAGTCGATGATGTTGAAAGAAAGGTTGAAGTGATATGTCAAGCGCAAGAATCAAAATATACAAATACCAGTACGGAAAAGTTGATGGAAGGCGAGTGGAAACAGAACCGATCTTGTATCACGAATGCTGGTGCGAGATCGGCAGCTTTACGGAAAAGAACTGTACAAGGCAATAGAAATCAGGCTGGAAGACACGATCGTGTTCGACAATGTCAGGTATTGCAAGAAAGTCAAAGAGATTGCAGCACACTTGAAGGACTACTTCGTGGAGTACGAAGGCGAAAAGTACAACATTTTTGCAAGGGACTTCAGACAGAACGACAAGCAATATGTACAGCTGAAGGCGAACCGCGTCACATAAATGTGTCAGATTCTGACACAGGGAAGGAAACAGCATGAAAGTGACTTTTGAATTTGAAGGGCTGAAAGAACTTCAAAACAAACTGGAAACACTTGCAAGCGATTCGGAAATCAGAAAAACAAACAAGCAGATATTCCAGCGTTCTGTTGATTATACCGAACCACGAATGAAGGCAGTTATGGCAAGGTCGGCAGACAATTCAAAGTCAGGAAAGAAGGGATACAGACCTTCTGGACATGCTGCGGATAATATCCCCACGAAAGTGACAACAAAGGGCGGCGAAGTCGGCTGGACACTTCTGGGCGATGCAGAAAACTGGTTTTACATGAAGTTTGTGGAATGGGGGACAACGGAACAGCCCCCACAAGACTTCCTTTACAACACAATGGAAGAATGCCGCGGACAGTGGGACACGATAGCAGATCAGGAATATCAGAAGTTATTGAATGAAAAGCTGGGAGGATGACACATGGACATTGTGAAGAAGACACTGGATGCGCTTGAAGTGCTGGAAGCAGAAGGAATCACAGTGCAGCAGGGCTGGTATGACGCAGACATCAAGGGACTGCATGTGACTGTGTGGAATCTGGGGGACTACGGCGGCGAACATTCGGACGATGACGAAGAAGTCGAGATTGCAGCAGTGCAAGTGTGCATCTGGTCAAGTACAGATCAAATCAGGTTAAAAAAGAGAATCAGGCGACTTATGAAAAAGGCAGGATTCGCATTCATGGGCGCAAATGACAATCTTGAAACAGATACAAAAATATTTATGAATGCCGCAAGATTCATGGCGGCAGAAGAAGCAGAACAGGAGGACGAAGAAGAATGAGTGAAGCAGGAAAGCAGATCATCAGATCAAGAACAAAGTCGTTTCGTGACATTTATGTCGCACCAGTAACACAGAACGATGCGACAGCATACACAGCAGGCACACCAGTCAAACTTGCGCGTGCTATTTCAGGAAAAGTGTCTGATAAATTCAGCGTTGAAAAGATTTACAGCGATGATGGAGTGGAGGACACAGTTGAAACCTACGAAGGAACAGACGTGGAGTTTGAAGTCAATTCGCTTGCACCGCAGGACAAAGCAATGTTGTTCGGTCATTTATACAAGAATGGCTGGCTTGTGAAAAACAAGGACGACAAAGCACCTGAAGTCGCTGTCGGATATAGAGCAAAGAAGCTGAATGGCAAGTATGAATTTGTATGGCTTTATGTCGGAACATTCGGTCAGGGATATGACGACAACTATCAGACACAGGAAGACAAGGTCACAACACAGACAGCAACGCTGAAGGGCAGTTTCTACGAACGCGCATGTGATGGAAACTTTGAAACACAGGTTGACGAAAGCAACCTTCTGACAGAACACACGGACGCAGCAGCAGCAATCAAAAACTGGTTCGGAAAGGTACAAGAGCCAACAGAAGCGGCGTAAAAGAATAATAGGAGGGCAAACACAATGAAAAGAAAGTTAATTATAAACGGCAAAGAATATGAAATGCCAAAGATGGACGTTGACACCTATATGGAATATTTGGAGGTTAGGGACGACATCATGGGAACTGAAAAGAAAAGCGGACTTTACACCGCAGAACAGTTCCGAAAGATGCTGGACTGCATTTGCATGGTTTATGGCAACCAGTTCACTGTTGACGAGTTGAAGGACAAGGAAACAGGACTGGGAGTTGCAGCAATCATCATGGAATTTGCACTGATCGAAGAATCGCTGGGCGATGAAGTCAACGGAAAGGTTGAGAAGCTACAAAAAAATTTTACAAGTGGCAAATAATACCCGAACTGACGCTGACGTGCAATGAAAAAGAATATATATGCGCGTCAGTATCGGTTGAAAAGTACAGAGCATATACAGAACTTATGGAAAAGAACAACGGCGATGATGTTGCATCTGCGTTTCAATTCAATGCAGCAATTATGAAAATGATCTTCGGTATATCTGAAAGGGAAGTGCTGAAGGCAGATGTCGCAGAACAGCTGGCAACAGCAAAGATGATTCATTTTGTGATGCAGGACATCATCACACCGAAGTTCCTTGAATTAAACCCAAACAGACCAGATGAAGTCGAACAGGAGAAGTCAGCATTCGATGATTATGACGAAGAAAACGGCTACAACGAAGCTGAAAAGCAGCTGGACGATGAAAACATCTGGAAAGTGTGCCGCGACAATGTGGACAGGGTTGTAAAGCTGTGTATAAAAGGGCTGAACGATTCACTTTCAAATGTTATGAAGTCGGATATTATGAGCCTTTTGGATCATGTGGCGTTCGAGATCAAGACCATCAACGAAAAGTGATGAAAGGAACGTGCATACATGGCGCAGGCATCAATCAAGATCGGCGCTTCGATGTCAGAATATCAGTCGGCTATGAAAGCGGCGGTTGCAAGCATGAAAGAACTGTCGTCACAGTACAGTCTTGCTGCTGCGAATGCCAAACTGTACGGCACGAAATCTGACGCGCTAAAGGCGAAGATCAGCGAACTTACACAGAAAATGGATGTCCAGAAGACAAAAGTCGCGGATTGTAAGACACATTATGAAACGCTGACAACACGACTGGACAACAACAAGAAAAAAAGCGAAGAACTGAAGACAAAAGTCGCAGAACTGTCAAGAGCCTATGAGGAAAGCAAGGAAGCGACTGGCGAAAATTCAGAAGAAACAAAGAAATTAAAAACAGAACTGGACAAAGCAGAAAAGCAGCTGGCAACAACCGAAGCACAAACAACAAAGTATGAAGCAGCAGTCAAGAAGCAGGGGGCAGCAGTCACACAGGCTGAAGCTGACCTTGCGAACATGGAAGTACAGCTTCGTGATGTCAATGCGGAACTTGCGCGCCAGAAGTTCGATGAATACGCGGAAAAGGCTGAAAAAGTCGGACAGGCAGTGCAAACAGCAGGACAGCACATGATGAAGGTCACAACCGCGATCGGCGGCGTGGCAGCGGCATCGGTAACGGTTGCAGCGAACTTTGAACAGCAGATGTCAAAAGTGCAGGCAATCAGCGGAGCAACAGCGGAAGAAACTGACAAGCTGACAGAATCAGCGCGTCAGTGGGGGCGTGATACAAAGTATTCAGCAACCGAAGCAGGCGAAGCGTTTGAATATATGGCACTTGCAGGCTGGAAGACGGATGACATGCTGGAAGGCATTGGCGGCATCCTGAATCTGGCAGCAGCATCCGCGATGGACTTGGGAACAGCTTCAGACATCGTCACAGACTATCTGACAGCGTTCGGACTATCGGCAAAGGACGCAGGAAAATTCGCAGACGAAATGGCTTACGCAATGAGCCATTCAAACACAACAACCGAAGCACTTGGAGAAGCATATAAAAACTGCGCTGCGACAGCGGCTTCAATGGGCTATTCGGTGGAAGAAACAACAGCAGTCTTGATGACAATGGCGAACGCTGGCGTTAAAGGCGGCGAAGCAGGAACAGCCCTGAACGCTATTATGACAAGGCTTGCGACAGATACAAAAGGCTGTGCAACCGAACTGGCGAAGTATGGTGTTGAAGTGTACGATGCGCAGGGCAACATGAACAGCCTGTCAAGCATACTGACAGGAGTGCGCGGCGTATGGAATAACCTGACAGACGAACAGCAAGCGAACCTTGCAAAGACAATCGCAGGAACGAATCAGTTTCAGCATTGCAAACAATCATGTCTGGCTTGTCAGATGAAGCGATTGCAAGCGGAATGTCCTTCAGTGACTATGCTGAAGCATTACAGAATTGTGACGGCACTGCATCCGACATGGCGGCAACAATGCAGGACAATTTACTGGGAAGACTGACACAGCTGAAGTCGAAGCTGGAAGATATTGGAATAACTGTGGGAAATGCACTGCTTCCATTCATGGAAAAGGCAGTGGCGAAGATTGGCGAACTTGCAGACAAGTTCGCAGCATTAAGCCACAGCAGCAAGAAACGATCCTGAAGATTGCAGGCGTTGTGGCTGTGATCGGTCCTTTGCTGACGATAGTCGGAAAAGCTATCAGCGTATCTGGACAGCTATCATCAGGGATCGGAAAAGTTGTTGGCAAGCTGGCGGCAATGGGAACAACAGCGTCAGGAGCAACAGGCGGCATGGCTGTCCTGAAAGGCGCGCTTGCGGCGATCACATCGCCAGTCGGAATTGCGGTCGCTGCGATCGCAGCAATCACGCAGTCATAGTGACACTGTGGAACACGAACGAAGACTTCAGGAACAAGATCACGGAAATCTGGGACAGAATCAAAACAGTGTTCACAGAGTTCGGACAGCACATCACTGACAAGCTCAATTCGCTGGGTTTTGATTTTGAAAACTTCGGGGAAGTGGTCAAGGCAATCTGGGAAGGCTTCTGTAATTTGTTAGCACCGATCATCGAAGGCGTGTTCAATAATATTGCGAACATTATTGAAACAACGCTGAATGTGATCACAGGCGTGTTTGATTTGTTCGTGTCGTTATTCACAGGCGACTGGTCAGGGGCTTGGGATGCAGTAAAAGGAATATTTGAAAGCGTATGGAATGGGCTGAAAGAATATATCAGCAATATTCTGAACACAATCAAGGGCGTTGCTGACGCTTTTCTGGGCTTATTTGGTACTTCATGGGATGAAGTATGGAATAGCATCAAGACAACCTTTGAAAACATCTGGAACGGCATTGTATCGTTCTTCACAGGTATACTTGACGGAATAAAGAACACAGTAACAACAGCATGGACAGCAGTCAGCACGACAATTTCAGACGTACTGACAGGAATCTGGAACACAGTCAGCAACGTATTCACGACAATCAGGGACTTTGTATCAACAGTCTTTGAAACAATCAAGAACGTGATCACAGTCGTTATTATGGCGATTGCAGAGTTCTTCAGCGCAGCATTTGAAATCTTGACAGTTCCGTTCCGATTTATCTGGGAGAACTGCAAAGATACAATCATTTCAATCTGGGATGCAATCAGCGCGAAGATACAGACAGCAATCACGTTTGTACAGAATATCATCACGACAGTATGGAACGCGGTCAGCGGTGTACTTCACGACAGTGTGGACAGCAATCAGCACGACGAGTGTCGAATGTCTGGAACACGATAAGCACGAAGATACAGACGACATTGCAGACGATCCAGAATATTATCACGACAGTATGGAACGCGGTCAGCGGTGTATTCACGACAGTGTGGACAGCAATCAGCACGACAGTGTCAAATGTTGTGAACAGCATCAAGAACACGATCACGAATGTGTTCAATGCGGTCAAGACGACAGTCAGCAACATATTCAACAGCGTGAAGTCAACAGTGACATCTATCTGGAACAGCATCAGTAGCACGATCAGCAATGTTGTGAACAGCATCAAGAACACAGTCAGCAACGTGTTCAACACATTAAAATCAACAGTCAGCAACGTGTTCAACAGCATAAAATCAACAGCAACATCGGTCTGGAATGCAATCAAGAACGCAATAACAACACCGATCAATGCCGCGAAAAACGCTGTACACAATGCAATCGAAGCGATCAAGTCGAAGTTCCACTTCACATGGTCACTTCCAAAACTGAAACTACCGCACCCGAAGATCACAGGAAGCTTCAGCCTGAATCCTCCGTCAGTACCACACTTTTCAATAGACTGGTACAAAAACGGCGGTATTATGAACGATTCAATGATCTTCGGAATGAACGGAAACAAGCTACTTGCTGGCGGCGAACCAGAAACAGGCGGCGAAGCTATTCTTCCGCTGAAACCATTCTATCAGGAATTAAACTCAATACTTGATGAAAAGCTGAAGAATATAGAGTCAGGAACGAATGTGAAGGTTGAAAATCACACATATATTGACGGCGAAGAAGTGGCAAGCAAGACATACACGAAAGTGGATGAACAGCTTGTGGAAGATAAAAGGAAAGGAAGGTAAGGCAGCATGAAAGTAAATGGTATTGACGCAAGAAAATATAACGCGAAGCAGCTGACAGCCGAAGTGCTGCCACCTTCGCTTGCTGTCGATTATGAGATTGTAACAGGCGCGATCCTTCCGACAGAATTTAACACAGACACAGAACTTGGAAAGCTGAAGCTGTGCATGTACTTCAGGGGTAAGGATAGAAACAGCCTGATCAGGAAGATGTCAGCATTTCTGGAAAACTTCACAAAGTCAAGTGTGCTGGAAGTGGACGGCTACAAAGGAAGGTTCAAAGCCTACACAGCAAGCAGCGACTATTCAAAGATGAAAGTGAAGACCAGATACAAGCTGAACATCGTTCTTGACGGCTATTTTTTGATGACGAATTAAATCTGGAATATGACGGAATCACACAGACAACGATTGACCGACAAGGGACACGAAAAGCACCAGCAATCATTGAAGTCTATGCAAAGAAAGCGTTGAAGAATTACACAATCAGTGGGTTTGAAGATGATATCATCGTGGAACAGCTGGCAGCAGGACAGACGATCATCATTGACGGAGAAGAAGGACGCATCACGAACAATGGCGCGGACGCATTCGGAAGTGTTGACTTGTGGAAATTTCCAGCAATCACGCAACAGCAAACAGCCCTGAAGTTTTCAAATGCAGATGCAGTCGTTCGGATCAGGTACAAGCCTATGTGGATATAAGGAGGAAGACGGATGCAGATTTTTAATGACAAAAAGCAGCGTGTCGGAATCCTGAAGGGCTTCAAAGATCGCAAGATCGTGAAGACGCTCGATTCTGGCGATAGGGAACTGTCTTTCAAATATCCTTCAGACGGCGAAATGGTTGACCGCCTGAAAGAAGAATATTACATCAGGACAAAAGATGACGAATATGTCATCAGAAAAAAGAAGACAGGCGCGCAGTTCAATGAATACACAGCACAGTTGAATGTCGAAGAACTGGAAGGCGCGGTCTTCCCTTATGGCTTTGAAAGCAAGGAACAGACGATCAGGGCATGTCTTGAATTTGCCTTTGAAGGAACAGGCTGGAAGGTTGGCGTGTGCCAGATCACAAAGAAAAGGACAATCAACAAGGATGAAGAAACGAACGCATGGAAAGTCCTTCAGGACTGTTTGTCAACATATCGTACAGAATGCAAGATCAACAGCCTGACAAAGACAATCGACATATATGAACAGATTGGATCAGACCGCGGACGATACTTCATCGAAGGACTGAATCTGAAGAAGCTGACAGTGACTTCCGACACATACGATTTTTATACACGCCTGATCCCTTTAGGAAAAGACGGAATCGGAATTGAATGGCTAGGAAAGCCATATCTTGAAAATTATCAGTACAGCAGCAAGATCAAGACCTATGTGTGGAGCGATGAGCGATACACGAACACGACAAGCCTGATAGAAGACGGCATCGCGAAACTGGACGAAATGTCGAAGCCGTATGTCGCCTATGCAGCAGATGTGATTGACCTTGCAAGACAGTCAGAGAAATACAGCAGCGTGTTTGATTATGACATAGGCGACACAGTCTGGATGATTAGCAGGAAGACACGCACAAAGGAAAAACAGCGAATTGTGAAGCTGACGGAATATCCAGAAAGCCCACAAAAAAATACTGTCGAACTTTCAAACGCAACAAAGACATTCGCTGAAGTGCAGCAGGAAGCAACGGATCAGGCAAAGTCAGAAGCAATCAAGATTGCAAACAGTAGCGCGAAGAAAGTTCTTGAAGATGGCTATTACACGAAGACAGAGGTTGAAACACACATAACAGCATCGAAGGAAGAAATCGAACTGGGCGTGTCAAAGACCTACGAAACGAAAACCATTGTCGATCAGAAGATCAAGAGTGCAAACGATCTGACAGATGAAAAGTTGACAGAATACAGCACGACAGAACAGATGCAGGCTGCAATCAACCTGAAAGCGGAAGAAATTGATCTTTCAGTTTCAAAGACCTATGAAACGAAGACGACAGTCACAGAGAAGATCAAGAGTGCAAACGATCTGACAGATGAAAAGTTGACAGAGTATTCCACAACAGAAGAAATGAATGCGGCTATCAAGGTGCAGGCAGACAGCATCACGACAGAAGTTAAAAAGAAGGTCAATAGTTCGGAGTTCGGCACGAAGATCACACAGAACGCGTACAACGTGCGTGTCGCTTGGAATGGCAACAGCAAATATATACAGCTGGAAGCAGGACAGCTGGCGATCTACAACGGCGAAGTTTCAACATCACAGAAAAGGGCTGTATTTGACGAACAGGGAAATCACTTCTATCGCGATGGATATTATGTCGGAAAGATTGGAACAAACCAGTGGTCGGGGAACAACGCGCACAAAGGGCTTGTGTTCGATCTGGACTATCAGGGAAAATACATGGCATTTGCGCAGATGAAGTCACAAGGCGCAGGATCATATACAACGATGCTGTGCTTCAGCCGCGCAGGAAGCATATATGATCAGTATGGCATACACTTGGGATGTGACTTCTATGGTCATTGGTTCGACATGTACAATGTCGATCTTCACGATGTCAATATAAACGGATACGGCGTGGCAGATGGTAAAAGCATACCGATAGTGACAGAAATTCACGACAACGGAAACGGAACAGTCGGCTGGACGACATCATCAATCAGTGTCAGAGGTGGAATGATTACAGCAGTACCACAAGGGAGCGCGAATATATAATGAGCAAAGAAATCATAATTGAAGAAGATACAAAGACGGAAACAAAAGAAATGATCCTTGATCTGCCTGAAGGCGAAAGAGGGATCACAGAAGAAGAAACAGAAACAAAGGAACAGCAGATCAAAAACACGATGCTTGCGCAGACGGATTCAAAGCTGGACTTGATACTTGCATATCAGGAAGCTGCGCTGGAATAACAGGAGGATGGCACATGAAACCGATTGAACAAAGAATTGCATGCGCAAAGGGAGAGATCACAAACGCGATCGTGACAGCCAGTACAGTCCACGGACTGTCAGCGACACTGATTGAAGGTGTACTTGCTGACGCGCTGTCGGAAATCAAATCGCAGGCAAAGATCGAACTTCTGAATGTGTACAACAAGGAATTGAGTGAAGCACAGCAGGAGAACAAACAGCTGAAGGAAGAACTTGAAAAAGCGAAGGCAGCAGCAAAGAAGACATTGAAGACCGAACCTGACGCAGAGCAGGAGGAAGGGGACGACAATGGCAATGGAACTGATAACTGACATAACACTGGAACTGACAGGCGATGAACGCTTGTATATGGCATCTGCGAAGCAGGGCGACAAGCGCACACGATTCATCAGGATCGCGCTGACGAATAATGGCAAGGTATTCACGATCCCGACAGGGTACATTGCGATCGCAAATATCAAGAAGCCTGACAAACACTTCTGCTATAACGAATGCAAAGTGACGGACAACAAAGTCATGGTCGAACTGACAAATCAGCACTTGCAGCAGCAGGAACAGCGCACTGCGACATTGAGATCAGGACGCGCGAAGACGTGGTATGTGTTATCTTCACAGGCGTTCACAATCGAGATCGAAGAAACAAACAGGAATGATGCT
>ENA-OQCP01000452-OQCP01000452.1-human-gut-metagenome-genome-assembly--contig:-NODE-452-length-18608-cov-2.108111_pt1 | contig 18608 bp, 36 predicted proteins | sample MGYA00242760_ERZ504583 | MGnify/ENA primary metagenome ERZ504583 (study PRJEB26092, sample SAMD00036308) | human gut metagenome | host: Homo sapiens | study: EMG produced TPA metagenomics assembly of...
CCTTGGCCGCGCTCTGGCCCATGGCATCCGCAGCGCCCTGGGCACTCAGCACCGGCAGCACCGCCGCCGGATTGATGGCAGCCACGGCAAGGTTCTCAGCCGCACTGGTCGCCACGCCCTGCACAGTCCGCTGCACATCGGTCAGGCCGCTCTGGGCCGCTCCCGTCAGCTGCTGGCCCCGGTTGTACAGCTGGTAGCCCACGCTCTTCTCCGTGTCGATGCCACCCTTTGCTTCCGTTCCGGCAATGCGGCTGCGCATGTCCTCGATCTCCTGCCGGGTAAATCCCTGCTGCAACAGGTCGCCGGTGCTGTACTTGGGCTGGTAGTCCATGTCAGTTTCCATCAGCTGGTCATACAGGTTCTTCTCGCGGGGGTTCCGGGCAAGCTCTGCTTCCAGTGCTTTCCGGTTCTCGCTGCTCTGCCGGATGTTCTTTCCGGCCTGCACCAGGTACTCCGCACCCATCAGCGGGGCAGCGGCCACGGTGTCCGCAACGCCGCCCACGGTGTTTGCCGTCCGCCGGGCCAGCTGCTTCCACTCCGGGATTTCTTCCATGGTGTCCAGATACTCCCTGGCCTGCCGGATCTCCGTGTCCGTGTACCCCAGCTTTTTCATGTCCGCCGTGCTGTAGGTGTTGCCCACCTTCCCCTTGATTCCCGTGGTGCGGAAGGGGTCGATGCTACCATCCCGGCGCTGGCCCCGTTTCTGCTGGTGCCGGTCTCGGCATAGCTGGTATAATTGCTCTTCTTTTCCAGCAGCTTGTTCACAAGCTCCTGATTCCGAGGCTGGTCAAACCACTGGTTGGCCTGGTCAAAGTCGTCCGGCTGGCTGTACTCCGCATAGCTGTTCTTCAGCTTCTGGGCCTGCTGTCCGTACCACGTTCCCAGAGTATTCCCCGCCGGGCTCACTGTCACCTTCTGCCGGTTCAGCTCGTCGCTCCGGCTGTCCATGGCATCCGCAAAGCCAGGTTGTTCCTTGTCCGGTAATCCTCCAGCGCCGTAGAATACAGGTCATTGCCCTCAGCCGAAGCCATCCCCTTGGCTCCCCTACTAGGGGAGCTGGCGCGGAGCGCCTGAGAGGTTCCCGCCCCGTCAGCAGCATCTGCGGGCTGAGAGGCGTGCTGGTTCGCAAAGCCCGAACCCGTTCTGCCGTCCACTTGCCGCTTCCCTCATCCTTTTTTGCCGTTTCAGAGGGTTGCTTTCCCGCAAAGCCCGAACTTCTCTGCTGTCCATGCCATTATTCCACACCTGCCTTTTCCAATGCGTCCGAGATCTCTTTGTCACTGTATCCGTTCTGGCTCATAATGTTTGCAATTGCCCAGGCGCTGTAACCACGCTTTGCATACCTCTGAGCCAGAAGCGTGCCGGTGTCACTGCTCTGGCCACCCGTGCTTTCTGTGTTCTTCGTCTCCGGCACCGGATAACCAGCATCTGCAAGGATACCGTCATACCACGTCGTATCCCCACCCTTTGCAGCAACACTTTCGCGGTCTTTCATCAGGTTGCGCAGTTCGCTTTTCGACACTCGCTGCTCTGGCGGTAATAGCCTCTCGACCCGCCGGAACCAGTTGCTGCTCTCTTTGCCAGCGCCGCCGAGAGTGCTCTCTGGGTCAGGGTGTTGTAGTCGCCCGCTGCATTGCTGTCCATGCCGTACATCTTCAGCAGGTTGGCCGCTGCTTCCTGATTTCCGCTTGCCACCAGAGAAGCCGCGGTGCTCAGAACACCGGCCTGATCGTCCCGGGTCACCGGTGCGCCGGTGTAGTTGGCAAAAGCGTTTGCGTTCAGGCCGTACCGGTTCAGCACGTCGCTGGCCGCATCCCCAGCGCCTGGGTGTACAGGTTGAACGCTGCTGGTAGGCGTTCAGGGCATCGCTCTGGTCGGTGCGGTTCTTGTTGTACTCCCACTGTTCCCGGGCAAAGTCATTTTCCCACTGCTGCTGGGTGTACCCCTTGTACCCATCATAGGCCGTCAGGGCCGCCGAGCCGATGTTCTTTACCGTGTTCCAGAGGTTGTTCCAGTAGTTGTCGTTCTCGTTCCGGGCCTGTTCGCTCTGGTTGGCAAGGAAATTCTGCCACGCCGTGTAGTTGGCAAAGTTGCTGCCGTAGGCACTGCGGTCCAGCGCCTCGGTGTTAGCCATGCCGGAAAGGGCACTCAGCAGGTCGTTCTGCTGGTTCTGGTATTCGCTCAGTGCCTGGCCTCTCAGGCCGGGTACCGCATTGTCAATGCGCTCAGCGCCTGCTGCTGGCCCTGCTTTGCCACGCTGTCGGCGTAGCTGCTGCCATACCCGCCCGCCAGCATCGCCGCGTTGGCTGGGCGTTCTCCGCACTGGCGGCAGCATTGGCCTGGGCCTGGGCGCGGTACTGCTGGTAGGCTTTGCTGCCGGTGTCCCAGTCGAACCCGCTGCCGATCTGCCCGGTCAGGCTGTCCATTGCGTCCTTGTTCCGGCTCACATAGTCCGCCGGGCGGTTGGCATTCCATTCCCGCTCTTCCTGTTCCGCCTGGTTCTTTCTCCTTAGGGTATCAAATAACATGTCGTTCTCCTTTTCTTCTGCCACACACCGGTCTTCAGATCGCGGAAAGCGCTTTCAGCACCCACGGCAGCATCTGTGCACCCACCTGCAAAACGTTCCCCCAGAAGTTGGTGTTGTTCGCGTCCTTCTTCTGGTTGGCCCCCACCGCGTTGGCATATTCGGTCTGGGCACTGTTCAGCTGGCCATAGTAATTGTTCAGGCGGGTGTTGTAAGCATCCTGCGCCAGCTTTTCCTGCTGCTGCAAAGAGCTCAGCCGACTGCTCAGATCACTCTTCTTGGTGGCATATTCGTTGTAAGCCTGGCTGTATAAGCTGTCTGCCACGTCCGAAAGCCCGTTCATGGTGCTCTGGTAGGCCGTCTGCCCGCTGGAAGTGCCCCAGCTGTTGCCGTAGCCGCCGCTGCGGGCCGAAGCGTTGGCGGCAGCGTTCTCGCTGGCCAGCTCCGCACCCCGGGTGTACTGGTTCTTGTACTGCTGGTAAGCTGCGTCCTTGGTGTAGTCGTAAGAAAAGCCGTCCCGGTTCATCTTGTCCAGCTGGCTCTGCGTGCCGCTGATCTGGCTGCCGTACTCGCTCTGATACTCCCCGGGCTTCTGTCCTTTGATGTAATCCAGATTGTTCTTTGCCGTGGTCACCCGGTCGTTGCTCTGGGCGTACTGGTAGCTGTTGGAACCGTTCTTTCTGGTTCCAAACACGCCGGTGCCCGCATTCTTTTCGCTGTTGCCGGTAATGCCGTCATACACATCCCCTATCATCAGCCCCACATTGTGGCCCGGAATCAGGTACTCCCACCATTCTCCTCTTGCCATCTTCTCACTGTCTCCTTTCGTTTACTCCACCTTCAGCCCCATGGCCACCAGCTTGTCCCGCATGGTGTCGCTGAAGTTCGTCTCGTCCAGGTTCTGCATCATGTATATCATTTGGTCCCGCAGCTGCATCAGGTAGTTGTTGATGCTCCGCCTGTCCTCCGGGGCCATGTTGTCACTCAGTTTCGGCATGGCGATCTCGCCAAGCCTCGTAATATCTGCCATATAAAATCTCCTTCCTCTAAGCAGAGCTATCGGGTTGCGGCTCCCAGCGTCTGCTTCACTCCGTTCGCATCCTGCTGGCCGCGGCCCCAACAGCTCCTCCATCAATCCGCCACTGGCGGCGGTCGTCGCCGTTGCCCTTCGGGGGAGCTGCAAGCAACTGCACCGCAGGTGCATTGCGCGCTGAGAGGGTCATCGTTTCGGCTCCCCTCCGGCCACCCGGTTGCCCCGGCTCTCTGCCATGCTGAACGCAATGCTCCGCACCGCGATCTGCCCGGTGCCCTTGATCCGCAGCCGCATGGTGTCGTGCCGCTCCGGCACAAAGGGCAGGTTGACCCGGGTGTACCTGTTCAGAACCGCCGCCTGGCCCAGTGTCTCCCAGGCCCCGCCCTCATAGCTGCCTGCAGCTCCACAACGCTGTACGTCAGGGCATCCACCCGCAGAAACACCCGGTTGATGTACTTGTCCGCCGGGATGTTCAACCCAATGTCGCCGCTCACAGCCTCAAAGCCCACCTTCTGTTCCAGATTCGCCTTTGCCGTGTCGGTGTCCCGGTCGGCCTCCCGTTCCGGTTCGGTGGCCCACAGGTTCACGCCGTCCCACTGGTAGAGCTGCCGCCCCGTGGAGCACATTGCCCAGCCGGAAGCATTCTCTTCCGCCGCCGTGTCCTCCTCGTGCCAGAGCCGCCGTTCGGTGTCGTAGACCAGCAGCCGGGTCTCGTTCCGGCCCGGCACCCGCAGATGCAGGTAATACCGGGTGTCCAGCACACCGCCCACCGCCCCGCGCACGTTCATCAGCCAGGTGTTGTCCAGCCCGCCGCTGATCTTCACCGGCAGGCTGCGTCCCAGGCCATCACGCCGTCAGGGGAAAGGTAGTACAGCACCTCTGCCAGCACACACATGCTCTTGCTGGCCTGCTTGGCCACGCCCCGGCACTGTACGCTCACCAGCTGATAGTCCGCCGGGCGGCTGCCGTAGAGCTTGTGCAAGCAGTTCTCCTTGAAGAACAGCACATAGCCCATGCAGGTGGCCGCGCCGGTAAAGGGGCCGTCACTACCCACGTTCACGGCGTAGCTGTCCGAAGCAATGCCCCGGTAGCTGTACCAGTTGGTGGGGTCTCCCAGCTTGCAGCTGTAGATCACGTTCTCCTCGCTGTTGCAGCCCCATACTCGGTTTGCGTTCTCGGTCACATATTCCAGCCGGGGCACCCGCCGCCGTGCGGTAATGGTGGTGCCGCCCGCTGTGGCGCTCTCGCTGCCGTTCATGCTCTTCCAGGTGGTACCGCCTGCCGTCACGGTAAAGCTGCCGTAATAGCGTGCGCTCTCGGTCTTTGGGCTGCCGGTCAGCACAATGCTGTCCCCGTCCATCTGCTCAATGGTCACCTCGCCGTTCACACCCTCGGCCAGATATTCTTCCACCAGCCGGGCACCTGCTCCACCGTGATGGTATCCCCCTTCTTGAAACCCGCAGCCGGCCAGCCCGGGCAGGGTCATCTTCACGCCTGTTCAAAAGGATCTCCGCCCACTTGCCGCTCTTGGCATCATACTGTTCCAGCACGTTCACATAAGCCCACTTGCTGGAAGAAGAGTTCTGTTTCAGAAACAGCGTCCCGTCCGCCGGGCCGGAAGGTTCCGTGGTGCCCACGCTGCTCACGGTGTAGGTCTTGCCGCCCGCGTCGCAGGGGGCAATGGTCACCGTGCCGGTCTGGCTCCATGCGGCGCTCAGGGCTTCCAGCTTGCCGGTGGCCGTGTCAAAGCTCTTGGCATCCGGCCAGATCAGGATCTTTGTGCCCATGCCGATCATAATTTTCTCGCTGTCCGTCACGGCATTCCAGCACGATCTCCCCGCCCGCAGCCGCGGTGGCCACGTCGTCCTCGCTGTCCTCGGTGTAGCGCAGGGTGGTGCCCTCGCACAGCAGCAGGCCGTTCAGGTGGTACATCCCGTTGCAGCGGCCCATGGCCCGCATGGTGCGCCGGGGTGTCCGGGTCTGCAGTGCGGGGTATCCCCGGCTGGAAAAGTTCTTCATCTCGGTAAATTCTGCCTCGGCGCAGGCATAGCTTTCGTTCAGGCCGCCAAAGGCCGTCTGGATGCTCTTCCCCGTCGAGATGCTGTATAAACTCGGCAGTGCATCTCAGTACCTCCACTTCGTGGCCATCCTGGCAGGTAGGTGTGCCTGCACCAGGCTGCAAACTCCTGCTGGTTCTCGTTGGCCAGCTGCATCTCGTTGGCATAGCGGTCGGTCTCGCCCAGGGCCGCGTCCATCTGGGCCGCCAGATAGTGGGCATAGTAGCTGTCGTAGGGCTCCGGCAGCAGCAGCTCCGCGTCCTGCCGCAAAAGTTCCTGCTCCCGGTCGTATAAGATGTCCGCACCCACGGCATCAAAATCGGTGGTGTCGCTCTTGTCCACCACGCTCTTTCTCAGCCCCGCATCCGCCTGCCGCAGCCATAAGATCTTCAGCTCGCGGTCAAACCCGTTGTTGGGCCGCAGCTTGTCAGCCGTTTCGATTGCCTTTCCTACTGTCATAAAAGACCTCCAAACAAATAACCCCCGGCACAGCGTGTGCCGCCGGGCCGGGGGGATACATCTAAGCAGGGCTCCCCCTTCGGGGGAGCTGTAAGCAGCTCCGGCCATGCCGGACTGCGCACTGAGAGGGTTAAACTTACGCCTTATTCGCCAGCTCTTCCATGCGGGCAGCGGTCTGGTCGTCCTGTTCCTGACTGTGGCGGATGACCTCCGCCACCTCCGGGGGCACCTCAATGTTCTTTCCGCGCTGCAGCTGGTAGTTCACACCGTTCACGCTCACGAACAGGTCACCCTTGTACTTTCCGCCGTCCGAAAACAACCGGATCGTCTCAGTCTTTTTCTTTGCTTCTGCCATTTTATCGGCTCCTTTCTATTTCCTCTAAGCAGGGCTCCCCCTTCGGGGGAGCTCCACGACATGCCGCCATAGGCGGATGGAGTGGTGAGAGGGTTAGTTTGCCTCAGCCGTTGCACTGTACCGTGCGCTGCAGCTCTCAATGCGCACCATGTACTGCTCCACCAGGCGCTCAGCGGTCTTGTGTGCCTTCCAGCCCACAGACGCACGCTGGTTCAGGGGATCGTCACCGTAGCCCAGCTGCTTCACGATGTGCTCAAGTCCACCGCCTCGATCTCGGTGGAGCCGTAGGCGTGGGCACCCAGGATCAGGGTGCTGAACACGGCCAGACCCGCCGGGCAGCCGGTGCCCTTCCAGATCTTTGCCTCGCTGGTCTCCACAAAGCGCACACCGTGCAGCGTGCCGATCTCGCCGTTGTAGATCTCGTCCGGCTGTGCGTACTTGTGCACATCGATCCAGTCCGGGTCGCGGCGCAGGTCATAGGCACATAAGTGGATGATGCCCACAAAGCTGGTGCCGATGGGGTCAGCGTTCATGGCCTTCAGCTGGGTGGCCGCACGGGCGATCAGGTCGCTGGTCAGCTGGCAGGTCGCGTCCAGGGTAGCGCGGCTGGTCACAGCGGTCTCCGCGCCGCCCTCGCCGATCTTGGGCGCATAGATCACGTTGGTGCCGCCCGCCAGCACATCACGCACGATGGTGTCCAGGGTGCGGCCCGCCTGGCTGGCAATGATCTTGGTTGCCTGCACGATGTTGTTGTCAATTGCAGTCAGCTGCAGCGTGTCGGTAATGGGTACCCAGCCGCCGTACTGCTTGACTTCAGCGGTAACGGTGGAAACGTTCATGGTCTGGCCGTCCGGGGTCACACCCTCGGTCAGCGGAGTGGTGGCCTTGGGCAGGCTGTCATACTTGCGGAATTCAATGTTCTTGCCGCCGTTGGCCGGAATGGGATACGGGTCGCCGAACTGGTCATGCACCAGGCAGGCTCTGCCTGGTCGATCAGGCGCTTCTCGTAAAAGGTTTTCATCTCGCACTCATGCCGGATGCGCTGGTGGCGTTCTGGTTCTGGGTGCTGGCCGTTGCAAACATCTGCAGATCCAGCTTCAGGTTCTTGGTTCTGTTGTTCATAGCTTCCTCCTAAAATTTATTTTCCTCTACTCACGGCTCCCCTGGTAGGGGAGCTCCGGCATCTGCGCCGCCGTAGGCGGACAGTGCCGGTGAGAGGTTTACAGTGTAATCACTTCACCCCGCATGACCCGCTTCTCCATCTCTTCCATTTCTTTTCGGCTCATGTGGGATACGTCGATCTTGGTCTGCACCGCGCTGCCGGGGCGGGTGCCATTCTCGCCGGGCCGGGCGTTGCGCTGCTGCATCCGGTTCACCACGCCCTGCTCCACCTGCCGGGCCGTGGCGGCCTGCTGCTGTTTCAGGATGTGATCAAAGTAGGCGCTGCGGTAGGCGTTTGTCATAGAAACGCCCGACCGCATCATCTTCTCCACCTCCGGGTTCGCCAGCACCTCAGCCATGTTGAAGTCGGGATACTGGGCTTTCAGCTGCTCCGCTTCCCGGTCCCATCCGGCCTGCAGCTCTGCAATGCGGGCCTGCTGTTCCCGCTGGCGTTCCATCTGCCTGATCAGCTGCTGCTGTTCGGTCAGCTGCTTGTTCTGGCTTTCCAGCTTGTCCAGCTCCCGGGCCGTTTTGGTGGAAACGCCCTTCTCCATGGCCAGTTTCTCGTAGTAGGCATCATCTTCACCGCGCCGTTCCGCACAGCCTCGGTCAGGGCCACCAGATCGTTGGCATCCGTGCCGTACTTTTCCTGCAGCGCCTGCATCAGGCCCTTCATGGCCGGGCTTGCTTCCAGCCGCCGGGTCGCTTCGGTCACGCGTTCTGCATCAGCTCCTCGGTCAGGTCGGCATACTCTCCGCGCAGCAGCTCACCAAAGGCTTTCCGCCGCTCCTCCGGGCTCTTGGTCTTGCCCTTTTCCTCGCCGTCCTTGCCTCGCTTCGTTCTGGTTCTCTGCCGCTTCCTCGTCCAGCTCAGACTTTTCCTCACTGCCAAGGGCTCCCCCCTCGGGGGAGCTGGCGGCGCTCTGCGCCGACTGAGAGGGTGAGCCCTCTTCCCGGCTGCTCCGCTTCAGCACCCCGCTCCGCCGGGCCAGCCGCTCTTCTGCCGGCCGCAGGGCGGGCAGCTCAATGGCATTGCCTTCCCCGTTCGCACCCGTCGTCTTGGCTCCCCTACTAGGGGAGCTGTCGCCACCAGGCGACTGAGAGGTTCCGTCCCCGTTGGCACCTGTGCCCCCGTCTGCAAAGAGCTGCAAATCAATCGCATCCGCCTTGTCTGCGTGCAGGTTGATGTACCGCACATGCTCCGGGTAGCATCCGCCAGCAGGATCAGACCGTCTGTCACCAGCTCAAATTTTGCCAGGCTGTCAGTGCCCTGCTTTGCCTGTACCACCATCAGGTTCCGGTCATCGGCACAGGTCACGGTCCCGCTGTCCAGACTGTAGGCCAGCGTCTGCATCAGCGCGCTCACGGCAGCACATACAATGTCCTGCCCCTTGGGTGCAAAATCCGCGTGCCCCTCGGCCCGCAGGAACATCATGTCTCCCATCTCGTTGTAAGTGATCTGGATCATTCTATCGCTCCTTCCAAAATTTCCTCTAAACAGGGCTATCGGGTTGCGGCTCCCAGCATCCACTTCGCACAAAGTATTGTGCTTGCGTCTTGCTGGCCGCGGCCCCAACAGCTCCTCCCTCAATCCACCACTGGCGGCGGTCGTCGCCGTTGCCCTTCGGGGGAGCTGCAAGCAACTGCACCGCAGGTGCATTGCGCGCTGAGAGGGTTACTTATTCGGATTATTCACGTTCATGGCCCGCTTTGCCGCTGGGTGGCCAGGCTGTTGCCTCCGCCGCCCACCACAGCCCCAGGCCGTTGGTCGCCGTCTTTGCGGTGGTCTGTCCGCCGCTGCCGCCGCCCGTGGTTCCTGCCGCCTGTGCAGCGGCCCCGGCCATGGCGCTCATGTTGGTGCCGTTCTGCTGGTCAATGATGCGCTCAGCTTCTGCAGCTGCTCCATGGCCTGCTGCAGCTGGGTGTACAGGGTGCCGTTCTGCTGCACCCGTTCCCGCACCTTTTCGATGCCCTCAAAGTCCATCATATCCAGCACCGCCAGCGCTGCGTCAGCGTTGGCCGGGGCAAACAGCCCCATCTGGTAGCACTCCTTTGCCGTCTCGTTCTGGGAAAGGCGGCTGAAGGTGCTCTTCTTGGCAGCCGATACCGTGATGTCGAACACCGGCTCGTGGCTGCCCAGCTCCACCCCGCCGATCATGCCACCCGGCTGGGGCTGCAGCATTGCCCCGGAGAACTGCACATACTCCGGCTGGCCGCTGTCGCCGGTAATGCGGTAGACCCGGCTCTCGTCGTAGAACTGCCGCATCAGTCAATGATGAAATAGCACTCCTTTGCAAAGGCCGGTAAGCGCTTTTCAGCATGTCCCGGGAGAGCTTCGAGCCAGCCTCCTGCAGGGCCGCAATGGCAGAAGCCGCAGTCAGGCCGCTGGTGGTGCCGCCCTGGGAAACATCCCGGTTACCGCTGATCTCCTTCAGCTCCGCCACTCTCGCGTCCCGGTAGGTGATCAGGTTGCCCGCCAGCCCCGCTGTCTGTAAGGGCCGCAGGGTCTCGTCCGTCACCCGCCCCGCCGCGTGGACGATGTCCTTGCCAAAATCGGCCAGCTCCTTCTCGTTGATGCCCGCACCGTCCTGGATGATGTACCGCGCCTTGGCCGAAAGCTTCACGTTCTCGTCCATGGCCGCGTTCATCTCGTCAATGGCGGTCTGGGTGTCCTTCATCACATCGATGTACCCAAAGCCCGCCGGGCTGTCCTCTTCCACAAACAGGGTATCGAACACAAAGGGGTACTTGCCGTGGTCGTAGAATCCCCGGTCAGCAAGGGCCGGGTCGTTCTCGCTGGCGTAGAGCACCACACCGTTGCAGAACTTGCAGTAGTGCAGCAGCGGCGGGCCGTCCTCCCGGGCCTTTTGTAGTACCAGTCCACCACCACGCTCTTGTCCGAGGTGTCAATGCTCTGGTCGTGGATGTACTTTGCCACTTCCAGCGTGCTGCCGGTGTGGCCTTCCAGCTGGGGGTACTGGGCCTTCAGCTGTTCGTTGTCGGCCACCGCCAGGCTGAACAGGTTGGGGCTGTCCTGGATGTCCATCACGCCGGGCTCCCAGTACATCATCAGCAGATCCATGCTCTTGATGGAGATGTCTCCCACGCCGTTCCTTAACCCCGGGTCCCAGAAGATGCCCTTCACGCCGGTGCCCTGCTTGAGCTTGCGCCACCAGGTGTCGCTGTACACCTGCTCGTATTCTGCCTGTTCCAGCAGCACCGGCAGGATCTTGGAAAGCACCTTGGCGGTCTGTTCGTCGTCCGCTGCCCGGGGCAGCACGTTGGGTTCCGGGTAGTTGTCCATGGCATCCGCGTGCTTGTTGGCAATGCTGTTGAACAGCCACCCGCTGGAAGGCTTGGGCTTGCCTCCATCATCTCGTTTTTGTAGTTGGCCCAGTGCTGCATCCGGAACCACAGCTCGTTGTCCACGATCCGCTTGTCCAGTGCCGCCTTGCCGGTCTTGTATCTCTGTAACAGCGCCGTGGCCTTCGCCACCTGCTCTGTGCCGATCACGTCGGTCATACTCTAAAAAACCTCGCTTTCTTCCCCAGCTCCAGCGGGTCATCCGGCATGGGCTGCACCGGCTCTGTCCGGGGCGGCTGAGGGGATTCTCCATCAGCACATACCGGCACTCGTCGTAGATGTGATCCTCCTGGTCGGTGTCAATGTCCTCCACGTTGCTCTCGCTGTATACCAGGTTCGGGATGGTGCGGATAAAGTGCTTGCAGGTGTTGAACACCTGAGCATGGGCCGCCCGTCCGCCTGGAACGCCAGCCGGTAGTGGAACTGCATCTTGCCCGCCAGCCGGGTGTGGTCGCCGGGAGCCCAGTGTAGAAAGTTCGGGCTCTTTTCCTGCATGGCAGCAATGCTCTCGCCCTGGCTCTCGTTGAAGATGGCCGGATCGGCCACGCCCAGAATGGTGCGGCCCCGGAGCATGGGGTCGTTCTCTTCTGCTTCCCGGATCATCCTCGCCTGCTTCACAGGGTCAGCTTTGATGCCCTCGTTGGGGGTCCCGGTGCAGCCGTACAGCTCCCGGATGCGGTAAAGCCTGCCCTCTTCGTCCGCCGCATACCACCCCACGGAAAAGGGCTTCGAGTAGCCGAAATCGTACCCCCGCCAGATCTTCCAGTGTCCCGGGATGCGGAACGGGCGGATCACATGTGTCCACCGCTGGTCGTCGTAGTGGGCCGGGTCGTTCTTCCACTCGGTGAACACCTGCCCGGTAAAGCTGTCCCAGTCGCCGTAGAGCAGGGCTTTCTTCTCCGCTTCCGGCAGCGCAGCCAGCGTGCCCAGGTATCCCGGGTCATTTTCCAGCAGGGCCGCGTTGTCAAACACGGTGCTTGGGATAAAGATGCGGGTCCGACGCTGCACGATCTCCCGTCCGTCCGGGGCCCTGGCCTTTACCATCTGCACCATCCGGGTGCCGGGCGGGGCCGGGCTGACGAACCTTGCCTTCACCCATCCGTGGCCGATGCCGCCGGGGTTGGCCGTGGCCCGGGTGTAAACCCGGGTATCGGGGCCGTTGGGTCGGTTTCGGCTCAGCAGGTAGCTGTACTCTTCCCAGGTGAAATGGGTCAGCTCGTCAAAGCCGATAAAGTCGTAGGCCTGGCCCTGATAGTTGTACTTGTCCTGGGCGTGGTTCAGGCTGCCAAAATAGATCTTTGCCCCGCTGGGGAAGGTCCAGCAGTGTGTGCTGCTGTTGTACCGGGCTTTTGGGAATACTGGCTTGTAATACCGCATGGTCTTGTCAATGAGCTCCCGCAGCTGGGGAAACGTCTTTCGGATGATGAGCCCCCGGTAGTGTGGGATCTCCACCTGCCGCAGGGCCTCGATCACCAGCGCGTCGCTCTTTCCGCCGCCTGCGGCCCCGCCATACAGCACTTCGTTCTCGGTGCGCTGCATGAACCGTGCCTGGGCGGGCTGTGGTGACCAGATCACCGGTCTGCCGTCACGCATCCTCTGTGCCGCCATCCACTTCCACCTCCTGCTTGTCGTCCGCGTCTCCGGCTGCCGCAATCTCCACCATCGGCGGGCCGCTCACGCTGTCGGTGTTCTCCGCCGGGGCCATGGCAGCAGCCTTTTCTGCCACTTCCATCAGCACCTTGGCCACACCGGCCGCGTTCTTATCGCTCATCACCCGGCCTTCATACCGTTCCAGTTCTGCATTTAGCCGCCTGCGTTCCGTGTCATCCAGCTGCCGGTCGTAGCTGCCGGGGCTGGCATACACCACAAGCCCGGTCTCGGTGGCATCCGCCAGCTCCTCCGGGTCGTCCTTCAGCAGGGTGCCCACGGCAAAGTCCCGGGCGGGTGTCCTCGTCCAAACGCCGGTGCAGCCTCTCCGTGATCTGCGCCGCCCGCTGGCTCTCAGCGGCCCGGCCCTGCAAAAAGGTCACCTGTGCCCGTACGCCCAGGCTTGCCCGGATGGCGATCTCCCGCGCGGCTTCCTGCCGGGCCTTTGCAAAGGCATCACTGCGGCCTGCCTCCTCGCTCATCCAGCTGCGGATGGTGCTCTCCGGCACGCCGTACTTCTTCGCCACAGCGCAGATGGAGTTGGAGCCCAGCATGGCCATTACCACCTCTGCCCGGAACGCCGCCGGGTATTTCTTTCCCCGCTGCTTCCCGGCCACCGTGTTCTTGCAGTACGCCCGCTTCTTCGCCAACTCTCTCACCTGCCTTTGCAAATAGCCTATCACGTCTCGCCCGCTCAAAATACCCCGGACATTTGCCCGCCGGGCAGCAGCCCCGCATCCGCTGCACACACTGCCACGGTGCTCAGGCTTCCAGCTCTTTGGTGTAGTAGGTCGTTCGCCCCACATACAGCCGGGCGATTACCTTTTCCTCGGGCAGACCTTGCAGGTAGCGCAGCCGCAGCAGCTGGGCGCATACCGGGTCATTGCGGTCGTACCAGGCCAGCACCGCCCCGATCACCTGCGCCAGGCAGCACAAACAGACCCCTCGCCATATCGGCGCAGAGCCTGCCGGGTCGCTTTCTTCTGCTCTTTTGTCACCGCTCCACCTTCTTTTCGCATGGGTATAACGCGCAAAATACCGGTGTTTTATCTGTCAGGTGCGAAGAATCGCAGCCTCCCGCCGACGCAGGATCACATAGCATTGCGGTTCCAGCCGTTCCCAGCCGGTTCCTTCCCGCTTCGGGCTCTCATGCAGCCCGCCGGGCTCCAGCACGATGCACTTTTCCATCTTCCAGCCGGGAAACCGCTGCTCCCACCACTTGGCATCGTTCTGCTTTTCCCCGCAGGCGGCCCGCAGCTGTTTCCGGCTCCATCTGCCATCGTTGGGGGCCTGCTCAATGGCCGGGCGCAGGTTGGCCGTTTCCACCCACAGCCGCTCCTTGTGGCCGTAGAAGTAGCCCACCGTGCCGTATTCGCCCTGCACACTCTTGCCCAGCAGCTTTTTCATGTCGATCCGATTCACGTTCATGGTGCCAACGGCTCAAACTCATTGGAGCCGGGGATACGCCGCCGCCACAGATCCTCCAGCATCTCCCGCCACTCCCGGCGCTGGGCCGCGGTCAGGCCCTGGCATTCCGCAAAACCGTGCATGTGCAGCCGTCCTGCTTCTCCCTTGCGCACCGCCACCAGCATCAGGCGGATGTCCTCCCGCCTTGCCCCGAACCGCTTGCAGGTGGCCGCCATCACCCGCCGCTTGTAGTTCTCCACGTCTCTCCGGCAGGCCAGAATGTCCTCCGGCAGAAATGGATCCTCGTATGTACGGTCAGGAACATTCCCGCCGGACTGAAATTGGTCAGCGCCTTTCTCTGGCGCTTGCGCAGGGAAGCCATTTTGTTCTTCGCCTTCTGCCCTCGCTGGATTCCTTCCGCTTCTTGCCCCGGCCCCGGTGTTCCTGGGGGATGATGGAGAACACTCCGACTGCCATGTAGTCATCCCCGCACTGGTATTTTTTCTCTCGGATGTAGTTACAGCGCATCCCGGTGCCCTCCTGCTGGCTTTCACTTTCTGCTGATAGTCTCTTTCTCGTGACCCCACCGTCACAGAAATAACGGGTATACTAGCTCCCTCAAGGGTCTTGCACCCCTCTTTTTTTTTTAAAGGTATTATGAAACGCAACGGATACGGTGGACGTGTCAGGTCCATCGTATCCGTTGCTCTTCATAATAAATTACGGTGTTGCCGGTTTTCCTTTTTCCGCCCAGTAGCCGTAGGTCAGCTCCGGCTTTCCGATCTTCCGGGCCTTCTCGTTGTAGATCATCAGATCATGCACGTCGTAGGCCAGGGGGCTGGGGTCGAGCACGCCGCCAATGGGCTTGCGCTTCACCTTTACCGGCTGATCCGACCGCTTTATGGGGTGCCTGATCCGTTTCTGGCACAGCTCCATCTCCATCCGCGCAACGCCGCCGGGCTTGTACACGCCGCCCCGCTTGCGGTAGCACTCGTGCACCGTGCCCTCGCTGCCAAACAATCCCTTGTCCTTCAGCTCTGCTGCCGTGCCCTTGCCCAGCAGGGTGCCGTCCGCACCGTAGCAGCTGTACACCCGCACCATCCGGGTCTCGGCCCGCTCGTCCGCACTCAGGCCTTCTGCCCGGGCCCTCTCCACCCGGTCGTCCTTGGTGCTCTTCCGCTCCATCTTCCACCGGTAGCTCTTCGGGCTGGGGTTCTTGCATTTTTCCAGATTATTCCAAACGCTGCTCAGCTTGTTCACATCGGGAAAATATCCCTGCTCCACCAGCTCCACGCTGGTGCCCTTGGCCACCACCTCGCCGGTTTCCCAGTCCATCAGGGTGTACACCATCTGCATCCACTCTGCATCTCAGATTCTCCTTTTACTAAGTACGGTGCTCATTTCAGGGGAGCTGTGCACCGATGAAGTTACCGCTTCCACACGCCGCTGCACCTCGGCTTCCGAAAGCGGCAGCACACAAGGCACCCGTTTGCGGCTCACTTCCCGCTGTACCGCCTGCACTTGCAGCTGACGTATCGTCTCCGCCGTTTCCCTCCGCTGTTTTTCCAATACAGCCTCGTCCGGCACGTCCAGCACTTCTACCTCGGTCTTGTAAGCGTCCCTGGCGCAGCGGCACAGCATTTCCATGGCCACGTCCACACCATCCTGTTCCACCCACTCGTTCAGCTGGCCGAAATTTGCAATCGTCTCCTGCCGCAGCTTTTCCAGCCGCTGGGGTCCGAAACCCAGCACCTGGGCGCAGCGGCCGCGTAGCCGCGCCATTCCAGCGTAGCGGCCTTGTCAATCGCCATCTTCAGCTGTACTTCCCGCCGTTTGCGGGGCACACCTTTCACCACCGGGATTCGAAACACGCTGACAACTCTCTCCGGCAGCAGCCCCACCAGCCACCTTTCCGCTTCGTCCAGCTGGGCTTTCCGATTCTTCGCAGGCAGGGCCATCCGCCGCATCAGTTCCCCGTTGATTTCATCTTTCCGCCGGGTCACCTTGTCCAGCCGTTCCTTGCCCACGCCAAACACCTCATGCAGCGCAATGGTCATGCAGGCATGGGTGAAGTCAATCGCGTTCTGCTGTACCAGGTCGATCTGGTTTTCCATCGCCATTTTCCTTGCATTGTTTTTCATCGTATCTCCGTTCTTCATATTCCCCGCACGCCCGGTTCCGGCCTGCACATGCCAGGTACCGGCTCCGGGTGATCTCAAATACATGTACACACTGGGTCTTATCCATCAGGGTTCCCCGGTCTCGGCCATCAGGGCAGCCAGACTGCTCATCATCCGCTCAGCGTGTGGCTCAGCACATTGATCGCATCCTCCTGCAGGTCTCCCGGCAGGGCACGCACGGCAAAGGCCGCATCGTTCATGGCATTCTTCAGCCGGGTGTTTACCAGGCTGATCTCTGCCCACAGCTTCGCCTCGTCCGGGGTCATCTTCCGCCGGGCGGGCCGCACAACGCCCTTGATCATGGCCGTCAGCTCGTGGAACTCCTCGTCGGTCAGGCTTCTGTCGTTCCCGGCCTCGGCAATGGTCCGCGCCCGGTCGCTCGGCGTTCCCGTCCGCAGGATGTTCTTGTAATCTTCCAGCGTCATTTCTGTTCCCCCGCATTCATACCGTTCAGCGCGGCAATAAATTTTGCTTCTTTGCCCTCGTACCCTTCCGTTACCTTAAAGCCTTCCGTGTCCGTCAGCAAATCCTTAATAAGTTTCGCTGCCTCGTCGGCAAATAACGGGTCAGTAGAATGGGGCCTAAAAGCTTCCGTGCAACACCCACAAAGCACCGGGCAGCACATGTCAGAACTTCGTCCAGGCTCTCATGCTCAGCTTCCACCGCCAGCATCATCTGACCCTTGACTGTCTTTTTAATTTCAATCCGTACCATCTTACCCCACCTTTCTGCCGCAGACAGCTTTCTTCACCGTGTTCTCCGGCACTTTGTGGATCTTCTGCGGCTCCTTCCGCTGCTCTGCCACCAGGCCCAGCCCGGCCAGCGCCAGGGCTGCACACCCCAGCAGGATGGCCAGCAGCGTGTAGCCCAGCATTGCCCAGCCGTTGGCTGCGTTCTCAATGGCCCCGCCGCACCTGCTGCAGCCAGTCCCAGCACAATGGCACCGGCGCTCAGCACGCTGCCCGTGATCTTCTTTTTCATTTGCAAATCCTCCACTCTGTGTTAAACTTCTGGTGATGGGCAGTCAAAAACCATCACCCTGGTTGCTCGTCGGTGTTCCAGCACCGGCGGGCCTTTTTCTTCTTTCTTCCTTCCAGCGTTCATAATCCTCCCGGACTTCCGGCCGCTGGAACTCACGTTGCACCGCGTCAAAAACGATCTGCGCTACGTTCTGCCGCTCGTACTGTGGTATCGTCCGCACGTCCAGCGTAGGTATTCCGCAGCCTGTCAGCTCTGCTCTCCGTCTCTTCATCTTCTCTTCTCCGGCTCACAGCCATTCGGCGCAGATGGTCTCCACCACAGCTTTGCAAAGCCGATCAGCTCATCGCCGCGCTTTGCGGCCACGACTGCCGGGCCCACCAGCTTTGTCGCCGTCATCTCACTGGCGCGCTGGTTCGTCAGGGGGCGCTCCTTCATCAGCCTTCCTCGTTCACCAGCAACAGAATGCCGTCCACGTCCTTCTCCCGCGCCCACTCGGCGCTCAGCAAGGCGGGCACCGGCTCGATCGGCCCGCCCACCAGCTTCTGCAGGGTCTCCAGCTTCATGCTGTCACCATCATCACACTTCATGTTGAATGCCCGGTTCTTCGCCGGGATCACGATCATATAACGGTCCACTCCTTACTCCTCCTTATTGGCATATCCGGCCTTCTCGGCCTCCTCCACACTCACATCGTCGAACACCCCTTCCAGCGCCAGCAGCACCCGGCGCTGTGCTGTAGGCCTCAGCCCCGCCCGGCGCATTGCGATCAGGCAGTAGCCCATGCAGCCGCGTTGCTCCACGGGCCATTGATGTCCTTATGGCCGCCATAATTTCTTCATACTTCATAATTTCTCCATTTCCCCCGGCTCCCCGCCGGGGCTTTTTCATGCGTTCTTCTTCGGGTCGGTGGGCTGGGGCCGGAACAGATATTCCATACGCAGCCCCGGAAATAGCTTATTCCGAACTCGTTCCGCTTCCGGGTATGTGAAATCCGTTTCACCGTTAATTTTATTTCGGGCGGTTTTCTCTGAGCATCCGATTGTGTTCATAATGTCCCTTACCGTCAGGCCATTCCGTTGCATCTCAGCTTTCAAATTATCCATAGCAAATCCTCCATCATTTTGATTTTACCTTTAACGGTAATTTTCATCTTGATTGTACATCCTCATACGGTAAAAGTCAACACCATTTCAGGAATATTTTATCTTATTCGGTAATTTCTTATTGACACCTAGCAGACCACTCCTTATAATAGAGACAATGAAGTGGAAAGGAAGAATTTTACTGTGTGGCTCGACAACCTCAATCGCATTAAAAAATGCAGTAGTATGACCATTGAGCAAATTTCGGATGCCTCTGGCGTTCCTAAAGGCACCTTGAATAAGCTCTTTTCCGGTCAGACAAAAGACCCCCAGTTATCCACAATCTCTGCGGTCGTTCA
>ENA-OQCP01000453-OQCP01000453.1-human-gut-metagenome-genome-assembly--contig:-NODE-453-length-18607-cov-3.149946_pt1 | contig 18607 bp, 25 predicted proteins | sample MGYA00242760_ERZ504583 | MGnify/ENA primary metagenome ERZ504583 (study PRJEB26092, sample SAMD00036308) | human gut metagenome | host: Homo sapiens | study: EMG produced TPA metagenomics assembly of...
GAACTCCAGACAGTGGGGACAATCACAGTGCCTATTCTCTTTACCTGATAAGGTACTGACTTATCGGCAAAACGATTCGTCAAGGAATCGACTGCTGTCGTTTCCAAAGGTCTTACATCCACATATACCTTATCAAATAAACCGGAATACTCCGGCTGTGGAGTTCCCGAATGCACATTTACACTATTGTAACCCTCAAGAAAACTATTCTTCATATCCACCAGCCCGCTATCATCGCATAGGTAAACTCTGCAACAATGACCAATATAGCCAGGATACCCAATATACTTATCTTTTTCATAATCCTCCCCCCACATTAAACCGTTAAATCCTGCTCTTCCTTTATCTTCACGCCGATGGCGAATATCTCGGTGAAAAGAGCTAATATCAAAAAATAAAACCAAGGATATTTAAGCCAATAAGACTCTATTTCATAACCGGCCAAATGAATCTGAGAAACGACATCACAATATTGACAATACTGTTTCAGTTCAAGAAGTATTCCCATAAGAATGATTGTATAAATAAAAACACGCATACGAAATACATTATCACGAATAAACACTTCCCGACGGGTTACAGCCATAACCATCTTTATCAAACAGAAAAAACCATACAAGCCGCAAATGCCACAGGAAACATCAGAATATTCAATACAACACCCCAAACGGACTCTTCCACTTGTGTCTCCAGGGTTTCAATACAATACGGAATATTCCGCTTTGCCACACTATTAAAAAGAGAATCTGCTATCAAAGTCTCATCAGCCTTCACTGCAACATTTACAGTAGAGAAGTCAAACTCCCGACTGTCTCCTGCTTGATTCCAGCCATCAACCGCACCTTCAATTCCACCTTTCAAACCAGTAAATACTAATGCTACAATAACTAATATTGCCAATATCTGAATCTTTCTCATTATTGTATCTCCTTTCATTAAATCGTCAAATCCTGCTCTTCCTTCATTTTCAATCCAATGGCAAACACTTCACCTACAATCAGCGAACAAAGCCCAAGTACCAGCGTGGTAGTGCTCACCAATTCTGAGAGGCTCAGCTCGTAACCATGCAGCGAGAATACGGTATCGATACCTATAAAATCAAGATATGATGACGCAAAGGTACAGCAGAAGCTGACAACCAGTGCCATTCCCAACCGACGCAGCCGACGTACATTCCGCCAGTTGAAGATGTCGGACTTGTTGATAGAGATTATCAAGCGGATAAACAATACTACCGCCCAAAGGGAAAAGCCCAAATGCAGATATATCAGCAAATACTTTGCCACCACTTTCCCGACAGAATCATGAGAATCTACGCTGACCATCAACGAAGAGTAGGCTGCAGGCACATAACTCCTGCTTTTCTCATTGTAGACGGAATCCCTAAAGAAATCAAACGACTCCATGGAAGAAGGTATCAGGTTGACAACCTTCAGGTTCATCAGTTCCTTGTAGGCAGCAATGTCACTCCCTTTCTTTCCCAGCTCCAGTCCGGTCTGCGCCCCCATCTTGGCTCCCAGAAAGATATAGTACCCCTGCTCCAATACCGAGTAACTCAGTACAAGCATTACCACCAGGCAGAGAATGTTCAATCTTCTTTTCATAATTCAGTTGTTGTTGTATTAGTATCAGATATATTATATTTATTCAGTTGTTTCAAGGAGAGTAGAAGCAACAATATGAAAACCACTGCCCAAACCAGTACATACGGGTTACTCAGCAGATGTGTCACATCCTCCATTTCAGGATGTTTCAGGCTCAGATAGACAGACAAGCCGTTATTCATGATATGTATCAGAATACATGCCATAAGACTCCGTGTCTTATAATAAAGCCAGGCAAGCAAGAAACCGATGAGGCAAGCACCTATTATCTGAACCGGATTCAGATGAAAGATACCGAATATCAACCCGGAAAACAAGATAGCCTTTGCCGGGCTATATCTGCGAAGCAGCTCCTTGGTAATGGCACCACGGAAAGCAGTTCTTCCAGTACGGGTCCCAAAACAGAAATACAGAGAATACCCAGCCAACCGGATTGCAGTATATCAAATGTCTGGTCCAACAAATTGGGCAAAAAAGTAAGTTCGGACATCAGAAGACCTATTATACATATGGAAGTCATTCCGGCAAGCAGGCTCCATGCCAGATAAGGGACTGACACCGGAGAATACAGATGCTTGTCTCCCGTCAGGTAGTTCTTGCGCCACAAGTACAGTCCCATGAAAACAAAGCCCAGCAGCATGGTAGGCGCCACAGCAATCTGACCAGCCTTGTCCATGTCGAAAGTTCCATAAGCGAAATACGTATACAGCAGACAGAAAGGTCCTGCAAACAGTGCTCCTATAAGCTGCATCAAAAAGTAAATCAATACTAGTTTTATTGCCGTTTTCATTGTTCTATTCGTCTAAAAGTTCGCAAAGATACACATTTTCTCTGTCAATCCGTCAAGCTGTGGCAACAAGTCCCATCAGCAGCACCATCACTGTAGAAAGTGACAATACCAATAGTGTAATACTCATAAATGCTCTTCTCATAACTAAGCCCTCCTCATTTCTATATTTGTTCTTCATTTATTCACTGCCAGGAGCAATACGTCTTCCTCTGCAGTGGCATGTTCCACCAACAGATTCCAGTCGTTGTCCTTCTTACTCCATTTGTAACTCAAGTAGTTGATGTCATCTCCCGCCTGCAGATAAACTGCTTTTTCTTTCACATCGGAGTAGGCATGCGTCTTGTTGTCCCACAAGGCATATTCCACATCCGTACCGGCTTCTGTATAATTGTAGTTCAAGCAATAGAAGCGTTCAAACGCCTGCTCAATCTCGTTCCATTTCAACGCTTCCTTCTGTATCGTACGCCCTTGGGCATCATAGATGAAATTGTATTTCAAATGGTTCTGCAGAAACTTACCGTTCTCTACTTTATATACAATCTGGGACTCCACCTGATTTCCGTTCATCACTTCATTATAGGCAAAGTTTTCCTGGATATTACCACCAAAAGCATTTATCACTACTGTCACTACAAAGATTGTTGTCATTACTAAAGTTTTCATACCGTTATTGTTTTATTAGTTCTTTTATTTTGTTTTTCGATAATCATTTATCGTTTTTCGATATGCAAATAAAAGACCTTTTTTTTGGTATGACAAAGAAAAACAGAAAATATTTATCGAAAAACAATAAAAAAACGCGTTTTACGATAAATATACAGAAAGCAAACACTTCAAACGGGAAAATACATAGAACTGCAAGGAGATAAATGACCTTATCGCCTTATGTTTATAAAGAAAGAATGGATTAATCTCCACCTCGTCACGGTGAAGCTGGGCAATAAGTCTTCTATACTGTCGAATTTCAGTTCAGGACGGGTGCGGCGCACAAAGGAAAGACGCATCGGCTGCTGATAAATGTCAGCATCAAACCGGAATATATGGACCTCAATACTGCGATCGGGGCCGTTCTCCAACGTAGGTCGGTAGCCAATGCTTAGCATACCGCCGTACTCCTTGCCTTCAACACAGACACGGACGGCATACACACCATCGCAGGGAATCAGCTTGTCAGAATCGGAAACACGGAGATTAGCCGTAGGAAAACCTATTTTACGCCCCACCTGATAGCCGCCGACAACCGTACCGTCCAAAAAGAAATCATATCCCAGATACTCGGCAGCTTCCGAAACGTTTCCCTCCTGCAACAGACCTCGAATAGCCGAGGAGCTGACAGTAACCTCCGTTACCGATGCTTCCTTACTATAAGAATACGCGCGCGCAAGAAGCACCTCCATACCCAATTCGCGACCATAGTGCACATAGTCTTCAAAACCCTCGCTGCGGTTATGCCCGAAACGATGGTCGTATCCTACTACCAAAGCTTGTATCTGATAGCGATCCTTCAGTATGGACATGAATTCCCGTGCCGAAAGCCGGGCTATTTCAGGAGTAAAATCAAGCATCATGCAATAATCCACCCAGTCTTGGCAAGCAGGGAAACTTTCTCATCACAAGTGGTCAATAACTTCGGATGATAATCGGCCTGCATCACTTTACGCGGATGTACCGGAAAAGTCACGACCGACGAAGCAAGCCCACGCCCGGCAGCTACCGCACACACTTGCTCTATCAGGTAGCGGTGTCCCGATGTACTCCGTCAAAGAAACCGATAGTGGCTACACTTGGACGGGAACCAATGTCCGATGTTTCACAAAACAACTGCATGTCTCCAATCCTCGTGGGCCTTTGGCGTATAGGTAGAAATACCCAACGCCTCCGCTGTCCGGCAATTGGCCTCAGAATCGTCAATGAAAAGAGTCTCGTTGGGAAGAATACCGGTCTCATCCAGTACTTTCTGAAATATATCGGCATCCGGTTTTGCCATCTTCATCTCATAAGAGAGATAGATATGCTCAAAAAAGTCCTCCGCACGGAAAGCCTTGTAGCGAAACGCGTGCAGACACGACCATTGCCAATGGATTTCATTGGTGTTGCTCAGCAGATAGACCACATATTTTTTGCGCAGTTCCAACAGTAAATCCAATTTAAAAGTAGGAATACTCACTAGGAAACTGTTCCAGGCGTCATCTATCTGGCATCAGTCACCGGTTTCCCTATCTTTCCACGAATCACTTCCCGGAACTCCGCACTGGTAATCAACCCTTTTTCATATTTCTGGAAGAAATCCTGCTGGTGATAGAGGTCCAACATGACTTCCACGTCCGGCAATCCCAGCTTTCTGAAATTCTCTAAACAGCGCTGGCGGTCCAAATCAATCAGAACTCCGCCAAAATCAATAATAAGGTTCTTGATTCCTCTTCTTTTCATCACTATTTCTGTGTTAAACGTCGGATAAGGCGAACCAGTTCACCTATCCACAAAACAAACGAAGTAGAAACGACAATCGTCATCCAAGTCATAAAATCGAGCGGCACTGTGCGGAATACAGCTCCACCAAACTGTACAATCAGTATCTGTCCGCCCAAAATGGCAAGTATAATCAGCTCCATGCCATAAGATTTAGAAATGCCCTTGAACGCCGAGTCCGAAGTGCCGAACACACGTGCATTGAACAAGTTCCAGAACTGAAGCATAACAAAGAACGTGAAGAACACAGTCAACCGATAGGTAGTCATCCCCCCCTCTTCACTGTTAAACCAGAAGAGCATTCCCATAAGTAACACCAGGAAGGCAGACCCCATTCCCAGAATGTAATACCTCATGGACTTGGTTATAATGAAATCCGTACTCTTACGCGGTTTTTCCTTCATCACGCTCTCACTGGGTGGAATGGACGCCAGGGCCAGGGCCGCAAACGTATCCATAATCAGGTTCACCCACAACATCTGCGTGACGGTCAAAGGAAGCGTCGTACCCACCAGTGAACCCAGGAGAACGATAAACAAAGCCACAAAATTGATAGTCAGTTGAAAAACAATGAAACGCTGTATATTCTTATATAAAGAACGTCCCCACATCACGGCCGTACCTATACTGTTGAAGGAGTCATCCAGCAACGTGATGTCGCTGGCCTCCTTGGCAACGGAAGTCCCGGTACCCATCGAAAGTCCCACTTGCGCATGGTTCAACGCAGGAGCATCATTCGTGCCGTCACCCGTCACAGCCACTACCGCACCTTTCTGCTGCAACAGTTGCACCAGACGCTGTTTGTCTGTGGGGCGTGCACGCGACATTATCTTCAAGTCCATCACACGGTCCAATGCCTCCTCATCCGTCAATTCGGCAAATGCAGCTCCCGTAATGCGGTTCTTTTCCGTATCCTCCGGTTTCCACAGACCAATCTGGCGTGCTATCTCGGTAGCCGTACCCGGTGTATCTCCCGTCACAATCTTCACTCCGATACCTGCCGACTGGCATTTGGCAACGGCCGCAGGCACATCCGGACGGATAGGGTCACTGATGGCAACCACACCGAGGAACGACAAGTCATTTTCAGCAACCAATGACACACAATCAGACGCTTCCGCATCATCCACAATCTTGAATGCAAAGCCAAGTGTACGCATAGCCATATTCTGGTAGTTGAGCAACTGAGCCTCCACTGTAGAACGGTATTCCACCGCATCCACACGCTTGCCGTCCAACATGACATCCTTGCATTTACCCAAAACAATCTCGGGAGCTCCCTTCACATACAGCACCTTCTTCCCAATCAGGGGGATTGCACCAGGGTAGCCATGAATTTCCTTTCCGTAGAGAAAGTCAGCTGGTCGATAACCGTAGCTTTCTCACGCAGCGCCAGATAGTCGCATCCTTGGCTGTTCAGCCAAAGCAGCAGTGCCACCTCCGTGGGGTTACCCACCCCTTTCGGCTTCTCGCCAGTCACCTCTTCTTCCAGGAAAGCAGTGGAGTTAGCACTGATACCTTCCATTACCAGCTTGCTGAGGTCATCATTCCCCAGCTGCCCGTTATTCTTCAAACCATAGAAATTGGGTTCATGCACCTGCATCAGATTTTGGGTCAATGTACCGGTCTTGTCGGTACAAATCACTGTAATGGCTCCCATCGTCTCGCATGCATGCATCTTGCGCACCAGGTTGTTGGTGGAGAGCATGCGGCGCATATTCAACGCCAGACTGAGTGTCACGCTCATCGGCAAGCCTTCGGGCACAGCCACCACAATCAGGGTAACTGCCATCATAAAGTATTGCAAAGTAGCCTGCAAGGCCGGCAGCCAATCACGGAAGGTATGAAATGAAGAAAAGTCATAAACCAGTACCACATCCTTTACAAAGAAAATGAGAAAAGCCAGACCCGCTACGGAAAAGCCAATCTTTCCAATCAGATTGGCCAATTTGGTCAACTGAATATTCAGCGGAGTAGGTTCCGTATTCTGTTCGGTACTTTGACGTGCCACTTTACCGATTTCCGTAGCATCGCCCACAGCCTCCACACGCATGGTGCCATGTCCGTCCACCACCGTTGTACCGCGCAAAATGCGGTTGGAAGCATACGTAGCCTCTTCGTCAAAGTCAGCTTCTACGGTAGTTTTCGTCACTACCGGCTCACCGGTCAGATTCGATTCGTTCACTTGCAGGGAAATGGCTTCCAGCAATTCACCGTCCGCCGGAACCTCTTCACCGGTTTCCAGCACCACTATATCACCCACCACTACATCTTTACGGGGAATCTCCTGCACATGTCCGTTACGAATTACTTTCACCAAAGTTTCTTCGTTCACTGCATTCAGCAGGTCAAACTTCTTTCCGGCATCATACTCAAAGAAGAAACCGATACCGGTAGCCAGCAGAATGGCTACTATAATGCCGATAGTCTCGGCATATTCATTCTCTACAATGGAAATAATCAAAGAAAACAGAGCGGCAACCAGCAATACCCTTACTACGGGGTCCTCAAACTTCTCCAGATACAATTTCCATAAGGAAGGCCGTTTAGGAGGCGTCAATAAATTTACTCCATGTTCGTCGCGGCTCTTCCGCACTTGTTCGTCGGTCAGTCCGACATGATAATAATCATCCTTTATTGCAGTCATGCAAGTCTTTAGGTTTAATTTTGGAACGCAAAAATACAATAATAATCCGGGAAAACAATACCTATATAATGATTAGTGATTAATTGACTGTCATTGATTCTCTTTTTCCCTCACCAGTTTCGGTCTGGTTGCAGGCCCCACGGCAATGTGAACCAGAAAGTCGAACCTGCCCCTTCTTCCGATTCCACGCCTATTTCGCCCCCCAATTTGCGGACAATGGTCTGGCAAATGGAGAGTCCCAGTCCGGTACCGTTCTTTTCCTGCTTCAGCTTGACGAAACGTTCAAAAACATGTGGCAACTTTTCCTGGGGAATACCGGTTCCCGTGTCTTTTACGTAGAAATAGAGACCTTCCTCATAGGGTCTGAATCCGAGGGTAATACTGCCTTCCTGGGTGAACTTCAGGGCATTCGTCATAAAATTGGATACCACTTGTGCAAGCCGGTTTCTGTCTGTATGCATGGTATATTCCTTCTCAGAAGCCTCCCGGACAATCTGCACTCCACTACCCAGCTCAGCCACCCGCATACGGAACTGTTGTTCCAAATCGGACATCATCTGGTTGATGTCCACATCCGAGAACACAAATTCCAATGTTCCGGCTTCTATCTTCGAGAGGTCCAGAATATCAGCAATCAGCTGTTGCAGCATTCATTGTTACTTTGCACAATTTCCAGGAACTGTGTCTTCTCCTCGTCTGTCGATGCAGAGGCCAGCAATTCCGAGAATCCGACAATTGCGTTCAGCGGGGTACGGATTTCATGGCTCATATTCGCCAGGAACACCGATTTGGAGCGGTCGGCATTCTCTGCCTTCTCACGTGCCAGTTTCAATTCAGCTTCCACTTGTTTCAGTCGGGTAATGTCATGCACGGTAATCACCATGCAGTCACGGTCCTCAATCTCCATATACTCGCCGGAAACATAAGCATTGCATTCCGTAGTTCTGCCTTCGCTATCCCTAAGATTCAGAATAGCTGCCAAATCCGTGAAGTTCTTTTGCACCACAAAGGCATTCTCTATGGCATTCCGCACGGGGCAGTGCTCACACAAATCGTGAGTGCCGCAACCTCCTGCTGCCGACAAGGCATTGTTACAGCGCAGAATATCTCCCACCCGTCCAGTTTCGGCAGGCTTTACAGCTCCGGTAATATCGTAGTAATTGGTGTAGAATACAGTGAAGTCGCGGTTTATCAGCAGTACATAGGCGTGCAGATTCCGCATAATCGCCCTGAACAGCTTGTCGGTCATTTTCATAAAATGTTGTTTTAATAGAGAACAAAAATAAACTATTTTTGTTCAACAATAGAACAAAAAGGGCTTTTAAACGTTATTATAAGAGAATAAACCTAAAAAAAGAAATTTATGGAAAAGTACATTTGCACTGTATGCGATTATGTCTATGACCCTGAATTGGGCGACCCTGAAAATGGAATAGAACCGGGAACATCTTTCGAAGACCTTCCCGAAGATTGGGTTTGCCCCTTGTGTGGAGTAGGCAAAGAAGAATTTGAGAAAGCGTCCTAAGACGCTTTCTTTTCTTTTATATCGCTGCTGGCCTCCACTACATTCACCACATAGTCGCCCAGCTTTTCACATTCTGCAATGATGTCCATATAGTAAACACCCATCTGGTAATCATATTCCTTGTTGTTCACATCCAAGATATTCTGATTCTTCAGCTGATTGCGGTAATTATTGATTTCATTCTCCAAATTAAAGGACTTGTTCACATCCGCGCCTGCATGCTCCGGATGTTCCACCACGACAATCATCTGCTCCAAGGCATCATCCGTCAGCTTCATCATGAAATGAATATGCTCGTACTGCTTCTCGGTGAAATCCTGATTGGTCTGGCGCTTGCGGTTGATGGTACGTGCCAGGTTATAGCAGCTGTCGCCGATGCTCTCTATCTCCGTCACTTCACGCAGCATGGCACGTATTTGCAACTTACTTTCCGAACTCAGGCGCCCTTCGGACACTTGATTCAGATAATTGGCAATCTCCAGCTCCATGCTGTCACTGATATTCTCGTACTTCTCCACACGGCTGAACACTTTGTTGAAATCATCATCCTTCTCCGTATGCAGCAAGTCCTGCACCATTCCGAACATACGGCGGGTACGTTCGGCAAAGAGATGTATTTCCTTGCTTGCCTGCAAGATGGACAGCTCTGCCGTAGAAAGCATACCGCCCGAGATAAAACGCAAGCGATATTCCTCGTCCTGCTCCTTCATTGGAATAATGGCACAGACCGTACGTTCGATAAACTTCACGAACCATATCAATATCAGCACGTTGCAGATATTGAAGCAAGTATGGAATGCCGAAAGCTTGAAGGATACGGCCACAGCCGGATCTTTAGTACCCATCACGTTCTCTACGAACCATGACACAGCCTCGGTAAAGGGGGTGAAAAGACACAACACCCATATCACACCAAACACATTGAATACCAAATGAGCCAAAGCAGCCCTCCTCGCCTGCGTATTACCGGTCAGCGCCGCAAGGTTTGCCGTGATGGTTGTACCGATATTCTCTCCCAAAACCAGTGCTGCCCCCAATTCGAAACTAATCCAGCCGTTGGCGCACATAATAAGCGTAATGGCCATAGTTGCCGCAGATGCCTGCACAATCATGGTCAACACCGTACCGATACCCACAAAAAGGAGTATGGAGATAAAGCCCATGTCGGTATAGTCCTGCACAAATGACAGCATATCAGGATTTTGGCTCAAGTCAGGAGCATTGTTTTTCAAATAGGAAAGCCCCATGAACAAGAATGAGAAACCGAAAATAAATTCACCGACAGACTTGCGGTTACTTTTTGAGAGAAGAGGAGAGGAATGCCGAAAGCAAGAAGAGGAAGAGCAAAGGCGGCAATGTCCACCTTGAAACCTAAAGCTGAAATAATCCATGCCGTAACAGTCGTACCGATATTAGCACCCATTATGACACCTATGGACTGTGAAAGCGTTAACAATCCCGCATTGACAAAACTTACAACCATCACCGTGGTTGCAGAGGAAGATTGTACAAGTGCTGTAATCAGCACGCCCGTCAACACACCGGTCACTCTGTTGGTTGTCATTGCGGTCAATATTTTCCGCAGTCTGTCACCGGCAAATTTTTGAAGCCCCTCACTCATAATCTTCATTCCGTAAAGAAACAGTGCCAATGAGCCGAGTAGCTTTAAAAAATCATAAAAAGAATATTCCATCTTTAATTATTTAAGGTGTTTCATTCCTTCACGTGTTATAATGTCCTATATTTAACGTGTCAACCCACTAAAAACGAGACATCATGAAACACATGTTACAAATTGTTGCAAAAATAATAATATTTCTAAAGAATTCCCTATAGGGAGCTCACTTTTGGATATTTATTACGGTTTTAATCTAAATTTCCCCTATCAGGTAGTCAGTGCAAAAGTCAACAACCGTTCCGAAGGACTGAATTTCCGTGTATACAACAATAAGGATGTAGAGTTTCTCGACATACGTGACTCCTCAGGCATGCGCACTTATGTCCGTTCCCTCTGCTTCATTCTTTACAAAGCTGTCAGCGAGCTGTTTCCGGAAGGAAAACTGTTCGTAGAGCATCCGGTATCCAAAGGTTACTTCTGTAACTTGCGCATCGGCCGTTCCATAGAGCTGGAAGATGTGACCGCCATCAAGAAACGGATGCAGGAAATCATTGCCGAGAACATCCCCTACCACCGTGTAGAATGCCACACCACCGAGGCTGTGCGTATCTTCAACGAACGGGGCATGAACGACAAAGTGAAGCTGCTGGAAACTTCCGGCTCGCTATATACCTATTACTACACACTGGGCGACACCGTAGACTACTACTACGGCAACCTGTTGCCCAGTACCGGATACATCTGGCTGTTCGATATCGTGAAGTATTACGACGGCCTGCTGCTACGCATCCCCAACCGGGCAAACCCCGATGTCCTGGAAGAAGTGGTGAAACAAGAGAAAATGCTCGACGTATTCAAGGAACACCTGCGCTGGAACTACATTATGGGACTGGGCAACGTAGGCGACTTCAACATGGCTTGCGAGGAAGGCCATGCCACCGACCTCATCAACGTGGCCGAAGCCCTGCAGGAAAAAAAGATAGCCCAGATTGCCGATGACATCTACCACCGCGGCGAAAACGGAAACCGGGTGAAGCTCGTGCTCATCTCCGGCCCCTCGTCTTCCGGAAAAACCACTTTCAGCAAACGCCTCAGCGTGCAGCTGATGACCAACGGCCTGCGTCCTTACCCCATCTCGCTGGACAACTACTTCGTAGACCGTGAAGACACCCCGCGCGATGAGAACGGCAATTACGATTACGAATCGCTCTATGCCCTCGACCTTGAGCTCTTCAACACCCAATTACAAGCATTGCTCCGGGGCGAAGAAGTGGAGCTGCCCCGCTTCAACTTCAACCTCGGGAAGAAAGAGTACAAGGGAGACAAGCTGCGCATCGACGAGCATACCATCCTCATCCTGGAAGGAATCCATGCCCTGAACCCTGAACTGACACCACAGATTCCCGCCGCCAGCAAATACAAGATTTATGTATCTGCCCTGACCACCATCTCGCTGGACGACCACAACTGGATTCCCACCACGGACAACCGCCTGCTGCGCCGCATCATCCGCGACTTCAACTACCGCGGCTACTCGGCACAAGAGACCATTTCACGCTGGCCCAGTGTACGTGCCGGCGAGGACAAATGGATATTCCCCTATCAGGAAAATGCCGACGTTATGTTCAACTCTGCCCTCTTGTTCGAATTCGCCGTGCTCCGCTGCCACGCAGAGCCCATCCTTACCAGTGTTCCACGGAACTGTCCGGAATACGCAGAAGCCTACCGGTTGCTGAAATTCATCAAATATTTCACCCCCGTGCAGGACAAAGAAATTCCACCGACATCCTTATTGAGAGAATTTTTAGGAGGCAGTAGCTTCAAATACTAAGTTTTTATTCTAACTTTGTGAGCAAATAAAACAAACGTACACATGAAAAAAATTATTTCGATACTTCTCTTAGCGACTTTCTGCATCTTTACTCAACTCCATGCGCAAAACCGTGCAGACGAATTGATGAAACAAGCACAAGAAAATCTTACGAAAAAAGAATATATCAAAGCCCGCTATCTATTCCTGCAAGCCTACAATGCCTTTGCCACGCAAGACAAGTATGCCCAGGCAGTGGAATGCGGCGTCAATGCCAGCGCCTCTACCATCGGGAGAATTACTATAAAGAAGCTTTTGAACTGCTGCGCGGTGCCGAGCAAGTGGTGGCAACCGGCGAACAGAAAACGGGCAAGGCCATGCCCAACCTACGTTTCCGCATCAACAAGGAACGCCTGCAGATGTACATCAACCTGAAAAATCCCGCACGCGCCAAGGAACAGCTGACCAAACTGGAAGAGACCGCCAAAGCCTCTCACAACGACTCTCTGAGCAACGACCTGCTTTATACGCAGGCCAACTATTACTACACCTTCGGCATGAACACACAAGGTGATGCCGCCACCAACCGCCTGATAGGGCAATATAAGGAACAGAAGAACTACGCCAAAGTAGACGAATGCTACAAGACTCTTATCAGTATCGCCCGCAAAGCAAACAATGCCGGACTGGTGGCACGCACCTACGACAAGTACATCCTATGGACCGACTCCGTAAAGGCGCTTACCGCCCAAGAGGAACTGAACGCCCTGAAGAAGAAATACGATGAAAGCCTGGCCACTATCCAGGAGAAAGATGATTCCCTAAGCGCCAAGCAGTACATCATCATCGGGCTTTGCATACTCGCCGCCATCCTTGCCGCCGCACTGGTATTCGGCGCCATCGTATTGCTGCGTTTCATCATCCTCACCCGTAAACAGAAGAAGGCCATCAGCATTGCTAATGAGCACAATGAGCTGAAAAACAAATTTATCCAGAACATTTCCGCCCAAATGGAACCGACACTGGACACGCTCGACGCCTCACTGCCGGGCGTAAAAGCCTGCATGCATTCTCCAACCATATCCAGGAACTGTCCGAATTGGAAACCACCTTGTCCGAACCCTACGAAGTGCAGGAGAAGAATATCTCCACTTTCTGTGAAGGCATCATGGACAAAATCAAAGGAATGACACAAGAAGATGTCACCCTGACCGTGAATGCCCCCAAATTGAATGTGAAAATCAACCTGAGCAACTGGAACGCGTCTTGCTGCATTTGTTGGAAAACGCCGCCGAGTACACCCCTGCCGGAGGAAAAATATGGCTGGACTTCAAGAAACGCGGTGCGCACACCCACCAGTCATCATCAGCGACACCGGTTGCGGTATCCCCGAGGAGCAACGCGAAAACATCTTCAAGCCTTTCACCGAAGTGAAAGACCTGACGCAAGGCGACGGCCTGGGACTCCCCATCTGCTCACTGATTGCCACCAAGATGAACGGCAGCTTGACACTAGACAGCAGCTACAACAAGGGAGCACGGTTCGTACTGGAACTGCACGCATAAACCATACATAATACAATCTGTATGACCCCTAAATTTGAGAGCCGCTTGCCACCGGCATTATCGGGACAAACGGCTCTCTGTGTATATTAAGGATGTGGTTGTCAACGCAACGCTTCCACCTCTTCCGGTGTCAACGGAATTTTCTTGCCCAAGCGACGTGCTCCCGTTTCGGTAATCAGATAATCCTCCTCATTACGGATGCCGCCGAAATTGCGGTATTCTTCCACCTTATCGTAGTTGATGAAGTCCATGAACTTCTTCTCTCCTTTCCATAAGTCAATCAGCTCGGGGATGAAGTAGATGCCCGGCTCAACCGTATGCACAAAGCCCGGTTCCAGAGGGATGGCAAGACGCTGGCTCTTGCGGCCGAACTGCGTACTCTTGGGCTGACCGTCATAGCCTACCCAGAGCTCACCCAGGTTCTCCATATCGTGCACATCCAACCCCATCATATGACCCAGTCCATGGGGATAAAACAAGGCATGCGCCCCTTCGCGCACGGCATCTTCGGCATTGCCCTTCATCAACCCAGCTCTTTCAGCCCTCCACCATCACTTGGGCGGAAAGCTCGTACACCTTCATATAGGGAATGCCCGGGCGAAGCGCTTTAACAGACTCCAGATGCATGGCGTTCTGGATTTCGTAAACGGCACGCTGGCGTGGAGTAAAAGTCTTGTCCGCCGGCACGGTAGACGACATGTCACCACAGTAACCCGAAGGCAGCTCGCGCCGGCATCAATCAAGAAAAGGTCTCCCGGTTGCACCCGGTTGCCGTGATAGTGGTTATGCAGGGTCTGGCCGTTGACAGTAGCAATCGTGGCAAAAGACAGCTCGCAGTTGTTCATCTCGGCGATACGGTTCATTTCGGCCACAACCTCGTATTCGTACATGCCCGGACGAAGCACCTTCATTGCGGTGATGTGCATGTCAGCAGTCACGTCGCATGCCTTTTCTATTTCCGCTATTTCTTCTGCCGACTTGTAGTTGCGCTGTGCCACCACCGCACGGATAAACGGCACAGACCCTTCCTGACGTGCCGGAGGAACACCCAGCCAGTCCATCAGTTTCAACTTATGCTCGGCACGATAAGGGGGCAAATAATGGATGGTCTGTCCCTTCTGTACAGCCTTGTGCAGATAACCGACGATGTCGGCAAAAGGACGGGTTTCGGAAATTCCCACAGCAGAAGCCTTTTCGTGAAGGGTGGGCTGGGTACCCATCCAGACAATATGGTCGATGGTCAGCTCATCGCCAAAAATGATTTCTTTATCTTCATCTATGTCGATGAGAGCTGACAGCCCGGCAAACGACAAGCCAAAATAGTAGAGAAAAGTGGAATCCTGGCGGTAACGGAAAGTATTGTCCTCATAGTTCAAACCTTGTTCATCGTTACCCAAAAACAGTAACACTCCGGAGCCTATCGTTTTTTTTCAGCTGGGCCCTGCGCTGCACATACGTTTCTTTAGCAAACATAACATTCCTTGTTTTAGTAGTTATAGGACAAAGATATAGATAATCTTTGAAAGAAGATAATACAAAAAGGAGATTAATCTATATAGTTCATAATCAGAAGACTATTTTGCCAACGTTTTTCAACCTTTGGCAAAGTCTTGCCATAGGCATGGCAAAAGTTGCCAAGCTATTGGCAAAAGCTTGTTTTCTCTTTTCTTGTTAAATATCATCAGAGAGGTTTCGTGTTATCGAACTATTCACTATTTTTGCGGTAAATATCTGAAAGAAGATGCACAATGAGTGCATTGAATAATTTATAAAAATATGGCACAAGGCTCCCGACAAGTACAGACCCAAGCGCAACAGCAGATACAAACGCTGTCGCCGCAACAAATTCTGGTGGTAAAGCTGCTGGAACTTCCCGCCGTGGAACTAGAGGACCGTGTACGTGCCGAACTTCTGGAAAATCCGGCACTGGAAGAGGGTAAGGAGGATACTCCCGGCGACGAATACCCCGACACACCCGATGCGGAAACCGGCTCAGAAGATGGTGGAGACACTAGCTATGATTCTTTAAGCGATTATCTGAACGAAGACGATATCCCCGACTACAAGCTGCAGGAGAACAACCGCAGCAAAGGGGAGCAGGCAGAAGAAATTCCTTTCTCCGACGCCACCTCTTTCTATGAAACCTTGCGCCAGCAGCTCGGCGAGCAGGACTTGACTCCGCACCAGCGCGAACTGGCCGAATATCTCATCGGCTCGCTGGACGACGATGGCCTGCTGCGCAAATCGCTGGACAGTATCAGCGACGAACTCGCCATCTACGCCGGTATCGACGCTTCTCCCGAAGAGCTGGAAGAAGTATTGAAGATTATACAAGACTTCGACCCCGCCGGTCTGGGCGCCCGCACCCTACAAGAGTGCCTGCTCATCCAGATTCGACGCAAGGAAGCGCAACGGCCCATGCCCTCGCCTCCACAATACTATATAGAAGAAGATATTCTTACCCAGTGCTACGAAGAGTTCACCCGCAAGCATTGGGACAAGATTATGCAGAAATTAGGTATCAGCGAAGATACCCTGCAACAAGCCGTTAAGGAAATCTGCAAGCTGAATCCCCGTCCCGGTGCCTCGCTCGGCGAAGCATCGGCAAGAACATGCAGCAGATTGTGCCCGACTTCCTGGTAGACACTTATGACGACGGTACCATCAACGTGACACTGAACAACCGCAACGTGCCGGAACTGCGCATGAGCCGCGACTTCACCGAGATGGTGGAAGAACACACCAAGAACCGGGCCAACCAGTCTAAGGAATCCCGCGAAGCCATGATGTTCCTCAAACAAAAAATGGATGCCGCACAAGGTTTCATCGATGCCGTGAAGCAACGCCAGAATACGCTGATGACCACCATGCAGGCCATCATAGACCTGCAACGTCCTTTCTTCCTCGAAGGAGACGAGTCATTGCTCCGCCCCATGATTCTGAAAGATGTTGCCGAACGTACCGGGTTGGACATCTCGACCATCTCCCGTGTGAGTAACAGCAAGTATGTACAGACCAACTACGGCATCTACCCGCTGAAGTTCTTCTTCAACGACGGCTACACAACCGAAGACGGCGAAGAGATGTCTGTACGCGAAATACGCAAGATACTCAAAGAGTGCATTGACAACGAGGACAAGAAAAAGCCTCTGACCGATGACGAACTGACCGAGCTGCTGAAGGAGAAAGGCTATCCCATAGCCCGCCGCACGGTGGCAAAGTATCGCCAACAGATGAATATCCCCGTGGCAAGACTGAGAAGATGAGAGAAAAGGATGAGCGATTAGGGATTAAGGTTTAAAGATTAGTGCATTCAAATAGTAAATTGTAAATAGTCAAATCGTAAATAAAATTAGGTTGTGGAAGAGCATATTATAGCAGATAAAACTTTAATCAGAACAGCGAAAGTGATTTCGGCGGTATTCACACCGTTCTCCATCCCTTTCCTGGCATTTCTGGTTCTGTTATATTCTCGTACCTGCGCATCATGCCGTTGCAGTACAAGTTGATAGTATTGGGCGTGGTGTATTGCTTCACCATCCTGATGCCTACACTGACTATCTTCATCTTCCGCAAAATCAACGGTTTCAGTCCGGAAGAACTGGTGGAACGAAAAAGGAGATACATTCCCTTTATTCTGACCATCACTTCTTATGTATTCTGCCTGCTCATGATGCACCGGCTCAATATCCCGTGGTACATGACCGGTATCATACTCTCCGCCCTGGTAGTGATGATAATCTGCGTCATTGTCAACTTAAAATGGAAACTGAGCGAACACATGGCAGGCGCCGGAGCCGTAATTGGTGGACTGGTAGCTTTCAGCGCCTTGTTCAGCTACAATCCCGTATGGTGGCTATGCCTCTTTATACTGGTGGCTGGCGTGTTGGGCACCGCCCGCATCATCCTGCGACACCACACCCTGGGCGAAGTTATGGGAGCTTTGCCGTAGGGCTTATCTGTCGCTGCTGGTACTCCACCCGCTGAGCAACATACTGTTCCGAATCTTCCTCTTTTAAGACCTTGTTTAAATTTTTAATTTTCAACTTTTAATTTACATAGTATCAACCCTTAAAAACTAATGATCATGAACTTCCCGACTAATGTAAAGTACACCAAAGAACACGAATGGATTCGCCTGGAAGGTGATGTAGCCTATGTAGGTATTACCGATTATGCACAAGAGCAACTGGGTGACATTGTGTTTGTCGACATCCCGACCGAAGGTGAAACATTGGCTGCCGACGAAGTGTTCGGTACCATCGAAGTAGTAAAAACCATATCAGACCTCTTCCTGCCCGTAGCCGGTGAGATTCTGGAGCAAAACGAAGCCCTTGCCGACCAGCCGGAACTGGTAAACCAGGACCCGTACGGCGAAGGCTGGCTCATCAAAATCAAACCCGCTGCTGATGCCGACTTCGACAGCCTGCTGGATGCCGAAGCCTACAAAGCGCTGATAAACGAATGAAATGAAAGGATTAGGGTTAGCGATTAGCACCAGATGGAATGATAGCGCAGTCCCTAACCCCTAATCGTTAATCCCTAGCCCCTATAAAATTAACCCTTTAATAATTTAATG
>ENA-OQCP01000454-OQCP01000454.1-human-gut-metagenome-genome-assembly--contig:-NODE-454-length-18562-cov-3.292433_pt1 | contig 18562 bp, 26 predicted proteins | sample MGYA00242760_ERZ504583 | MGnify/ENA primary metagenome ERZ504583 (study PRJEB26092, sample SAMD00036308) | human gut metagenome | host: Homo sapiens | study: EMG produced TPA metagenomics assembly of...
TCCATAGGCACGGCAGCGGTATAGGTGGCGCCATTCTTTTGGGGTGACCATTGGCGGGTGCTGGACCCGGTGGCAGCGGTTATTGTCAGCTTCTTCATTATGAAGGTGGCTGTGCAGTTGTTGATACCGTGTGTGGACGAACTGTTGGAGAAATCATTGCCTGCGAGGTGGAGGATGAGATACTGAAGACGATTCTTTCTTTTCCCGGTATCAGCTCGCCGCATCACCTTCGTACGCGCCGCATCGGCAGTTATTGTGCCATCGAGGTGCATGTGCGTATGGATGGCAGCATCTCGCTGGAGGAAGCTCACGAGACGGCAACGGCGGTGGAGAACAAGCTGAAAAGGCAGTTCGGCAAAGGAACACTGGTCAGCATCCATGTGGAGCCGGTGAAGAAGAGTAACGAGGCGACAGAGTAACACAAGGAGCGTCAAGGTGACGGACCGGATGAAAAGTAATTAGTAATTTGTAACAGAAGAAGTGGAATCGATTTTAATTACAGGAGCAAGCGGATTTATCGGAAGTTTCATCGTGGAGGAGGCGTTGAAGCGCAAGTTCGGTGTGTGGGCGGGTGTACGTTCGTCCAGCAGCCGCGAGTATCTGCGTGACCGCAAGATACATTTCCTCGAACTGGACTTTGCGCACCCCAATGAACTGAGGCACAACTCTCGGGACATAAAGGGACCTACAATAAATTTGATTATATTGTCCATTGTGCCGGTGTGACGAAGTGTGTGGACAAGAACGAATTCGATTTGGTGAATTATCTGCAGACCAAATACTTCATCGATACGCTGAGGGAGCTGAACATGATTCCCAAGCAGTTTATCTTCATCAGTACGCTGAGTGTGTTCGGCCCGGTACGCGAGAGGACCTACGACCCGATTATGGAGAGTGACCCCCCTTCACCCAATACCGCCTACGGACTCAGTAAACTGAAAACAGAACTTTATTTGCAGAGTATTCCGGGTTTCCCCTACGTCATCTACCGGCCGACGGGTGTATACGGGCCGCGTGAGAAGGATTATTATCTTATGGCAAAGTCCATCCGGCAGCATACGGACTTTTCTGTAGCTTCTGCCGCCAGGACTTGACGTTTGTATATGTAAAGGATATCGTGCAGGCCGTCTTCCTCGGGATAGAGAAGCAGGTGTCCCGCCGCGCCTATTTCCTGGCTGACGGGAAGGTGTATAGCAGCCGTGCTTTTTCCGATTTGATAAGGAAAGAATTGGGCAATCCGTTTGTTATTCGCCTGAGATGTCCGTTAATTGTATTGAAAGTCGTATCTTTGCTCGCTGAATTTTGGGCGAAGCGGCAGAACAAGACAGTACGCTCAATTCGGACAAGTATAGAATAATGAAACAACGCAACTGGCAGTGTGACATCACACCGGCCGTCGAGGAACTGGGCTTCAGTCCTGAGTACGACCTGGAACGGGGTGTAAAGGAAACCATTGCCTGGTATAAGGATAAGGGATGGCTTTAGATTTATTTAAAAGGGTAGAAACCCGTAAGGGGCTTTTTGCGGTAGAGAAGATTACGCTGATATACAATTTGCTGACTTCCATTCTCATTCTGTTTCTTTTTCAGGAAATGGATCATCCGGTGCAGATGCTTGCAGACCGTGTTGTCATTGCGGGTATGACGTTCCTGCTGATGTATCTTTACCGGCTGGCACCCTGCAAGTTCTCTGCCTTTGTGCGCATAGCCATCCAGATGTCACTGCTTTCCTATTGGTATCCCGACACCTTTGAGTTCAACCGGATATTCCCCAATCTCGACCACGTGTTCGCGTCGGTGGAGCAATGGATGTTTGGTGGACAGCCTGCTGTGTGGTTCTGTGAAAGGTTTCCGCAGATGTGGGTGAGCGAGCCGTTTAATATGGGGTACTTCTTCTATTATCCGATGATTCTGCTGGTGGTGGTGTGGTATTTCCTTTATCGTTTCGACCTTTTCGAGAAGGTTTCGTTCGTCATCGTCACCGCTTTCTTCATCTATTACCTTATTTATATCTTCGTCCCCGTTGCCGGGCCGCAGTTCTACTTCCCCGCCATTGGAAGCGACCATGTGGCGCAAGGTATCTTCCCGTCCATCGGTGACTATTTCCATCACCATCAGGAACTTCTTCCCGGTCCGGGCTATGAGCACGGCTTCTTCTACAACCTGGTGGAGAGTTCCCAGCAGGTGGGTGAGCGTCCCACGGCTGCTTTTCCCAGTTCGCACGTCGGAATGTCTACGGTACTGATGATTATGGCATGGCGTGGCAGCAAGCGTCTGTTTGCCTGCTTGTTTCCTTTCTATCTGCTGTTGTGCGGGGCTACGGTCTATATCCAGGCACATTACCTGATAGACTCTATCGTGGGTTTCGTATCGGCTTTCGGCATTTATATCCTGGCCACGTGGATGTTCAAGCGATGGTTTGCGCAGCCGATGTTCCGCTAGTCGGGCATGGTGATTATCTTTCCACCGTCTGTGGGCAATACCAATGTACGCGGATAAACTTCTGCCGGAAGTTAATGCTGGAAGTTTACGATGAGCTGTTTGAGCAGTTTTTTCTTTTTCATAAAGACATATTTATGGGATTCTTTCTTTCTTGGGAAGACGAATATAGGGACTTGTTTCTTTCTGCCAAAGAAACAATGTTTTTTTCTTGCCTCCTTGTTGGCAAGGTTTTGCCTTCCCATTGGCAAGGCTTTGCCACCGCGTTGGCAAAACTTTGCATAGGCATGGCAAAAGTTTGCAAGGGCAAGGCAAGTGGTTGGCAAAATTTCTTGCTGACAGACAGTGAGTTATGCGGATGGCAACAAAGCGTGTCATCTGCGTCTGAATAGCCCCCCTCTCAGAAGCTATTCAAGAAGGGGCGTGAGTATGATTGCTCAAGTGTCGGACTCGATGGTAAAAATCGTATGCGGTTTTCTCCTATGGCAGCAACGGTTCTATCTCTTCGAAGATGCGGTACAGTTCCTCCTTCGTCTCTGCCCGCAGCATGGCTATCCGGGTGTCGCGGAAATTGGGAATCCCTTTGAAGAGCGGGCTTGCTGCCAGGTGGCGGCGCACGTGCAGTATGCCCCGTCGCTCATCCAGCAGGTTGACGCTGTCTTCCACTTCCTGGCGGAGTACGTTCAGCCGCCATTCGGAACTCAGCGGAGGGAGTTCTTCGCCCGTCTCCAAATAATGCTTCACTTCCTTAAAGAACCACGGGCGGCCGAAGCTGGCACGGCCTATCATGATGGCGTCCACACCGTAGAGGTCGAAGCATTCTTTGGCCCGTTGGGGAGTGGTGATATCACCGTTGCCGATGATGGGAATGTGCATGCGTGGGTTCTTTTTCACCTCACCGATAAGTGTCCAGTCCGCCTCGCCGGTATACATCTGGCGCGGGTACGGCCGTGGATGGTGAGGGCGGCAATGCCGCAGTCCTGCAACTGTTCGGCAAGGTCTACGATGATTTTACTGTTGGCATCCCAGCCAGGCGGGTCTTCACGGTGACGGGAATCTTCACGGCATCTACCACGGCACGAGTGATTTCCAGCATCAGCGGAATGTTCTGTAGCATACCGGCACCGGCACCCTTGCCGGCAACGCGCTTCACGGGGCAGCCGAAGTTGATGTCCAGCGTGTCCGGATGTGCCTGCTCCACAATGCGGGCGGCTTCTACCATGGTGGCGGTGTCCCGTCCGTATATCTGTATGGCTACGGGCCGCTCTTCATCGCTGATGTTCAGTTTCTGCTGGGTCTTGCCTACGGAGCGTATCAAGGCATCGGCAGAAACGAACTCGGTATATACCATGTCTGCTCCGAAGTGCTTGCACATCAGGCGGAAAGCAGGGTCGGTGACGTCCTCCATCGGGGCGAGGAATACGGGGCGTGGGCCCAGGTCTATATCTTTAATCTTCATAATCTAAGCGGATTTGTCCGCAAAAGTACAGAAAAAAGCCTACCTTTGCATACTCTAATTCAAAAAGAAATGATGAAACACTCAATCAGTGACTTCGAAATCATGCACCGGTAGCTCGCGCGAATCTCTCGCAGCAGCCATACAAGCAGGTGCCGACTCCATCTATTTCGGTATCGAGAACCTGAACATGCGTGCCCGTTCGGCAAATACCTTCACTATCGACGATTTGCGGGAAATAGCCCGGACGTGCGACGAACATGGCATGAAGAGCTACCTCACCGTCAATACCATCATATACGACCATGACATTCCGCTGATGCGTACCATTGTAGATGCGGCAAAGGCGGCAGGCATCTCGCAGTCATTGCCGCCGATGTGGCAGTGATGAGCTATGCCCGGCAGATAGGGCAGGAGGTACACCTCAGCACACAGCTCAACATCAGCAACGTGGAAGCTTTGCGCTTCTATGCACAGTTTGCCGATGTGGTGGTGCTGGCGCGTGAGCTGAATTTGGAGCAGGTGGCAGAAATCTACCGACATATCCGTGAGGAGAATATCTGCGGTCCCAGTGGAGAGCAGATACGTATAGAGATGTTCTGCCACGGTGCGCTTTGCATGGCAGTCAGCGGAAAGTGTTATCTCTCATTGCATGAAATGAACCACTCCGCCAACCGCGGTGCTGCATGCAGGTATGCCGCCGCAGCTACACGGTGCGCGACAAGGAGACGGATGTGGAATTGGAGGTGGACAACCAATACATCATGTCCCCCAAAGACTTAAAAACTATCCACTTCATGAACAAGATGCTGGATGCAGGTGTTCGTGTTTTCAAAATAGAAGGACGTGCCCGCGGACCCGAGTACGTGCGCACGGTAGTGGAGTGTTACAAAGAAGCCATCCGTTCCTATCTGGACGATACATTCACCGATGAGAAGATTGCCCGGTGGGACGAACGTTTGAAGACGGTCTTCAATCGTGGTTTCTGGGACGGCTACTACCTGGGACAACGCTTGGGCGAATGGACCAAGAACTACGGCTCTGCCGCTACGGAACGTAAAATCTATGTGGGTAAGGGTATCCGCTACTTCTCAAACATCGGTGTGGCGGAGTTCCTGGTAGAAGCAGCCGAAGTGAGCGTAGGCGACAAGTTGCTGATTACGGGTCCCACAACGGGTGCCGAATTCGTCACTTTGGACGAGGCACGCGTCGATTTGAAACCCGTGCAGACTGTAAAGAAAGGCCAGCATTTCTCGATGAAATCGGTGAAAATACGTCCCAGTGACAAACTCTACAAGCTGGTTACCGTAGAAGAACTGAAGAAGTTCAAAGGCTTGGATGTGGAGAAACAACGTGGCTAAGTATCAAATAGTAAATAGTCCAATAGTAAATATGAATTATATCTATGAACTTCCCATGAAGGTGCGCGACTATGAATGCGACCTGCAAGGCATCGTCAATAATGCCAATTATCAGCATTATCTGGAGCATACGCGCCATGAGTTTCTGTTGAGTGCCGGCGTCAGCTTTGCCGGACTGCACGAGCAGGGGGTAGACCCGGTAGTGGCACGTATCAATATGGCTTTCAAGACTCCCCTGAGGAGTGGTGACGAGTTTGTCTCCAAGCTTTATATGAAGAAGGAAGGCATCAAGTACGTCTTCTATCAAGACATCTTCCGTGCTTCCGACGGTAAGGTCTGCCTCAAGGGCGTGGTCGAGACCGTGTGTGTAGTCAATGGCCGGTTGAGCGACAGCGAACTGTTCGACCGCCTTTTTGCCCCTTATCTCAACCCGGGTAAGTCCGTGTAATCTTTGGTGGAATGAACAGTGACGAACGGATTTGCAGTATAGCTCTCACACTTTGCCCCGGTATAGGACATATCGGGGCAAAGCGTTTAATAGAGGGTACGGGCAGTGCTGCCGAAGTATTCAGTCGGCGGAAGGAGCTCCCCGAAATCATGCCCGGTGTGAATCCGGGGGTAGTGACGGCCCTTGATTGTCCCGCTGCCTTTCTGCGTGCCGAGCAGGAGATGGAGTTTGTAGAGAAGAACCGCCTTTCCTGCCTGACGTTGAAGGATGAGGCTTACCCTTCCCGCTTGCGTGAATGTGAGGACGCACCGATTGTACTTTTCTTTAAAGGAAACACCGATTTCAACCGCCTGCATGTCGTCGATATGGTAGGTACACGCCGTGCCACCGATTACGGCAAGCAATTCTGTGCCGACTTCCTGCGCGATTTGGCCGTTCTTTGTCCCGATGTGCTGGTAGTAAGCGGACTGGCTTACGGGATAGATATCCATGCCCATCGGGCCGCTTTGGCAAATCATCTCCCTACCGTTGCTGTCCTTGCTCACGGACTGGACCGCATCTATCCGTATGTACACCGGAAAACAGCCATCGACATGCTGGCACAAGGCGGACTGTTGACCGAATTCCTTACCGGGACGAATCCGGACAAGCATAATTTCGTCAGCCGCAACCGTATTGTGGCGGGTATGAGTGATGCTACCATTGTGGTGGAATCTGCCGCAAAGGGAGGTTCCCTTATCACTGCAGAGTTGGCAGAGGGATATCATCGTGACTGTTTTGCTGTTCCGGGGCGTGTTACGGACGAATCTTCCATCGGTTGCAACCGGTTGATACGCGACAACAAGGCCGCCCTTATCCAAAATGCGGAAGAGTTTGTGCAGATTATGGGCTGGGCCGTAGCGGAGCAGCCTGCCCGGACAGAAGGTATTCAGCGTAATCTTTTCCCGGAACTGACGGAAGAGGAGGAGCTTGTTGTACGCATCCTTATGCGGCAGGGAGACCTCCATATCAATGCGATGGTGGTGGAAGCGGATATACCCGTCAACCGGATGAGTGCCTTGCTTTTTGAATTGGAGATGAAAGGAGTGGTCAAGGCAATGGTGGGCGGTGTCTATCATTTGCTGACTTGAGCGCGGCAGGTCTCTTGCCTTATATGGACGGTTGCCCGTATTTCATGATGAACTTTTCCGGATGGTCCGTCGCTATGATGTCTACCCCCAGGTCGACCGCCTTCTGGTTCTCTTCCGTCTTGTCGTCCAGCCCCAGGACGAGTGCCAGTACCTGCAGGTTGTGCTCACGGCATTTCTTTACGAATTGCGGGGTAAGGGAGTCAATCCAGACGACAGCGATGTCGGGATGCAGTTCCTTTACGACATGCTCTATGTCTTTTTCACTTTTGATGTAGGCTTGCAGGGTTCTTACCTCGGGTGCCATCTTTCTGAAGCATTTGGCATGATACTCCTTGCTGAAGGTGAAGTTGCAGTTTTCCAGCATGCCTTCGTCCTTTATCAGATTCAGTAATTGGTGCAGACCGCCGTTGCGGTAGTCGATGGTGATTCTTAAACCGTGCTCTTTGGCCTTGCGTAGCAGGTCGGTAAGACGTAGTACCGTTGTCCGGCAAATCGGGGCGCAAACCAAGAGCCGGCATCCAGTGTGTCGATGTCGGCGGACAGCCATTGGGAGATGGCGCCGGTACCGTTGGTGGTACGGTCGAGGGTGGAATCGTGCAGTACGTAGAAGACACTGTCCTTACTGATGCAGACATCGCATTCTATATTGCCTACACCGTATTTGATGCACGAATCTACGGATGCCATTGTGTTTTCGGGAGCGATGGTGGCGGCACCACGGTGTGCGCTGGTCAGGGGTATCTTGGTGGTGGCAGCAGGCCGTTGGGAACATCCTGCGGTAAGTAGGATTATGGAAAGCAATGCGAGTACCGGTTTTTTCATAATGGGCTCAAGTGGTGATGTTTTCTTTTTTAACAGTTATAAAAGCCATCGAAGATAGCTATTTTTTGTCATTCGGAGAAACGTATGGGCATAAAAAAAGGAGTACCGCTGTACTCCAACCTTTGTTAACCTTAAATCTAATACTATGAAAAAATCACATTACAAATGTAAGGTTCCCGTTGTTATCCTCCAAATTTCAGAATGTTCCTGCTACTTCTTTTGTATTTCTTTCACTGAATTTTACTGTTTTCGCACACGGATTGACTTTTTGAGAGAGAAGAATCTATTCACAGCGTCCCGGATAAGGCAGAAGTTGCAAATCTGTTTCAATCGTTTCACAGAACCTTTCAGCCTTTGAAAAGAGTGATGGAAAGTGATTTTTATTCGGTAATTATCTTCTACTTTTGTTTGTATACAACGCGAAATTATGGGAAAACGCATTTTTATATATGTCTTTTGGCTACTCCTTTTTTGCATGATGTCGGGGCAGGTAATAGGGCAGAATAAGTCGGTAGAATCCCATAGCCATACTTGTAAAACGGTGCTGGCGTTAAAAAATAATTTGCTTTACGACCTGGCCTTGGCTCCGAACATAGAAGTGGAGCTGCCATTGGGAAAGAGGTGGTCTTTGAATGTTGAGTACAAATGCCCTTGGTGGTCTGACAGCGGATGTAATTTCTGCTATCAGCTCCTTTCGGGAGGGACAGAGGCGCGTTACTGGTTGGGAAACCGCCATACGCGCGGAAGATTGTCCGGACACTTCCTGGGAGCATATGCCGAAGGAGGTACCTATGATTTTCAGTTGAAAAAGGAGAAGGGATACCGGGGGAAGTATTACGCAGCTGCAGGAATAACTTATGGATACGTGCGTCCACTGGCTCGGCATCTGGCGATTGAATTCAGTGTGGGCATTGGATACTTGGATACGGAGTACAGGAAATATACTTCTTATGGAAATGACTTGGTTTGGGTCAGCAGTGGAAAGTATCACTTTATCGGGCCGACAAAAGCAAAAATTTCTTTGGTATGGCTTCTAACGTCGGGGAGATGAGTGGTATGAAAGATGCACGGCATATGATTCTCTGGCTGTTCTTCGGACTGTTGCCAATGCTGGGAAGCTGTGACTTCCGCGATATGCTGGATGATTATCCCGTTAGCGGAGTACAGATTAAACTGGATTGGAAAGGGGTGACGGATAAGCTGCCGCAGACCATGCGGATTATCTTCTATCCGAAAGATACTCAGGGGAGAAAGGTTGAAGTTATCTGCCTGCCGGAGGGGGTGAGGTGAAGGTACCGCCGGGGAAGTATGCGGTGGTGGCCTATAACTTCAATACGGAGAGTATACAGATACGGGGCGACGAGAGTTATGAGACGATTGAGGCTTTTACGGGACACTGTACGGGGCTGGATGTACACGAAGATATGGTTTGGTCGCCCGACCCTTTGTATGTGGTGGCTTTGGACGAGGTGGAAATAAGGCAGAGTGATGTGGCGCTTCCGTTGAACTGGAAGCCGGAAGCGGTAGTGGACCATTATTCCTTTGATATAAAGGTGGAAGGATGGGATAGAATATCGAGCATCATCTGCCATGTGGACGGCTTGAACGGAAGCTACTTTATAGGCAACCGTGCTTGCCATTTGAGCGAGGTACCTATATGTGTGGATACAAAGCGTGAAAACGGGCTTTTATGGGGGTATTTCTCCAGTTTTGTATTATTGAAAGATACCAAGACCCGTGCGGATAGTCCTATGTTGCTGACACTGAAGATTGTGAAACGAGATAAAACGGTTCAAGAGGTGAAGGTGGATATCACGGAAGTGATTGAAACAGCTCCTCCCTCGGGAGGAGGCGAAGAAGAACCTGATGTGGCGTTCCTGGGTCGGAAATCCATATCGAGGTTCCCGTACCGGAGGACAAGGTTGTGGTGGATGATTTGGAACCGGGAACCGATGAAGGAGATGGAGGGATTGGTGGCGATGTGGACGATTGGGATGATGAGACGGATGTGGAGCTACCGGTGAATTGATAGCAAACAGACAAATAAATATATTAACTTTAATAACAGACAATTATGAAGAAGGTTTTATTTTTGGCTTTGGCTGCAGCAGCAGTAATGAGTTGCTCGGAAAGTGAGGAGATAGAGAATGCCGGACAAAAGGCAGAGATTAAATTGGGAACAGTAGTGGGTAACACTACGAGAGCCACAGTGACTGATTTGCCGGAATTGCAGAAGGTAGGGTTCACTGTGTATGCTTATAATACGGGAGCGACAGCAATGGCCTCCGTTGCGACTTTTGATGCGATGAAGGAATTCATGACAGATGTTAAAGTAACCTATAGTGCTCCCAACTGGAGTTTGACTGGGGGAACATATTATTGGCCAATGACGGATAACTTGCAGTTCTTTGCTTACGGGAATCCGGGTACCGGGGCCTTGACGTACAATCAACCGGCTGCTGGTGCTATATATCCTTCCATTACTTATACGGTAGCGGATGTAGCTGCCCAAACGGACTTGGTAGCCGCGAAAGCGACGGATGCAACCAAGGCATCAAATGCCAGTGGGGTATCTTTGAAATTCGGCCATATACTGACCCAAATAAATTTCACTGTCAAGGCTGCCGACGCTTTGACTTATAAACTGAAAACACTTACAATATCCGGCGTGCACAATAAAGGAACTTATGGTTTTGATGATTCAACATGGAAGTCACAGGAAGGAACAGCCACTTATGCACATACGATTGACGGTGGTGCATTGGAAGTGACTACAACAGGTGTGGAAGTGAATGCAGCCTGGATGTTGATGCCCCAGACGTTGGACGCGAATGCCAAAATCAATGTTGTCTATGACATAGAGAAGGATGGTACTCTTCTTGATACTGTAACTTCCGCCATTGACTTGAATGATACACAAGCCTGGGGTGAAGGCAAAAAGATACGTTATACGCTGACGCTGGCCAATAAGGCGGCAAAAGTAACCTTTGTACCTGAAGTTGGTCCATGGAGTACGGCTGATGATACGAACGTGGAAAAATAAAACGGCACTGTCCGCAATAAAAAACTGAATTACTTCTATTTTATTCATTCCCCGAAACTTCTTTATGAAAGTTTTCGGGGAATGTTTCTTTTATGAGTATTATTTATCTATTTTTGTCACTGCAACAAACAAACAAATCTACTTGCCGATGCCCAACTCTTCTGCTTGCAGAGGTAAAAAACAATGCGCTCAATGTCCCAAGGCTGTGGACAATGCAATAATATATGCTTCCCACCCCAGAGGATTCCATCTGCCGGCGCGAAAGTGTGAGGAAAATATTATAATTTTCCTGCTGAAAGGAGAAGTGCTTGTCAACAGTAAGGAGTATGCGGGAACTGTGTTGCATGCAGGTGAGTTCATCCTTCAAGCTATTGGTTCCAAGTACGAAATACTTGCCATGACGGATGTGGAATGCGTTTGTTACCGGTTCAGTAAGCCTGAATTCTTCTGTGAGGACCGGTATAACCATATTATGAAAGAGGTTACCCCTCCATTGATATTCTATCCTTTGACCATTACTCCCGAGTTGCAGCTCTTTCTGGAAAGTTCCAAGGCCTATTTGTCCGAGGAGAAGATTTGCCGGGAAATGCTTTGTTTCAAACGGAAAGAACTTGCTTTCATTCTTGGAAATTACTACTCCGACTATGAGCTTTCCATGCTGATACATCCTCTTGCCCAGTATACTAATTCCTTCCACTACTTTGTCTTGCAGAATCATGCCAAAGTCAAGACGGTAGAGGACTTGCCCAGTTGGGAGGATATACAGTAGCTACTTTCCGGCGTATATTCAATTCTGTTTTTCATCAACCGGTGTACGAGTGGATGATGGAACGGAGGAAGGAAAGCGTGGTTTATGAACTTCGTTATACGGATGCTTCTATATCAGAGATTTGCTATAAATATGGCTTTGAATCGCTGCCTCATTTTTCCAATTTCTGCAAAAAGAATTTCGGGGCTTCTCCCCGTAGCTTGCGTGCCGGCAATTTATCTGAAGTAAACGGCATGTCATAAAAAAACTCCTCCGGCGGTTTCCCGGCAGAGGAGTCTCTTGTGATATTAATCAAATATAGTGAAAGCTGAGTGATAAATCTGAGCTTGCTCAAAAGGTTTATCCGAAGCGCATCCTATATTATTTGCAGAAAGACCGGATTAGTCTTTCAGTTTCGCAATGATAAAGTCGCGGTTCAGGCGAGCAATGTTGCTGATGGAACATTCTTCGGGCATTCAGCTTCGCACGCACGAGTGTTTGTACAGTTACCGAAACCGAGTTCGTCCATCTTGCTCAACATAGCCTTGGCACGGCGCAATGCTTCCGGTTTGCCTTGGGGCAACAGGTTCAGCTGGCTCACCTTGGCAGAAACGAACAGCATAGCAGAACCGTTCTTACAAGCAGCCACACAAGCACCACAACCGATACAGCTGGCAGCATCCATAGCCTCGTCAGCGATGGGCTTCGGAATCAGGATAGCGTTGGCATCCTGGGGAGCACCGGTACGTACGCTGACGTAGCCGCCTGCCTGCATAATCTTGTCGTAGGCCGTACGGTCGACCATCAAGTCCTTGATAACCGGGAAACCGGCAGAGCGCCACGGTTCAACAGTGATGGTATCGCCGTCGTTGAAACGACGCATATAAATCTGGCAAGTCGTAGCGCCGGTTGCAGGACCGTGGGGGTGTCCGTTGATGTAGAGCGAACACATACCGCAGATACCTTCGCGCAGTCGTGGTCGAATACAACCGGTTCTTTACCTTCAGAAATCAGCTGTTCGTTCAGGATATCCAGCATTTCGAGGAATGAAGTATCGCCCGGGATATCTTTCATTTGGTATGTTTCAAAAGCGCCTTTTGCTTTCGGACCTTCTGGCGCCATACCTTGAGCGTAAATGATATATTTTTATCCATTTTCTTTAATTCTTTAAATGTTCAACTTCCCGATTAGCTCTTGTAGTTACGAGTCTGTACCTTGATTGCTTCGTAAACCAGCGGCTCTTTCAGCAATACCGGTTCCTTTTCGTCAGAACCCTGATATTCCCAGCAAGCCACGTAGAAGTAGTTTTCATCGTCACGCTTGGCTTCGCCTTCTTCAGTCTGATATTCTTCACGGAAGTGACCGCCGCAGCTTTCGTTACGGTTCAGTGCATCGTAAGCAACCAGCTCGCCCATAGTGATGAAGTCGTACAGACGGATAGCCTTGTCGAGTTCTACATTCATACCTTCCTTGTCGCCCGGGATGAACAGTTCTTTCTCGAACTCCTTGCGGACTTCTTTCAGCTTCTTCAGACCTTCCTTCAAGCCTTCGGCCGTACGTCCCATACCTACATATTCCCACATAATGTGGCCCAGTTCCTTGTGGATAGAGTCTACAGACTTCTTACCCTTGATGTTCATCATCCAGTCAATCTTCTCCTGAACGGCCTTTTCTGCAGCTGCAAATTCGGGCAGGTCGGTAGAGAAACGGGGAACTGTAATCTGGTCGGCCAGATAGTTCTGGATAGTGTAAGGCAATACGAAGTAACCATCGGCCAGACCTTGCATCAGGCAGAAGCACCGAGGCGGTTTGCACCGTGGTCGGAGAAGTTACATTCACCGATGGCGAACAGTCCCTTGATGGAGGTCATCAGTTCGTAGTCAACCCAGATACCACCCATGGTATAGTGGATAGCCGGATAAATCATCATCGGGTTTTCGTATGGGCTGACATCAGTGATTTCTTCATACATATCGAAGAGGTTGCCGTAACGTTGTGCAACGACATCTTTACCCAGACGGTTGATAGCTTCGGAGAAGTCAAGGAATACGGCAAGACCGGTGTTGTTTACGCCGAAGCCCTTGTCGCAGCGTTCTTTGGCAGCGCGGCTGGCAACGTCACGCGGAACGAGGTTACCGAATGCCGGATAACGGCGTTCCAGGTAGTAGTCGCGGTCTTCCTCGGGAATATCTTTTCCTTGCAGTGTACCTTCTGCAGTTTCTTGGCATCTTCCAGCTTCTTCGGAACCCAGATACGACCATCGTTACGCAGAGATTCGGACATCAAAGTCAGCTTAGACTGCTTGTCACCGTGAACCGGGATACAAGTGGGGTGAATCTGTACGTAAGCAGGGTTGGCAAACCAGGCACCTTTACGGTAGCAAGCCATTGCTGCAGAGCAGTTACATGCCATTGCATTGGTAGAAAGGAAGTAGGCATTGCCGTAACCACCGGTAGCGATTACCACAGCGTGGGCGGCAAAACGTTCCAATTTACCGGTAACGAGGTTCTTTGCAATGATACCGCGGGCACGTCCGTCAATGAGGACAACGTCTTCCATTTCGTAGCGGGTATACAGTTTCACAGTGCCTACGTTCACCTGGCGGCTCAATGCAGAGTATGCACCCAGCAACAGCTGCTGTCCGGTCTGACCCTTGGCATAGAAAGTACGGGATACCTGAGCACCACCGAAAGAACGGTTGTCCAGTGTACCGCCGTATTCGCGGGCGAAAGGAACACCTTGTGCAACGCATTGGTCGATAATATTGTTGGATACTTCAGCCAGACGGTAAACGTTAGCTTCGCGGGCACGGTAGTCGCCACCCTTTACTGTATCGTAGAACAGACGGTATACAGAGTCACCGTCGTTTGGTAATTCTTAGCAGCATTGATACCACCTTGTGCAGCGATGGAGTGTGCACGGCGCGGAGAGTCCTGGATGCAGAAGTTGAATACTCTGAAACCCATTTCGCCCAGAGAGGCGGCAGCACTGGCACCGGCAAGTCCGGTTCCTACTACGATGATGTCCAGACGACGTTTGTTGGCAGGGTTTACTAATTTTTGGTGAGCCTTATAATTGGTCCATTTCTCAGCCACCGGTCCTTCCGGTATTTTAGAATCTATCTTAGTCATAATGCAATTTACAATTTAGTCATTTACAATTTGAATTTAGCAAGCGCCGCACAATGATTTTGCAAAGAATACGACAACTACCAGAGCGAAGCAGAGGACAACGATAGTAGAATAGATGTTGGAGATACATTTCCAACGGTTAATCCATACTTTGTTGTTCCAGCCCAAAGACTGCATGGAGCTCCAGAAACCGTGAGTGAGGTGGAACCACAATGCGCCCAGCCAAACGAGGTAAAGCACTACGAATACCGGATTGCTGAAGGTGTTTTGAATGTGATAGACACCGTTGGTGCATATGCCAGCGTGAGGGTGTCAGCATGCATGCCCATGTTGTGCATCAACTCGGGAAGCTGCATTTTAGCCCAGAAGTTTACCAGGTGCAGGCCCAAACCCACGATTACGATGATACCCAGTACGAGCATGTTTTGAGAAGCCCATTCCACAGTCTTGGGCTTTTCCGTAACGGCATAGCGTTCGCTACCACGTGCCTTACGGTTCTGCATAGTCAGCCAGAAAGCGTAGATGATGTGGATGATGAATAAGGCAGCCAGACCTACCGTAGCCACCAATGCGTACCAGTTTGCTCCCAGGAACTCACAAACCATGTTGTAGCCATTAGCCGAGACTAATGCAACCAGGTTCATCGCCATGTGAAATGTCAGAAACAGGACAAGGGCGATACCGGTAACGCTCATCACCACTTTCCTTCCTACAGATGAATTACTTAACCACATAAATGATTGAATTTAAGTTATTTAATAGTTTGAAAATTTGTTCTATCAGGATACTTCTGTAAATGTTTCGCAAAAATAGGAGAAATCCAGCGATAAAGCAAGCGATTAAAGAAATAATTCCGTAATCCGGCAGAATGCGAAGTTTACGGACAAGTAAAAGGTTTACTCGTCCTCCTGGTCTTTGCCTTGCTCTTTGCAGATAATGGAAATCTTTTCTCCGTTTGCCGAGCGTTTTCTCAGGGCGCGGGGCGTGTCTCCGAAAGAGTCTTTGCAGAAGTGGGCAAAGTGGGATAGGGAATCAAAGCCATAGCGGGCGCTGATGACTGAAATGCGTTGTTTGGTGTATTGCAGGTCGTTCAGAATTCCTTCACGTTTCTTGTCCAGAATCCATTCATAGACCGGGACCCCATACATATTTTTAAACAGACGGCGGAATGTGGTGGTGGTATATCCACCGAGGTGGGCAAACTCTTCCACATTCTTCACCTTGTCGTAGTTCTGCATGACGAAATATTGGAAGCTTTCCGTATAAGTGCTGATGGGGTAGAAGAATGTACTGATTTGGTGTAGCGGATAGTAGCATGTCAATATGTATACCAATTCCTGGCATTTCATTTCAATGTATTTGCTGCACGCATAGGGTTGCTCGTTGAGGTAGCAGGCAAGGCTTTTCAGGAGCCTTCGAGCATGGAAATCGCGGTAAGCGGGGTATAAGTCAAGGGGGCTTCCGAGCGTTTCAGTATCTCCTTGTAGCGCTCTTCGCAAATCAGAGGAAGCTCGGTGAACCAATAGACAATATATTCCACTTCGGTCAAAGCCAGGAGTTCTACTTTGGAGCCGATGGCTTGCAAGATGAGCTGGCGGCTTTGGAGAGTGGTGCCCGGATATTCGTCACTGTTTACAAGTAATTCACCTTTCAGCATAAATATCATGCAGTTCTGTGTGCACTTTTCAGCAGAGAAATGTTGTCCCTTGGGGTAGTGGCGGTAAACCAATACTCCTTCTGATTTTTGGGGACATACCATACAATCAATCTGTCGGTTGCAGCAAGTTTCCAGTCTCATGAAATGATTAGCGAATTATTATAAATGTGGCAACAAAGATAGAATTTTTTTGTGAAAACTCTATCTATTTGTCCTATCTTTGCGTCAAACTAATATAAAAGGGACTATGAAAAAGGCTATTTTTTTTTGTATATTTTATCTGCCTTGTTGTATCCGGTCTTTCGGCACAGAATTGGGATATTAACACTTTGCACCGGGTTAACAGTTGGGATGGCAAGTTTGTCCGTAACTATAATAAGATAATTTCACGTTCGGAGCCCTATGTTGCTGTCGGTGTTCCGGTGGCGATGGCGGTTGCCGCTTGGATAAAACATGATAAGGGTTTGCTGAAAGATGCGGTCTACGTAGGTACAAGTGTAGCGGGGGCTTTTGTTGTGACTTATGGAATGAAATATCTGGTGGACCGTGAGCGTCCTTATGATAAATATCCCGACAGAGTGCATGCATATAGCCATGAAGGCAGCCCGTCTTTTCCTTCCGGACATACGGCGACGGCTTTTGCCCTTGCCACCTCGCTCAGTGTAAAGTATCCTAAATGGTATGTGATAGCTCCGTCTGCCTGTGGGCTTGTTCCGTGGGAGTTTCCCGTATGAACGAGGGAGTGCATTATCCGTCGGATGTGTTGGCGGGGGCTGCAATCGGTGCTGGATGTGCTGTGGTCAACATCTACGTCAACAAGTGGCTGAATAAGTGGCTGTTCGGAGAATGATTTTAGGCGCGAATTACGCGGAATTAGATAAACTAAATCCGCATAATCCGCGCCTAAGTTTGTTTCAAGTCGGCTATTGGATAATAGTGCTGTAGATGCCTTCGTTCAACACTTTTAGAGCTTGCTGCACGCTCTGGTTCGTGCTGTTCATCACCTGGAAGTATTCGTTCATGTCCCATAGGTCACGGGCTATCAAGGCTTTAAGTTGTGTCTTGATGAGCGGTAGGGATTGGTTGTACTGTTTCTCGTCAAACTTGATTTTCTCTTTGTCGGCAAGCGTACGTATTTCGGCAAGGAAGTTATCGTCTATCTCGAACTTCTCGTTGAAGGCTTCGAATTTCTTGTATTTGTTCTGCAACTCCTTCCGGTGCTTCTCGATGTAGCCGGTAGTGGCTTTGATAACCACGCCTTTGGCTACGAGGTTGCGGTGATAGTCTGTGTACTGGGTAGTGTCGATGGGGACGAAGAAGTCGGGCATGATACCTCCACCTCCGTAAACGGTACGTCCCATACGCTTGGTCTGTGCTTTCAGGGAGTCGGCAAAATGGATACTGTCCGCATGAATCATTTCTCCATGATTGAAGCGGTCTATCAGTTCCTGGTTATACTTATCCTGACTGTTCTCGCCGGTCAGGCGGCCGTCGAGGTTGGCGGTGCTGTCGTAAGGCTTCTGGATACAACGGCCCGAAGGAGTATAGTAGCGGGCGATAGTGAGGCGAATCATGGAACCGTCCGGCAGGTCGATAGGACGCTGTACCAGTCCCTTGCCGAAAGTGCGGCGTCCTACTACCACGCCTCTGTCCCAGTCCTGGATGGCTCCGGTCACGATTTCACTGGCAGAAGCGGAGTACTCGTCCACCAATACGATGAGACGGCCGTTCTTGAAGTTGCCCGTACCTTTGGCAAAGAAATCACTGCGGCGTGCGGCCCTTCCTTCGGTGTAGACGATGAGTTCTTTTTGCTTCAGAAACTCGTTGGCAAGGTCGATGGCGGCATTCAGATACCCTCCTCCGTTACCTTGCAGGTCGAGGATGAGGTCTTTCATTCCTTTCTTTTGCAGGCTTTTCAGGGCTTCTGCAAACTCTTCGGCAGTGGTTGCCCCGAAGCGTTGATGCGTATATAGCCGGTTTTGGCTGTATCATGTAAGAGGCGTCCAAACTCAAAATGGGAATTTTGTCGCGCTTCACGGTGAAGTACAGCTGGTCGTCCACGCCACGGCGCACGATGGTCAGTTTCACCTCCGAGTCTTTCGGCCCGCGCAGGCGGCTCATAATATCTTCCGTGCTCATTTTTACTCCGGCAATGGCGCTGTCGTTGACGGCTACGATACGGTCGCCGGCAAGGATGCCCACCTTCTCGGAAGGTCCGTTGCTCACGGGTTGTATCACAAGCAGGGTATCTTCTATCATCTGAAACTGTACGCCGATGCCTCGAAATTGCCTTGCAACGGTTCGTTCATCTTCTTCACTTCTTCGGCG
>ENA-OQCP01000455-OQCP01000455.1-human-gut-metagenome-genome-assembly--contig:-NODE-455-length-18560-cov-2.451527_pt1 | contig 18560 bp, 32 predicted proteins | sample MGYA00242760_ERZ504583 | MGnify/ENA primary metagenome ERZ504583 (study PRJEB26092, sample SAMD00036308) | human gut metagenome | host: Homo sapiens | study: EMG produced TPA metagenomics assembly of...
CGAGGCGGCGGCGGCGCTGGAAAAGGCGCTGCCGGGCCTGCTGGCGGTCCAGTGCGACGTGGCCTCCCGCGCCAGCTGTGAGGTGGCGTTCCACACCGTGGAGCAGGCCGTGGGCCATGTGGATGTGCTGGTGAGCAACGCGGGCATTGCCCAGCAGAAGCTGTTCACCGATATCACCCCGGAGGAGTGGCAGCACATGCTGGACGTGAACCTGAGCGGCGCGTTCCACCTGTGCCAGCTGGCCCTGCCGGGCATGATCCGCCGCAAGGCGGGCCGCATCCTGACCGTGAGCAGCATGTGGGGCCAGACCGGCGGCAGCTGCGAGGTGCATTACTCCGCTGCAAGGCGGGCCTGATCGGCCTGACCAAGGCCCTTGCCAAAGAGGAGGGGCCCAGCGGCATCACTGTGAACTGTGTGGCTCCGGGTGTCATCGACACCGATATGATGGCTCCTTTACGGCAGAGGATAAGGCTGCGCTGGCCGAGGAGACCCCCGTGGGCCGCCTGGGCAGCGCGGACGAGGTGGCGCAGCTGCTGGTGTTCCTGGCAGGCGAAAGCGCCGGTTACATCACCGGGCAGGTGTTCGGTGTGAACGGCGGCCTGGTGATTTGAACCATCCCGCAGCGGCAAAACTTATGATACGATATCACTTACGGCGCAGCCAGCGCCGCGGTGAAAAGGAGAGAGCGAAATGGGCATGACTTTGAAGGAACTGTTGACGAAGGGCGAAGGCACCCTGACGGCGGGCGAGGCCAAGACACTGGCTTCCCAGTGCCGGATGGATGTGGAAACGCTTTACACGCTTCTGGAGGAGCGCGGCATCAAAATTCTGGATGACGAGGCCGACGGTGACACCAGCCTGGATGTGGAAGGCATCATGGCAGAGGTGGAAAGTGCCGAGGCAAACAGCGATGAGCTGGGCCTGGGCGATGAAAATGAGGACGACCCGGCAGAGGAGAACCCCGCAGACCTGAAGGCTGCCATGGATGAGCTGCTGGATGACCCTGTGAAGAACTACCTCAAGCAGATCGGTCAGATCCCGCTGCTGAGCGCGGAGCAGGAAGTGGACCTGAGCAAGCGCATCCACGCCGGTGCCGAGCTGCCCACATCCTTCAGGCCGACCGCCAGAAGTATGGCGCGCCTGAGTACATCAAAAAGAACAGCGCCCGCTTCTCGTTCGAGGAGGATGAGAACAGCCGGAGCTATACCGAGGATCTGGACGAGGACGGCAACACCAAGTCCAGCGAGGACGACGAGGAAAAGGCTGCCGAAGAGGAGGCCATGGAGGCCGTGGAGAACGGCCCCCTGACGGAGGAGCGCCGCCAGGAGCTGCTCAAGATCCGCCGCGACGGCCTGAACGCCCGCCGCAGCCTGAGCGAGGCCAACCTGCGTCTGGTGGTCTCCATCGCCAAGAAGCATGTCGGCCACAACCTGGCGTTCCTGGACCTGATCCAGGAGGGCAACATCGGCCTGATCAAGCCGCCGAGAAGTTTGACTGTGACCGTGGCTTCCGCTTCTCCACCTACGCCACCTGGTGGATCCGTCAGGCCATCACCCGCGCCATTGCGGATCAGGCTCGCACCATCCGCATCCCGGTGCACATGGTCGAGACCATCAACCGGATGCGTCAGGCCACCAACCAGCTGGTCTACCAGAACGGCCACGAGCTACCCCCGAGGAGCTGGCAAAGGCCATGGATATGAGCGTGGAGCGTGTGCGCGAGATCCAGCGCATGGCGCAGGAACCCGCCAGCCTGGAAAGCCCCGTGGGCGAGGAAGAAGATTCCTCCCTGGGCGATTTCGTGGCCGACGAGAACGCCGAGGCCCCCGGCAAGGCAGCGGACCGCGCCATGGTGGCCCAGCAGATCAATCAGGCCCTCAAGAGCCTGACCCCCCGTGAGGAAAAGGTCATCCGCCTGCGCTTTGGTCTGGACGATGGCCGCCCCCGCACGCTGGAGGAGGTGGGCCGCGACTTCGGTGTCACCCGTGAGCGTGTCCGTCAGATCGAGGCCAAGGCCATCCGCAAGCTGCACAGCCGCAAGTGCCTGGCCCTGCTGAACGGCCTGATCGAGTGATCCTGAACTTACCGCTATGAGAAAGAGCCCCTGCCGGTCTATTCCGGCGGGGGCTCTTTTGGTGGTGTACAGGTCAGCAGCTGCGCAGCAGAAAAGCCATATAGAGGGGAAGGGTCAGGAGAGGCCCGGTTTTCCCGATATTATAGTCCCCGAGCTTGATCGCATGGGATACATGATATTTTTCAGGGTGGTTGAGGATCGTCTTTGTGCTTTTGACATTTCCAGAGCGGGCCTTTACCTCTACAAGGGTGCATTCCCCCTGATAACGGATCACAAAATCCACCTCGAGGCCGGAATCCTTGTGGAAATAGTAGAGCTTGCGCCCCATCTTGGTGAAGATATCGGCGATCAGGTTTTCAAAGATAGCACCTTTGTAGCCATAGAGGTCGCCTTGCAGGATGTCAAACTGCGTTCCGTCCTCCAGCATGCTGACGAACAGGCCGGTGTCGCACATATAGACCTTAAAGGTATCCTCTTCCGCGTTCCCATCCAGAGGCAGCTCGGTAATGGACAGATTGTGGCACCGTGTGATGATGCCAGCGTCCTCGATCCATTGCAGGCTTCCGGCATATTTTGCGGAGGTGGAGCCTTTTTTTACAACGGAATACTGGAATTTCTTGTTTTCCTTGGCAAGCTGGCGGGGAATGGACTGGAAACACTCCTTGATGCGGGACTTATCTTTTTTCTCCGCGTACTTTACCATGTCGTCCTCATAGGAACGAACGATGTCCCGCTGGATACGCAGGACCTCATCCATCTGCCTGCTGGTCACAAAGGTCTGGACAGCATCCGGCATTCCTCCCACAACGGTATATTGGAGCAAAAGCTGCCGCATCCGGTTGTGCAGCGCTTCCGGCACAGGAGAACCGGAGTCCAGAGAACTTTGCAGCAGCGCAATGACAGGTTCGGTGATGTCATTGGCCCATAAGAATTCTTCAAAATCCAGTGGGTACATTTCAAGAACCGTCTCCGATCCGACAGGAACAGATCTTGGTTCCTTGCCGTAGCCCTTTACGCCCAACAGGGAGCCGGTGCCGATCACGTCATAGCGGCCATCGATGCGGAAAAATTTCAGGGCCGTCCGGGCTTCCGGGCAATCCTGGATCTCGTCCAGGATCAGGATCGTCTGGCCCGGCTCAAAAACGGCATCCTTGCCAAGAAGGGCAGAGAGCATCATCACAATGTTGTCGATCTCCAGAGAACCGGAAAAGACAGAAGCATAATCCGGATTCTCGAAGAAATTGAGGTACACTGTGTGTTTGTAATTCTTTCTGGCAAATTCCAATACAGAAAAGGTCTTGCCGCACTGACGGCAGCCCTTGATGATAAGCGGCTTCCGGCCGGGCGTGTTTTTCCATGCAAGCAGCTGGCCTGTGATCTTTCGCCTTAACATACCGTTTCACTCTCCCGAAAATAAATGATGCTGCATCTATTATAAAAGATAAAGATAACTTTTTCAAGGGACTTCTTTGTGAGGATTGCAACTTTTTCAAGCGACTTTTTAGCAGAAGAAACAACTTTTTCAAATGACTTCTGCGCGGGAAAGTGGATCTGCCGCAGCGCGGTTATAATTCCTCTGCCCGCCCCATATATTCTTTTCAGAACAAAACGGGTGGGAGGGAACGGCATGTTTGTGGTAACGCTGAACAAGACGAGCTTGAAAAAGGTGGGGGCCGGTGCGCTCTGCTGTGCGCTGGTGATCTTCAGCGCCTTTCTGGGGCGGTACATCAGCACCCGCACGGTGGCGGCAGCGGCGGGGTGAACCGGATCGAGAGTGCGCAGGACATCCAGACCTGGTTCACGGGCTACGGGCTGGATGTGGACGGCACGTCCATCACGGCGGATAAGGTCAAGATCCCCCGCAAGTGGACGACAGCTTTTCGGCCTTCAACGGGTGGTGCAGCAAAGCGGGATGGATCTTATCCGCTACAAAGGGAAAACCGTGGAAAAGTGGACCGCCCTGATCCCGGCGGCAGCAGCGGAGAGACCAGCCGCTATGGCGTGCTGCTGGTCTACCGCAAAAAGGCCGTGGGGGCCTACCTGCTGGAAAAGCCGTCGGGCACGGTGATCGGCCTGAAGGATGCCCAGACCGCAATGGCGCAGGCTGAGCAGCAGGATGCCCAGCAGGTGTCCGGTGAGGATTACAGCGGCGACTGGGGAGAGCGCCATGATGAGGAGCTGGGCGCGGCCGGGCAGAGCCAGCAGACCAGCGGGGAGCCGGACTCCGTGGTGCCCGAGGAGGCGCAGTACACCGACCTGCCCCTGGATGCCGAGGGGTACCCTGTTGAATGAATCCGGTGGAAAAGTGATAGTAAAACTTCTGTTCAATAGCACCAAAATTTTTGGCCAAATCAGCAATATGAAATGATGAAAAAATAACGAAGCGGGTTTATAATAATAGTAGCATCCCGCAGCAAAATCGGCTGCGTCCGGAGTGGCAGGACCGTCCGGATCTGAAACGGGATGAAGTAAGGAGAAAATGATCATGAAGGAATTCCAGTATACTGTTAAGGATGCATGCGGCATCCACGCTCGTCCGGCCGGTCTGCTCGTGAAGGTGGCCAAGGGCTTTGCCAGCACCGCTACTCTGGAAAAGGACGGCAAGAGCTGCGACCTGCGCAAACTGATGGCTCTGATGGGCATGGGTGTCAAGCAGGGCGACACCGTGACCGTGAAGGTGGAGGGCGACGATGAGGCCGCCGCTGCCGAGGCCATTCAGAAGTTCCTGACCGAGAAACGTCTGATCTTTGAATCTGCGGACAAAAGCCCTTGCGGGAGACCCTGCGGGGGCTTTTTCGCACTAAATTCTCAACAAAGGAGAGAAAACGATGCAGGTAGGAACCGGTAAAAGCATCCTGAACGGCATTGCCATCGGCAAGCTGAAAATTTACAAGAAGAAAGATACCGTGATCTCCACCGCCCAGGTCGCGGACACGGCGGCAGAGGAAGCCCGCTTTGAAGAGGCCCGGGCCAAGGCCATTGACCAGCAGACTGCCCTGTATGAAAAGGCACTGGCCGAGGCAGGCGAGGACATTGCCGAAGTGTTCAACATCCATGCCATGATGCTGGATGACGACGACTTTGTGGATGCCATCAAGGAGATCATCAACGGCCAGCACATGTGTGCGGAGTATGCCGTCAAGAAAGCGGGCGACAACCAGGCCGCCGTGTTTGCCGCCATGGACGACCCCTATTTACAGGCCCGCAGCGCCGATGTCATCGACATTGCACAGGCCATGCTGGACATCCTGCAGGGCGTGGACAATGCCACCCTGCAGGGCACGGAGCCCAGCATTCTGGTGGCAGAGGATCTGGCACCCTCGGAGACGGTGCGGATGGACAAGAGCCTGCTGCTGGGCTTCATCACCCGGGAGGCAGCTCCAACAGCCACACCGCCATCCTGGCCCGCAGCATGAACATCCCCGCCCTGATCCAGTGCAAGGAGATCCAGGAAGATTGGGACGGCAAGATGGCTGTGGTGGACGGCTACAACGCCTGCGTGTATGTGGACCCCACCCCCGATCTGCTGGAGAGCCTGAAAAAGCGCCAGCAGGAGGACCAGAAGAAGCTGGCCCTGCTGGCCGAGCTCAAGGGCAAACCCAACACCACGCTGGACGGCAAGACCGTGCAGGTCTTTGCAACATCGGCGGCATGAGCGATGTGGGCGCGGTCCAGCAGAACGACGCGGGCGGCGTGGGCCTGTTCCGCACCGAATTCGTCTACCTGAACTGCACGGATTACCCCACCGAGGAATACCAGTTCGAGGCCTACAAGCAGGTGTTGGAGAGCCTGGCTCCCAAAAAGGTGGTCGTGCGCACCTGTGATATCGGCGCGGACAAGACCGTGGACTACATGAAGCTGGACCACGAGGCAAACCCCGCGCTGGGCTACCGCGCCATCCGCATCTGCCTGACCCGCAGGGATTTCTTCAAGACCCAGCTGCGGGCCTGCTGCGCGCTTCTGCCTACGGCAACATGAGCATTATGTTCCCCATGATCACCAGTCTGCGGGAGCTGCAGGATGCCAAGGCCGTGCTGGAGGAGTGCAAGGCAGAGCTGACCGCCGAGGGCAAGAAGTTCAGCGACAAGATCGAGGTGGGCACCATGATCGAGACCCCCGCTGCGGTTCTGGTGGCGGACGATCTGGCCCAGGAGTGCGATTTCTTCTCCATCGGCACCAACGACCTGACCCAGTACACCTGCGCGCTGGACCGCCAGAACGCCAAGCTGGAGCCCTTCTTTGATCCCCACCACCCCGCTGTGCTGAAGGCCATCCGGATGACCATTGAGGCGGGCCACCGCCACGGCATCTGGGTGGGCATCTGCGGTGAGCTGGGCGCGGATACCGCCCTCACCGAGACCTTCCTGCGGATGGGCGTGGACGAGCTGTCCATGAACGCCAAGAGCATCCTGCCCGTGCGCAAGATCATCCGCGGTGTGGATCTGAGCAAGCCCTCTGCCAAGAATGTCTGAGTTCCCCTGACGGAACTGTAAAAGGGGCTGCTGCGGCGCTCTCTGCCAACCAAAGTGTTGGCAAAGGGGCGCGCGGCAGCTCTTTTTTGATTACAACAAGAAGCAAATTCACAAAACCGCCGCCTGACAAGCCGCAGTTTCATGGGTGAACGCTTCACAACGGTAAAGCTGGGTGCTATACTATACCTAAGTCGTATTTTTTGAACGCACTTCTGGAGATGAAAGATAGATATGACACAATTCCTGATCCGCCGGTTCATCCGGCATCCCAATGATACCCAGAACCCCGCCACCCGCACGGCCTACGGCAACCTTGCCAGCGGTGTGGGCATGGCCTGCAACCTGCTGCTCTGCCTGGGCAAGCTGCTGGCAGGCACCTGTTCGGCTCCATCGCCATTATGGCGGATGCTTTGAACAACCTCTCGGACGCTTCGTCCAACGTGGTCAGCCTCATCGGCTTCCGGCTGGCCGCCAAGGCCCCGGATGCCGAGCATCCCTACGGCCACGCCCGCTATGAATATCTGGCCGGTCTGGTGGTCAGCGTGACCATCCTGGGTATCGGCTTTTCCCTGCTCAAGGAATCGGTGGTCAAGGCGTTCCACCCCACCCCCGTGGTGTTCAGCTGGCTGAGCGTGGGTGTGCTGGCCGCATCCATCCTCGTCAAGCTCTGGATGAGCGGCTTCAACCGCACCATCGGCCGCACCATCGGCTCCGAGACCTGATGGCCACTGCCGCCGACAGCCGCAATGACGTGCTGACCACCGGCGCGGTGCTGATCTCCACCGTGGTCTGCAGCCTGACGGGCTGGGCGCGGCTGGACGGCATCATGGGCGTGGCCGTGGCAGCCTTCATCCTCTGGTCGGCTGGGGGCTGGTCATGGACACCCTGAGCCCCCTGCTGGGCGAGAGCCCCAGCCCGGAGCTGGTGGAGCACATTGAGCAGACGGTCATGGGCTACCCCGGCGTGCTGGGGATGCACGACCTCATGGTGCACGATTACGGCCCGGGGCATCAGTCGCATCCCTCCACATCGAGTTCCCGGCAGAGACCGACCCGCTCAAGGCCCACGATGTCATCGACAACATCGAGAACGATTTTATAAAGCGGGACGGCCTGCAGGTGACCATCCACTATGACCCCATCGTCACCACCGATGCGGCGGTGGGCGTGCTGCGCACCCGCCTGATGGAAAAGGCCCGCCAGCTCGACCCCTGCCTTTCGATCCACGACCTGCGCATCGTGCCGGGTGATACCCATACGAATGTCCTGTTCGATCTGGAGTTCCCGGCGGGCTATACCGGGAACAAGGACGAGATGCTGGCCGCCATGTGCCAGTTCGTCCATGAACAGGACCCGAAATACAGCTGTGTGGTGAAAGTAGAGCAGAGCTATGCGTCTGCTGCCCACGAAAAATAAATTTGTGTTTCAGAGGGGAAGGAACTTATGCTGAACGAAACTTACCGCGGGATGCTGGCCCACAAGAGCGTCATCCGCGAGACCTTTATGTACGGCAAGCAGCGCGCGGCCCAGATCGGTTACGAGAACGTGTTTGATTACTCGCTGGGCAACCCCAGCGTGCCCTGCCCGGAGCGGTTCACCGCTGCCATGCAGGAGCTGCTGGCACAGGAGGACCCGGTGGCCCTGCACGGCTACTGCCCCAGCCAGCGACCCGGAGTTCCGCACCGCCGTGGCGGCTCACCTGAACAGGACCTTCGGCCTGCCCTATGCGCAGAAGGATATCTTTCCTACTACGGGCGCGGCGGGTGCCATTGCCCACGCCGTGCGCGCCGTGACCCGGCCCGGGGACGAGGTGCTGACCTTTGCCCCCTACTTCCCGGAGTACGGCCCCTATGTGGAGGCACCGGTGCCCATCTCAGGGTGGTGCCGCCCCAGGCCCCGGCTTTCCAGCCAATCTGGAGGCCTTTGAGCAGATGCTGACCGAGAAGGTCACCTGCGTCCTCATCAACACCCCCAACAACCCCACTGGTGTGGTCTACTCTGCCGACACCCTGACCCGGCTGGCGGAGCTCCTGACCGAGAAGAGCAGGGCCTACGGCCACAACATCTTCCTTGTCAGCGACGAGCTACCGGGATATCGCCTTTGACGGCAGGGCCGTGCCCTACCCGGCGGCGTTCTACCCCCACACCCTGACCTGCTTCTCCTTCTCCAAGAGCCTGAGCCTGCCCGGCGAGCGCCTGGGCTACGTGGCCGTGCGCCCCGGCTGTGAGGGGGAGGAGGTGCTGGTGGATATGATGGCCAGATCTCCCGCTTTACCGGCCACAACTGCCCGCCCAGCATCATCCAGCGCGCCGTGAGCCGCTGCCTGGATGTGACCAGCGACCTGAGCGTCTACGAGACCAATATGGATCTGCTTTACAACAAGCTGAAAGCGCTGGGCTTTGAGGTGGAGCGGCCCGGCGGCACCTTCTATCTCTTCCCCAAGGCGCTGGAGGAGGATGCCAACGCCTTCTGCCGCAGGCCAGGGAATTTGACCTGCTGCTGGTGCCCAGCGATACCTTTGGCGTAACGGGCTATGTCCGCCTTGCTACTGCATCGACACCGAAAAGGTAAAGCGCAGCCTGCCCGCGCTGGAAAAGCTGGCGGCCGCGTATCGATAAAGCCGAACCTCCCGGCAGAGCATCTGGCAGTGCCGCCGGGGGTCACAGTATTTTTTGAAACAGAGGAAAGGGAAACTGTTATGGAAAAGATCAAGATGACCACGCCGCTGGTGGAGATGGATGGCGACGAAATGACCCGTGTGCTCTGGAAGATCATCAAGGAGGAGCTCATCCTGCCCTTTGTGGATCTGAAGACCGAGTACTACGATCTGGGCCTGCCCAACCGGGATGCCACCCAGGATCAGGTGACCCTGGATGCCGCCCTCGCCAACAAGAAGTATGGCGTGGCGGTCAAGTGCGCCACCATCACCCCCAACGCCCAGCGCGTGGAGGAATACCACCTGCACCAGATGTGGAAGAGCCCCAACGGCACCATCCGCGCCGTGCTGGACGGCACCGTGTTCCGCGCGCCGATCATGATCGACAGCATCAGGCCGGGTGGTCAAAAACTGGACAAAGCCCATCACCATTGCCCGCCACGCCTACGGCGACGTGTACAAGTGCACCGAGTTCCGCATCCCCGGCCCCGGCAGGCGGAGCTGATCTACACCGGCGACGACGCTCCCGGCAGGCCGCCACGGTCTACAACTTTGAGTGTGCCGGTGTCCTGCAGGCCAGTACAACAAGGATACCTCCATCTACAGCTTTGCCCGCAGCTGCTTCAACTACGCGCTGGAAAGCAAACAGGATCTCTGGTTCGGTGCCAAGGACACCATCTCCAAAAAGTATGACCACACCTTCAAGGACATCTTCCAGGAGGTGTACGATGCCGAGTACCGGGAAAAGTTCGAGGCCGCAGGCCTCACCTATTTCTACAGCCTGATCGATGACATCGTGGCCCGTGTCATCCGCAGCGAGGGCGGCTTTGTCTGGGCCTGCAAGAACTACGACGGCGACGTGATGAGCGATATGGTCTCCACCGCCTTTGGCTCACTGGCCATGATGACCAGCGTTCTGGTCAGCCCGGACGGCAACTATGAGTATGAGGCCGCCCACGGCACCGTGACCCGCCACTACTACAAGTACCTCAAGGGCGAGGCCACCTCCACCAACCCCATGGCCACCATTTTTGCATGGAGCGGAGCCCTGAAAAAGCGCGGCGAGCTGGACAGCTGCCCGCGCTGGTCCGGTTTGGCGAGGCGCTGGAGGCCGCCAGCTGCAGACCCTCAACGACGGCATTATGACCAAAGACCTCTGCGGCCTGGCAGAGGGCATCACCCCCACCCAGGTGAACAGCGAGGAATTCATCCAGGCCATCCGCACCCGGCTGGAAGCAAAACTGGCATAAGCGCTGCATCAAAGCCCCTGCCCCGGAACCCCGGCGGCGGGGGCTTTTTGCGCCTATACAAGGCGGTTGGCCTGTGCTACAATGGGAGCAGAAAAGGCGGTGACAGTATGCAGCATCATCCTCTGCCCGAATATCCCCGCCCGGCCCTGCGGCGGGACAGCTACGAGAACCTGAACGGCCTGTGGCAGTACGCCATCACCGGCTCTGCCGGGCTGCCCGCAAAGTGGGACGGCGACATTCTGGTGCCCTACTCCCCGGAGACGAAAGCCTCCGGCGTGGGGCGCACCCTGCAGCCCGGGGCGTGGCTCCACTACCACCGGAGCTTTGTGCCCCCGGCGGGCACCGGCGGGCGGGTGCTGCTCCACTTCGGGGCCGTGGACTATGCCTGTGCCGTGCAGGTCAACGGCCATCTGGTGGGGGGCCACCGGGGCGGCTACTGGCCCTTTGCGCTGGATATCACCGATGCGCTGAACCCTGCCGGCCATGACCGGCTCTGGGTGGCCGTGCAGGACCCCACCGGCACCGGCGTGCAGGCCCGGGGCAAGCAGACCCTCCGGCCCGGCGGGATGTTCTACCGGCCCAGAGCGGCATCTGGCAGACCGTCTGGCTGGAGCGGGTGCCGAAAAACTACATCACGGAGCTGACCGTCACCCCGGATTATGATGCCCGCACCGTGACCGTGAAAGCCCATACTTCCCTGCCCGGCGGGGCGGCGAACCTGTGGGCCGTGGTGCGGGCCGGGGGCGTGACCGTTGCCGAGGACTGGGGCAGCGACGAGGCCGACCGGGACGGTGCGGTGACCCTGCACATCCCGGAGGAGCATTTCTTCCCGTGGAGCCCGGACAGCCCGTTTTTGTATGACCTGACCGTGGGCACCACACAGGGAGAGGAGGAGCAGCGCGACACCGTGCACAGCTACTTTGCCCTGCGCAAGTGGAGCTGTGCGCCGGATGCCCACGGGATCATGCGCTTCTGCCTGAACGGCAGGCCCATCCTGCTCAACGGCCTACTGGATCAGGCTACTGGCCGAGGGCCTGTACACCCCGCCCAGCGATGGGGCAGTGGTGCGGGAACTGCAGACCATAAAAGAGCTGGGCTTCAACCTTCTGCGCAAGCACGCCAAGATCGAGCCGCAGCGCTGGTATTACCACTGCGATAAGCTGGGCCTCATCGTCTGGCAGGACATGGTGAACGGCGGCGGGCCCTACAAGCTCTGGTTCGTGACCTACCTGACCAACGTGTTCCAGCCGCTGCTCCGCCGCCTGCCTGATGCAAGGCCCCTCTGGGGCCTGCTGGGCCGCGAAACGGAAGCGGGCAGGGAAGAATATGCCCGGGAGCTGGAAGCCACGATAAAGGCCCTGCAGTGCCACCCTTGCGTGGGCTGCTGGGTGCCTTCAATGAGGGGTGGGGGCAGTTCGATGCCGCCGGGGCCGTGGAGGCCGTCCGCAGGCTGGACGGTACCCGCCTTGTGGACGAGGCCAGCGGCTGGTACGATCAGGCGGGGGAGATGTGGATTCCCTGCACAACTATTTCTACCCGCTCCGGGTCAGGCCCCGGAGCCGGGTGGTGGCCCTGAGTGAATACGGCGGCATTGCCTGGCCCATGCCCGGCCATGAGCCGCCCCGCAGGCGTACGGCTACGGCACGGCAAAGAGCCGGGCCGAGCTGACCGCCCGCTGGAAAAAGCTGCAATTGGAAACGGTGCTCCCCCAGCTGAAAAAGGGGCTCTCGGCCCTGGTGTACACCCAGGTGAGCGATGTGGAAGACGAGGTGAACGGCCTGTTTACCTACGACCGCGCCGCCATCAAGCCCGACCCCGCCGCTGTGCGTGCCGTGAACCAGGCGCTGGAAGCGGCGTTTGAGAAGATCGTAGAATAAAAAAGAAGGCTGTTACCCTGTAACTCCCTCAGTCACGCTTCGCCGTGCCAGCTCCCTTTCGGAGGGAGCCTTGGCGTAACGGTGAACTGTGAAAGCCTCCCTCTCAGAGGAAGGTGGCATCGCGTCAGCGATGACGGAAGGAGTTTAGGCAACAGCCTTTTTGCATAGAAATAAAAACTTAGTTGGTGCTGCTGTTCACGATCTTGGAAGCGGGCATCCTGTTCATGGCGGAGCTGTTCAGGTTGTGCTCCAGAGAAGCACCGTAGGCGGTCAGCGCCTCGGAGAGCTCCTCCCCCTTCATATCGTTGAGCACCTGTCCGCGCAGGTCGTCCAGCGCCTTCAGGCTCAGCGGGTCGAGCCGCAGGGCGGCCATCAGGGCGTAGCTGTTGTACTTCACAGCCGCTGCCTGCCCGATGGACAGGCCCCGGATGGTGTCGGCGGAACCCTCTGCGGTAAAGGCAGAGGTCACGGTGCTGTCCCCGATGAGCTCCAGAGAAGGTGCATTGGAATCGGAGGAATAGGTGGAGCCCAGCACGGCGTAGACCTCCGGCAGGGCGGAGGTGACCACGCTGGAGAAGTAGCCCAGCAGGGCGCTGCTGAAATCGGAATCGCTCAGGCCGGTCAAGGAAGCAGCGTAGGCATTGGTCTGGTCCACGGCAGCCTGGGTCAGGGCCAGCATCTGGGTAATCTGGTCGTCATCGGCAGAGGCATAGGTGCTGGTGTTGTAGAGCGGGATGGTGTAATAGGCCAGCTCGTACATGTTGTTCTCCAGATGGCTGGTCAGGTCGCATCCGACACCGGGGTCTCGCCGTCCACGCCGTAGACCAGTTCCAGCAGGTCGGTGCTCTTGATGAGGATGCGCTCAAACCGCTGGACGGTGTTCAGGCCGATGCCGTTGGCCTTGTAGGTGTCGCCGTACTGCTCCATCAGCTGGGAGGCGTAGCTGTCGGCCTGTGCTTCCTCTTCTGCGGTCAGCTGGCCGCCCAGCTCCTCAAAGCGGGTCTCGATGGCGGCGTAGGTCTCAAGGTTCTCCATGGTTTTCTGGCTCACATAGTCGCTGACGGTGGCGGTCTCGCCGCTGTCGGCATCCACGGTGATGGTCTGCTTCAGGAAGGCCTTCACATCGGTGGCATCCTGCTCCGAGGCGGCCAGATCAGCGGCCTTCTGGTAAGCGTCGTACTGGGCCAGCAGATACAGGCCCGAGGTGATGTCCACCGTGCCGATGGTGCCCACCGAATCCGGGGTGGAGCCGCAGGCGGCAAGGGAAAATACCATTGCCACGGCGGCAAGAAGTGCGATCAGTTTCTTTTTCATCGTTATGCTCCTGTCGTTCAGATCGCCCGCCCTCTCCGTCAGCGCAAGCGCGCTGCCACCTCTCCCAAGGGGAGAGGCTTTGGCAATTCCCCGCAAGGTCTTGGGGAGCCGCCAAAGGCTCCCCCTTTGGGGGAGCTGGCAAAGCCTATTGGCTTTGACTGAGAGGGTGAGGCCGTCAATCTTTCAAAATATCCTGCATCGCCCGGAGGATGCTCTGCAGCAGCTCCAGCGGCTTTTCCTCTTTTTGCAGGGTGACGGAGAGGTAGGCTTTGCGCCGGCCCCGGTGACAACGCGGCCGTTGAAGGCCACCAGCAGGCCCTGGATCATCCGGAGGTCCAGCTGCTCCACCTGCAGCACCAGAGTGTCCTTCTTCTGGGTCACCTCGTACACGCCCACAGCGGTGGCCTGCACCCGCGCCAGCGAGACATTGACCAGATCGCTGACCGAGGGCGGCGGGTCGCCGTAGCGGTCGATGAGCTCGTCCAGCACATCAGCGGCATCCTCGGGGGTCTGGATGGCGGCGATCCGCTTGTAGGCTTCAATGCGGCCCGGCCCGTCGGCAATGTACTTTTCGGGGATGTAGGCATCCACCCGCAGGTCGATCAGGCACTCGCTCTTGTCGCGCTGCACAGGCTCGCCCTTGGCCCGGGCGATGGCCTGCCCCAGCATTTTTACATAGAGGTCGTAGCCACAGCTCCATGTGGCCGTGCTGGCTGTGGCCCAGCAGACTGCCCGCGCCGCGGATCTGGAGATCGCGCATGGCGATGCGGAAGCCGGAGCCGAAGGCCGTGAACTCCCGGATGGCGGAAAGCCGCTTCTGGGCGATGTCGGTCAGGGTCTTGTCCCGCCGGAAGGTGAAGTAGGCGTAGGCTTTGCGGCCGGAGCGGCCCACCCGGCCCCGGATCTGGTACAGCTGGGCAAGGCCCATCCGGTCGGCATCCTCAATGATGAGGGTGTTGCAGTTGCGCACATCGATGCCCGTTTCGATCAGGGTGGTGCAGACCAGAATGTCGATCTCGCCGTTGAGCAGATGCTGCCAGACCGGGTTCAGCTCTTCCTCGGTCATCTTGCCGTGGGCAATGCCCACCCGGGCACCGGGCACCAGCTGGCTGACATGGGCGGCGGTGGACTCGATGTTGTCCACCCGGTTGTGCAGGTAGTACACCTGACCGCCCCGGGCCAACTCCTTCTTCATGGCTTCGGCAAGGATGACATCGTTGTATTCCAGCACAAAGGTCTCCACGGGCTGGCGCTCAATGGGCGGCTGCTCGATGGTGGACAGGTCGCGGATGCCGCTCATGGCCATGTTCAGGGTGCGGGGGATGGGCGTGGCCGAGAGGGTCAGCATATCCACGCCGATGAAGTTTTCCTTCAGCTTCTCCTTGTGCTTCACGCCGAACCGCTGCTCCTCATCGATGATGACAAGGCCCAGGTCGTGGAAGCGCACATCCTTGGAGAGCAGGCGGTGGGTGCCCACCACGATGTCCACGCTGCCGGACTGCAGGCCCCGCAGGGTCTCCTTTTGCTGTTTTGCGGTGCGGAAGCGGGAGAGCATCCCGATCTTCACCGGGAAGGCCTCCATCCGGGAGAGGATGGTGTTGTAGTGCTGCCAGGCCAGCAGGTGGTGGGGGCCAGAAGGGCGCACTGCTTGCCGCCCATCACGCACTTGAAGGCCGCGCGCAGGCAACTTCGGTCTTGCCCACGCCCACGTCGCCGCAGAGCAGGCGGTCCATCGGGTAGGGCTTTTCCATGTCCTGCTTGATCTCGGCGGTGGCGTGGAGCTGGTCGTCGGTCTCATCGTACTCAAAGCGGGTCTCGAAATCATTCTGCCAGTCGCCGTCGGGCGGGAAGGCGTATCCCTGGGCCTGCCTGCGCCGGGCGTACAGCTCAATGAGCTCCTGTGCCATCTCTTCGGTGGCCTTTTTCACCTTGGCGCGGGTGCGCTGCCATTCGGTGCCGCCCAGCTTGGCCAGCTTCACCTTTTCCTCGTCGCCGGGGGCGGTGTAGCGGCTGAGCAGGTCCAGCTGGGTCACCGGCACGTAGAGCACGTCGGAGCCGGAATACTGGATCTTCAGGTAATCCTTGATGGCACCCTGCACTTCCAGCCGCTGGATGCCCGCGTACATGCCGATGCCGTGGCTCTGGTGCACCACATAGTCCCCGGGCTTGATGTCCGAAAGGCTGGATAGGGCGTTTTTGTTCTTTTTGCGCTTTTTGTTCTCGGCGGCGGCTTCCTCGTCCAGTCCGTGCCGCCGGGAGGAGATGACCGCCGCGTGGGCAAAGGGGAAGGTGCAGCCTGCGGTCAAGTGGCCGGGCAGCACCTGCACGATGCCCTTGGCCGGGCGCACGTCCCGGCTCATGCTCACGGAGTAGCCCTTGTCCGTCAGGTCCCGGGTCAGGGCGGCGGCACCCTTGGGGGTGCCGGAGAAGAGGGTAACGGCATAGCCCTGGGCGATCAGCGGGTCAAGATCCTCCCGCAGAGAGGCCAGGTCGCCGCCCCAGTTGGGGGCCGCAAAGGCCTCCACGTTGATGAGGTCCTTCAGCCTGAACTCGTTCATCCCCCGCAGGAAGTTCTCACACAGCAGGGTGCTCTGCTTCTGTGCCGCAATGGCAAGGTCGTCCATGGTCTGGTAGAGCACGTCCAGCCCGGGGCAGAGCACGCCCTCCTCCAGCAGGCCGGTCAGCTCCTCGCCCCGGCGGTACTCGGTGGCCTTCTGGGCATCCCGGATGCCGCCCACCTCGTCCAGTACAAAGATGGGGTTGTCCAGATGATCCAGCAGGGTGGCGGGCTGCGGGTAGCGGATGCCGTAATACTTGTCCATGGCTTCAGGCATCAGCCGGAATCCAGCTGAGCAAGGTCGGCCTCTGTGGCCTTTTCCATGGCAGTGCGGCGCTTGCCCCGTGCCTTTTTGATGGTTCCGCGCAGGGCCTCGGCCGTCTCGGCGGTGTTGCCGAACAGCACCTCGCGGGCGGGGGAAAGGTAGATCTTTTCCAGACTGCGTCCCGGCGCTGGTCAGCAGGTCGAAGGAGGCCAGCGAATCGATCTCATCGTCCCAGTATTCCACACGGGCGGCTGGTGCATGTCCGGCGCGTAGATGTCCACGATATCGCCGCGCACGCTGAACTGGCCCGGGCCGTCCACCTGACTGCGCCGGACGTACCCGGCGGCAAAGAGCCGCGCCACCAGCGCTTCCCGGTTGTAGACCATGCCGGGCTTGAGGGTGAGAGTGTTCCGCAGGAACTCATCCGGGGCACCGTGTATTGCAGCAACGCCTCGGCGGCACGCAGACGGCGTTCAGCCGCCCGCCCGCCAGCGCGCCCAGCACCGAAAGACGGCGGTACTCGTATTCGCGGCCCGCGCCCTCCACTGGCCGCAGCATGAAGTCCCGGGGCGGGAACACCGCCGCGGTCAGGCCCAGCGCCTTGAGGTCGTCTGCAAAGTGGGTAGCCTCGGCCTCGCCGGGGGTCACGATGCACAGCACCCGGTCAAGGTCCTTTTGCAGGGCGGCGTACAGCAGGGCACGGCCCGCAGGCGGCAGGCCGAACAGCGCCGCCGGGCCCGGGGTGTGCAGGCTCTCCGCGATCTTCTGATATTCCGGTGTGCTTTTCAGCAGCGCTTCGTACATCGTAGACCTCCTCTCGTCTAAACCTCTCAGCCTTCGCTGGCGCTCGGCAGCTCCCCTGATAGGGGAGCCCTTGGCATATCGTCGTGTTTTCGAGCTCTGGCGCTTCGCTCCTGTTTGCCCGCCGGCAGATGTTCGTTTTGGAGCCGCAGGCGATCATATCGAAAAATAAACCTATGCCAAGGCCTCTCCTACTAGGAGAGGTGGCATTGCGCAGCAATGACGGAGAGGTTTATTCTCCCTCACCCGTTATACTTGCTCTGCGCCAGACCCAGCTTACCGTCCATGATAAGCTTTGCGGCGGCTTCAAGGTCGGGGTAGCGGTCAGCCATGGCCTTGGCGTCCTCCGGCGGGAACTTGCCCAGCACCCAGTCGGCAAGGTCATAGTCCGGGCGGGGCTTGGCACCCACGCCGATGCGGATGCGGGGGAAGTTCTCCCCGCCCAGCCGGGCAATGATGCTCTTCAGGCCGTTGTGCCCGCCTGCCGAGCCGGAAGGCCGGATGCGCAGCTTGCCGGGGGCCTGGGTGATATCGTCGCACAGGACGATGACGTGGTCTGCAGGGATCTTGAAAAAGCCCGCCAGCGGGGCGATGGAATCGCCGGAGAGGTTCATGTAGGTCAGGGGTTTCAGCAGCACCACCTTGTGGCCATCCACCTCGCCCTGGCCCCACAGGCCCTGAAACTTGGTTTTGCTGACGCTGATGCCCCATTTGCCCGCCAGAGAGTCCAGCGCGGCAAAGCCCGCGTTGTGGCGGGTGCCATCGTATTTTGCTTCCGGGTTGCCAAGCCCGCGATCAGCCAGATGTCGTTTGCATTCATAGTTGTTGTTTTGCCTTTTCTTTTTGCTTAAAATAATGTGTGGTACAGTTCTTTAGTATAACATACGCGCGAAGAAAAAGAAATCTGTTTTGCGGGAAAAACAACAAAAAAGGCGGCGGGCCCCCGGCGTTCCATGCCTTGACAAACCGCTGAAAATTGACTATACTACAAATAGAAAAGGCGCTGGCCTGCAAACGGTCAGCTCCCGCGCCTGTTAGTCAAAAAGATTGACTGCTCGAATTGGAAGTTGGAGCAGTCAATCTTTTTTGTTTTTATCGTCATGGTCGTGCGAAATTTTCCATCCGGCATCGAATGATGCTTTTGCGACTGTAACGAGTAGTGTCAGCAAGCCAATCACCACGGTCAACAGAGCGCAAACTTCTGTCAGCGACATTTGACACTCCCCTCCCTTCGCCGTAAGTCCGGGAAAAGATACGATTTAAAAATCAAAAAGTCCGTTTCCCGGAGTTGAGTT